>ENA-UEOI01001186-UEOI01001186.1-human-gut-metagenome-genome-assembly--contig:-NODE-1186-length-23484-cov-313.138121_pt1 | contig 23484 bp, 20 predicted proteins | sample MGYA00242883_ERZ507882 | MGnify/ENA primary metagenome ERZ507882 (study PRJEB26167, sample SAMN06115502) | human gut metagenome | host: Homo sapiens | place: China:Chongqing | collected 2015-07-29...
TCTTTTTCCTTGATTTTTGCATAGTCCACTTCCTCGGTGATGACATTCATTTTAGGCATGGGAATATATTCCTGTGAAGAAGGTTGGAGAACTTTCTCACGTACCGTTCCGATGATGACCTGTCCTTTTGTCTGGCTGTTTCCGAAATCCATCCAGTATATGGGAGCGGAATGGTCACTGAAGTTTTCTTTGCGGACTTTCTTCAGGAACTTCCAAAGTGTAAGACGTGAACGTATATTGTCCGTACAGGTAATGATGATATTTGCTGTGCTTTCTCCAGAAAAGTTCCTGGTGGGGAAGCATTGCGGTTCGGCAGTCCATGCGTATCCGAAGAAACAGTTGATGCGTGTGACTAGTGATACGGCCTTGTTCAGTCCCAGTTCTGTTTCACTGAAAAGCTGGCGTCCTATATTGGCCTGGCTTACTGTGTCGGGATCGAATACGGTGACATGCAGTCCCGGATGACCTAATGCCTGAAGTGCCATGCTCATGCGTGCCAGATTGGTTATCACTTGTGAGCCGGTACCTCCGGCTCCGATGACGAATACCGTTACCGGATGACGTGGATTGAGCAGGTAGCGGTCGGTAAAATGTATCTTTTTCATGGAAGTATGTCTTTAAGTTTTTTATTCATGGGCTTGAGTTCGTTCATGTCAAACGGATTGTTTCTTATGTTCTCGGTGACGATGACAAGATTTGAAACTGTAGGATTCACATTTCCTCCCAGATGGGAGAATTCAGTCAGCCAGAACCGTTTTTCCCAGTATTCCAGCAGGGAAAGGAAAGTCGGGTTCTGTGGCTTTTCCAGAGAACTGCTGCCAAGACAGACACTTGATCCGGTCACGTTGAAGAACGGGGCACGGAATAGCGGTGTCGTTTCCACCGGACGTTTTCCCTTGAAGGCGAATACGTCCATGCTTCCGTTTTTTACATGGTAGACAATTCCCGGCAGATTGAACATGCCGTCCTGTATATTGAGGTCTTTGTGAAAGAACATCTGTCTCTTTCCGGGCGGATTGTACCAGATATATTCTTCCTGTCCTTTTCTCGGATTGCAGGCCAGCATGTTTTCGGGGACTCTGCCTGCCGGTATCCCGCTCATTTCCTCCGTATAGGATTCCAGCAGGGTATTCATGAATTCGTATGTGACGGGGATACCTGCTCCCATCTGTCCGTTTTTTCCGATGGGACGCAATTCTATGAAGTACCTGGTATCAGAATTTCTTCTGTCTTCATATTTGTAGGCTATGATAGCCGCCTTCGGTATCATCATTTTTTGAATATTTTGGGTCAGTTCATTCATGATGTTTATAAATTATAGGTAACATGTTCTACAAATTTCTCAAACCATTTTGAGAACCGTTCCGGATAATTCTCTGGTCTGAACAGTTTTTCAGTTTCCGGTGTGATGAAGGTAAATGATACGGGAGTCTGGTTATATGTTTCCTGACAGTCAATACTGAAACAGCTTTCCATGTCTTTGGTAACCGTATCCGTAATGGAATATGTAAGCAGAATCTGATATTCGAGTGGTGGTGGCTCGAAATCCCTTTCCTTTTCGCTTGCATAATCATAGTCATAATTCAAAATATAAGGGCTGTCCTTTGCAATCAGGGACAGCCCTTCGGTAATCAGTTCCAAAAGTCTTCTTTCCTTATCGCTGGAAGGAGTACAGTTGCGGATATGTTCTTCCAGATTCCTACAGAAAGCTCTGGAGTACATCCGACACAGTTTCCTGTGGATTCTCCCTTTCTCATATGACCTGAAAAGCTTTTCCTTTCTGTACAAATCCTTTTTCTCTTCCTCATCAAGCTGTTCAAAGTCCACATAATCGATACAGACTTCCGACATTTCAAAATAAGGGGTATCGGTTATATCCATCATCCTGTGATACTTGATGAACCTTCTGATGAACTCCAGTGTGATCCTTTTGATTTCACCTTTCAGTCTTTCTGTAAAATCTATCGGTATCAGGAACAGGGTGTAATCAGGCCATTCATGGAAGTGATAGATACAGAACTGGAGCCTGTCACCGACAAGTTCCAGATTTACATGATGAGATACTATGGAATCCAGCGCATTATATAGCAGGCATATTTTTTCTCTTGTGGAAGTCCTGCCTGTAGGATGGTATGGCAGCTCCACATCCAGGAGCTGCGCATACTTCATGGCTGAACGGTACAGGAAATCAAGATTCTCTTTGGTGGTGACATTTACCGTTACATCCCTGTCATTCTCAACATACAGGTCGGGAGCGATGGAAGGTATTTTCGTGTTCAGAAAACCATGAGGCTTTCTGCGGAAGGGAGTCTTCTTTTCTTTCTGTTCCTGATGCCCCGGCTTATGTCCGTATTTTCGAGTTCTGATATGATAAGTCTGGCTAAATTTTCCAAAGCCCGTTCCGTAAGTTGTGTACATGGTTTTTTATTTTTACGTTGTCCTTTTTTCATGTCCTTACCCTTTTACTCCGATGGTTGTCTTGAATTCATATACCGCCCGGTCGTCTTCGATTTCCGGTCCGTGTACGGTCGCGGTGGTCAGTTCCGGATAGTTCATTAAATAGAAGTCCATCACTTCAGCCGGAGACATGTTTACGTTCGGATCGTCCAGTACGATTTCCTGACTGTTCTTCTTCATCTTGAATACTCTTTTCATTCCTTTAATTTCCAGTGCCATATTGTTTATTGTTTATTGGTTTTACAAATCATTTATTTTTATATATCAGCAGTATACCATTTCTACCTGTGCCTCGTCCTTCATACGGTATTCAGCCGGAAAATCCGGATATTCCGCATACGGGTCCTCTTTTAGAAGTTCCCTGTCATTCTCGTCTTCCGGATCGAAGCAGAATGTCTCATGTGTAGCCGGCGCAGTCTGGTATTCCCGTCCGTTTCCGTTCTGTACCTGTACTGTTCCGTTCGGTATATGGCCGTTTGTCGGCTGCCGTACCTGTTGTTGTGGATAAGGAGCCGTCTCAGGCTGGTAAGCCTGCTGCTGCGGATAGGGCTGCATTGTAGCTCCTTGCGGCATACCTGTTCCTTGCATTACGGGGCGGTTTGGAGCAGGTTGGATATATGCTCCGTTCGTTCCATATACCGGTTGAGGCATTTCCTGTGGAATCTGTTGTGGAGCAGACTGCATGACAGGTTCAGGATTCATAGTATGGGTCTGCTGCTCCGGGAATATGCTTGTTTGTATACCGGGCTGTGGCTGACCGTTCATGCTGCCTTGTGGTTGGGGAATTACCGGCGCCGGTTCCTCTGCCATACCGAACAGACTTCCTTCGCTGGCCTTTTTCTGTACTTCCTGCATCCTAACATCAATCTCCTTCTGTTTTTCGGCAGAAGCCAGAACCCGTGCCTGTTTCAGCCATGTCATTGCTTCGGAGAACCTTTTTGCGGCAGTCGCATCATCAGCCTTCTTGAGGAGTTTTTCCATCTTTTCCCGTTTTTCCCTGGCTTCCTTTGATTCGGCCGGTACTGTTGGAGTTTTGGATGATTTGGCCTGTGATGTAGCCTTTTCTGCCTGTTTCTCGAAATTTTCCGCATTGACAAGCAGTCCCTGTACCTTCTGTATCGGTTGGAGTATGGTCTGCAGGAAACCCATATCCAGTTCTGTCGGTGTTCCGTTCACTACCAGCGGCACCATGTTCTGCCGCGTATCCTCTTTCAGGCTGTTCCGACGTGGCATGACTGCTACGCTCAGGCTGTTGTCCACTTTACGGATATTGATATTCAGATCCGTACCTGCTGTAATCATCTGATAAATTGATTGAAAAAACATAATTGAAAAATTTTATGGTTATACATAAGTTTCCTTGAAGAATTCTTTCAGGACATTCTCCCTGTCCGGTCTGCTTGCAATATCACGCAGAGATTCCAGATAGTAGCCGATGTTTTTAGGTTCATCAACTGTATTGGGCAGACGTCTTTTGACCGGTCTGATATGTTCGTTCTGTGGCCATACAGCCGGCATGACAGGAGCAGAAGATATACATGTACTTGTTTTCATATCTGTTGGTTTTATTGGTTAGAAAAACAGGAGTCCGACAATGAAAAAGATAAATGCTATCCTGACAATCAGTAGAAGAGCTCTGAAAAGAAATCCTATGATTCCTCCGGTGAGCAGGAGCATTGCAATCATACCTGTAGGCATGATACCTTTGTCTGTCAGCATAAGTATTCCGATAACCAGTACCAGGGTTACCGCATGCTTGCTGATACTTTCGATAATCTGTAGTTCCATAATCCTTAATTTTATGAATGAATAATCCCATCGGGATGTGTTTTCCCGATTTTATAGGCCTCCGGCCTCTTGGATTGCCTTTTTGCGCAAGGCCTGGCAGGAAAAAATACCGGAGCGCAGCGAGGATGATTTTTTCCTGTCCAGCCAAGCCCTTCAGGGCAGCCTTGCGACAAAAGGCAGGCAATCCAAGACCTTTGCCGCTTAAAAGCGGAAAAACAGATTCTTTTCTGTACGGATACAAAAAAATGCAGACCTTCAGGCCTGCATTCTCTTGGTTGATTAGGTATAGATGTTATTCTTCTTTTGTGGAATAGGTGTTGAAAATGTCATCAGTCATTTCCTTGGCGAGAATCCTGATCCTGTTCAGGAAGTCCTGTCCGGTTATCATTCCGCTTTCAAGTCCGGCCAGCTGTTTTTCCCAGTCTGCGGTGAGTGAAGTATCCGCAATTTTCTTTCCACGGATGGTTTCGTAGGTGAACATACCTTTCGGGGTCGGAACAATATATTTCCCTGAATAACGGATATACTTACGGTTAACCAGCGTACGGATGATATTGGTACGTGAAGATACCGTACCTAGTCCGTTCAGCTCCATGTATTCCACCAGTTCTGCATCCGTGAACGGATCTACCGGCAGCTGTTTTTTGTGTACCATGTTGCATCCGCATACATTCAGGGTATCGCCTTTCTCCACTTTAGGAAGTTCATTGACGGAATATCCCGATTTTGGAACCATGCCGGAACGTATGAACACGTCATGCCAGCCGGCTTCAATGATTCTTGTTTGTTCGGCTTTGAAATGTTGCGCCACACAAACCGCTTCAACATTTGTCGTTTCTATGCGGCATGGAACCATGAATGTTTCAAGCATCCTTCCGGCTACAAGTCTGTAAATCTGCATTTCCTTTTCGGACAGATTTCCGGGACGGATACCTGTAATGATGATGGCATGATGTACATTGGCTTTTTCTGCGCTTATTACGTGGCGGGACAAATTGGATATATCAATACCTCCAGTTCCTTTAGCTGCAGGGAACAGCTCCCATGATAGCAGACGCGTCATGATTGGTGGAAGCGAGTCAAACACATCTTCCGTCAGATAACGGCAGGAAGTCCGCGGATAGGAAATCAGTTTCTTTTCATAAAGGGACTGTGCAATGTCATACACCTCTGATGCGGTATAACCATAGTGGATGTTGGCTTCTTTCTGCAATTGTGTCAGGTCAAGCAGATCCGGTGGAAGTATTTCCTTAACGCTGTGACTGATACTTGTAATCTGTGCCTGGTGTGCCAGCTTGCAGTCCTGAAAAAACATTGTTGCGGATTCTTTGTCGGGAAGATCTTGTGTGCGGCGCATCTTGAAGAGAATGCCGTCCTTTTGCAGACTGATGTAGATGGGCCAGCTGTCCGATGAAATATGGTTCTCCCTTTCACGGTAGCGTCTGCAGATGGCAGCCAGTACCGGAGTCTGTACCCGTCCGAGGGAATTGTTGCCAAGCCCCGTTGCCTTGCACATGGCATAGCTGGCATTTATTCCCAGAATCCAGTCCGCCTTGTTCCGGCTGTCGGCAGAGAGGAACAGGCTGTCGTAGAAACTGTCTGGTTTCAGGTTCTCCATACCTTTGCGGACAGACTCGTCGGTAAGAGAAGAAATCCACAGGCGGAAGCAAGGCTGTGTACAGTTCAGGTATTGATAGACATAGCGGAATGTCATTTCCCCGTCACGGCTGGCATCGGTAGCCGCAATGATGGTGTCACATGCCTGAAACACCCTCTCGATTACTTTAAGCTGGAGCACGGCATCAATCTCCGGTATCCATCCGTTCTCGGTGCGTGTATGACGTACCATCAACTCAAATTCGGATGGGATGAAAGGAAAATCATTCCGTTCCAGCTTTTGGGTTCCGTAGTCCTTCGGCATGGCCAGTGACAGCATGTTCCCGAAAGTCCACGTAACCATGTAGCCGTTTCCTTCCACATATCCGTTTCTTACTCTGGTTGCACCGATGATTCTTCCGATTTCTTTTCCTACACTTGGCTTGTCTGTTAATATAGCAATCATGATAAATTCTGTTTTTATATCTTTCCATACGGACTTACCGTATGGAAAGAGAGATGATACATTATGGATTCTTATTCGTTTGAGGGACTGATACCGTTTATGCTGATGACCGGATTTCCATTCTCGTCTTCAATCAGACTGAGTGTGGCGTCCATGGTCAGTGAAAATACAGGAGTCTTGATTTTAATGGACATGACATTGGTTTCCTCTCCCTGAAGGAGCAGGTCCAGGTTTCCGTCCTTTTCAATTTGCGATCTGCTGATACCTACCGATTCCAATTTTTCCCAGTCGATTTGTTCAGCCTTGTAGATATGATGATTGGTCTTGTTCATGTTCTTTCCTTTTTTAGTAATTGATGATTTGATTGATTTGAATCTTGTTCTACTCAGACAGCCTGTTTTGCTCCCTTCTTCTGTTCCTGCTGCTGGGTATTGTCAGTCTGTGAAGCACGCTGTGAGGTATTGCGGCGTACATCCGGATTTTCCTGGAAATATTGCAGCTGTCCGGTGTTTGCGTTTACTTTCAGATAGGAATCGAACGGTTTGCCGTTGGGACCTTTCATACCCGTTACAAGGATGGACTTTCCGTCCTGAAGATTTGCTCTTTCCTGTGCCGAAAGCAGGTGTCCGTAAACCTCAGCCGGGATGGTAGGTGCCCGTCGTTCGTTGAAACCGTCCGGAGTTCTGGAATACTGTGGTCTTCCACTTGCCAGGTCCAGCTTGACAAAAGACGAGAATTCCTCACCTTTACGGTTGATCATGTTCTCAAGATAGATGGGCTGCCCTTTGCGTAAAGCTTCTTTATCTTCCGGTGTGAGCTGTACCGAACAGATTTCCTTCGGTATGTAGATTTCTCCCGTTTCCGGATTGTGGCGCGTATATTGGAGCCCGCCTGTAACCTTATCCATGGTAACGAAAGAAGAAAACAGTTCGCCGTTCTTTCGCTTCATATCCTCTACAAGGATGGTGTGGCCTTCGTTCAGCGCTTTGAACTGCATGGGGGAAAGTGGTACACCGCCGAGCGTCTGCTGATTGAAGGCCTGGTCTTTCGGGAAAATAAATTCGATGCCTCTTCTTTCCGCATTGTATTGCAGATTGGCATTGAATTCCTTGCCTTGATTGGATTTCATGCCATCCACGAATATCTGTTCTCCGTTTTTCAGTTTCTGGATTTCGTCCGGAGTCAGGGTTACCCCTTTGATTTCATTCGGGATATAGACATGCTCCTGTCGGACGGCTACCAGTTCGTTGGTATTCTTGTCGATGGAAATCAGACACGGCTCAGTTGTGTTGCCACGCAGGTTAAGGTCAGCCACGCGTCCCATGTTCCCGCTTTCACGCAGGTTCTTCTTGTCCTCTTCCGTGAAGATATGTCCGAAATAAGGACGGTCCAGTTCCGGTTCCTTTCTGATACCGTGGATGCCCAGCATGACCTGCCCGCCGTTGGATATGAATGAAAGGCGTGCATCCAGCTTTGCGGTCAGTACCCCAGGAATGTTGAGTGTCAGCGGCATGGTCCTGTTGGTCTTGTATCCTTTCAGCATGCTGTCAAGCTGTCCGGACTGCTCCAGCATTTCCTTGGAAACGCCGAATTTGCCCAGTTCTTCCCAGTTGATCATGTTCTCGTTGTAGCGATACGTGGGTGTCTGCTGACGTTGCGGTTCCTGCTGTTCACGTCCCTGTGCGGCAGCTTCCACCTGTGATACCTGTTCAGGCTGTGCCTGCGCTGTCTGTTCCTGCTTCTTTGCCATTGTTGTTTCCTCCTCTTTTGTTTGACTGTTTTTCTGATTGTTTATTTTCGGTACGATTTCATAGCGTTTCAGAAACTCCTTTACCGCGTCTGTCTTCTTGCCTTCGGCTAGGTCCTTGAGAGCCTGTTTGTTCTGCTTGTAATCATTGAAGGTCATACGGATAAGCCTGAAATGCGTAGGCTCCTTCAGCTGGCTCCAGAAATTCTTGATGAAGTTTTCGAGAATACTCGAATTCTTGTCGAATTTCAGGAATGAGTTCTCATTCTTCTCTTCCGGTTTAACCGTCTGATAATTGCCTTTCTCGTCCGCCTTGCTGACCACTCCCAAACCCTCCTTGGGGTCGTTTTTGTTATGTACCAGCAGAAGCTCGTCAATTTGTTCCACATAAGGCTTTTCCGGTTTCTTAGTCCGGCTTTGCCTTTTTTCCTTGTCAGGACTGTTTTCTTGTGCCATAATCTTTTGTTTTGAGTGACTACTTGATTTGTTTCACAGTCCAAATGTAAGACGATAAATTGAGTAAACGACTGATTTATAAATAGATGACATTAGATGTCATCAGGTGTCATCAAATGTCATACAAAGGATAGGAAAGAACGGGAACAGAGGAAAAAAGAAAGAAAAGAAAAAAGAATTGGATGTAGGAGTAAAAGCATAGCGAAGCCACCGGACTATGCAGATCGGAGGGAGCTGAAATCCCTGTCTTATTTTGGGAGTTGATAGGCAGGCTATGTTTTGTTATTTGGGAAGGTGGGTTTTCACAGTATTTATGAGGTCATATATGGAGTATAAGGATAGCCGCCTTTGATTTACGGCTATGCGTCACGTCGGTCGCAGTTAATCCCTGTAATCTTTCATTTAATGCCAATCCGTTTGCCGCCGCATTCTTTTTCAGGTGAATTTTCATGGCGTCAGCCATAAAGAAAATTCTCCTGAAAAAAGGAATAAATGCGGCTGGCAAATCAGGATTGGGATTTACCTTTGATGTAAGGGATAGACTATATTTGATGAATCAAATTGAATTTCTATTTTTACCAGGAGTGTAAGTCTTTATTTGGAAGAAATCAATTTCAGAAAGGTATTGCCGATTGACATTTCAAATGATTGTCGGCTAAATGTTTGTATATCATTAACAATCAGATTATGCTTGGTGATTGTTTTACTTATGACATTAAAAAGGAAACGTTGTTCTTCAGCAAGGAGTTTTTGATACTTTTGTGGAAATTCACTCATATATTCATTTGCTGAGGATATGAATTGCATATAATGCAGTAATCCGATTTTATCCTGTTTGTCTGGGAAATTATGGATTGCCCGTTCAATAGGGTTCTTGTAATTCTGGATAAACTCACTCCATTCTTTATCTGCCAAAAGTTCCATTTCTGGAGATAGGGCAGATGAAGGAAAGAAACAATTTTCTATAACCGTGTTGACTAATTGATTTTTTGATGGAAAATAATGCATGACCGCTCCTTTAGACTTGTTTACAGCTACGGCTATATCACAAAATGAGGTGTGCTTTATTCCTTTAGAAATGAATAGCTTGTACGCTTCATTAATTATTCGTTGTCTTAAATTAGGGTCCATCTCATAGCTACGTTATATAAAATAATAGCACAGATGCAATCAACAACCCAAACGCGGTAGTGGAATACCTTAGAGATGAAGCTGACGCACCTGTGCTATATATGAATATAGCGCAAGCTGTCATATCCCATCTTATCTCTTTGAAATTTTCCACTTTTCGTTTGAAAGATGATATATGATACTGTACTATGTCTTTTTTTATCTGTGCAAAAATAAGTGATTTATTGTTTATTTCCAAACTTAAACCACACTTAATAGTACTGTTCCATAAGAAAAACGTCCGCTTTCCGGAACAATCAGCAGTATTTTTTCGCCAGATTTAAGTTCGTGTGTATTCCAGAACTCATCTAAAATTGCAAAAATAGCGGCAGAAGCGATATTGCCAACTTTTGATAAATTTGTATACCATTTGCTTTCATCAATACCTATTCCCACCTGTTTCAGTTCGTTTATTATTTTATCATAAAAAAACATGGAAGAAACATGAGGTAATACATAAGATATTTCATCTGGTGATATGTTGTGTTTTTCAAAGCAATACTTGATATGTTTTGCCCAATATGGGATTGCATAGTTACCTAATGATTTTACATTTTGTTTTACTACAAATAATGAACGGTCTATCCTTTCTTGATTATTGAATGATTTCCAGCTTTTCAGTTCTCCGTTATCGTTACTTTCTGCTCCCATGAACATACATGTGGGTAGTTCATTTGCAAATGAAGTCATCTCAACCCACTCTATTTTTAAGGCTTTCCCTTTTCCCGGATTATTTTGGAGTAATACAGCACTGGCACCATCACTTAACATGAAACGAAGAAAATCTTTTTCGAGTGCCATATAAGGTTGTGTTCCCAAATCTGCACATTTTTCGTATTCAATATCATAATTCTTTGAAAGTAGAGTTGCAGAAGTTAATTCTGATGTACTACATACTGCATTTTTTTTCTCTCCTGACAAGATACTCCAAAAAGCAGTTTTGAAAGCTTGGATACATGATAAACAAATACCTGAAGCAGAGAATATTTCCATTGGCTTGTTTTTAAGTAATCCATGAACCATTGAGGCATGAGATGGAAGCATTTGGTCTGGACTTGATGTTGCGCATGTCAATAGTTCAATATCTGATTCAGAAATGGAAGCAATTTGTAATAACTGTCGTATTGAAAGAACTGCCATTTCTGCATTTGAATGCGTTATTTCCTGACTTTTTGTAAGTGCATAATAACGTTGTTTAATACCATTTTGTTTTAGAATAATAGGCTTGACTCTTGAATGTTTTCCAGCAATCAATCCTAAGAAATCTTCCATATCTTCATTAGAGACAGGGTTATTAGGGAAATAACTAGATGTTCCCGTAATAAAAACATCATTTTTCATTTTTACTTGTTTTTGATTAGAAAATATATAAAATAAAATTGCTCTCTTAGGGCATTCACATCTAAGCCATTTTTTAATGCATCTTGATATGATTTACCCAAAAAAATCAATCTGACCTGCTGGACAAGCAATTCAGTATTGCAAGAACTACGTATTTCACCCTTTTCTTTTGCTTTAATAACAACTTCTCTTAACTGCATCATTTCATGTTTTTCTATTTCACTCAATTTTTGGTGAAACCCAGGATAATGTTTTTCTGCTTGCAGAATTAGAGTCATATACGCACGTGTACCGTTAATGTTTGTCTCAGGAATAACAAATAGCGAAAGCCGTTCCATCGCATTCATGATATTATCAACATATTGATTGAAATATTCGAATAACGATAAATCAGATAGATTATCTGATGCATGCTTTATCCTTTGTACATCTAAAATGTAGGTATCAATAACATCAATAAATAGTTCTTGCTTTGTCGGATAATGATATGACATACATCCTCTTGACAAATTGAGACTACTTTCTATATCCTTGAGGGGGACCATGCTGTAATCATTTGTCAGAAACTGTTTAAATGCGGCCTCCCTTATTAAAGCTTTTGTTTCTGAACCTTTTGTTCCTTTCATGATGTTCTTTTTTGTATTTTACAAAAGTAATCTTTTTAAATGAAAGTACACTTTGATTTTAATGTTATTATACGTGTAACTTTGTAGGAACTAAATGAATAAAAGGTTTTTATCAATCAATAAACTTTTGGTGACATTTTACCGCACCATCTTTTTTGTCCTTAATTTACTGTTTCAAATTCTTTTTCGCTATATTTGTTTTAAATAAGCCGATTAGTCGGTTTGTTTGGCATAGAGGGACCCAAACAGAAAGTGGAATTTCAAATTGAGATGTTCCTCTATGTCTTTTTGTATTCCATTTTCTGCATAAATCCTTTTATTTGCAATAAAAAACCGACCAGACGGTTTTTTTATTGCAAAAATATAAATATTCCATATAAAAACAAAGGGAAAAGCCAATAATGCATCTTGTCAATTGAGATATATGAATAAAATACATTATTGTTTTTCCCAGTGAGGAACAATATGTTATCGAATCATCTTGGAGTCATTTTTATCTTGACCTGTGTGCCTTGAGAGTTCAGGATGCGGATTGGAGTCTTTTCGCCTGCTTTCAGATAAAAAAGAAGATAATCTTTTGCACGTTGAGATTCGAACAGACCTTTTTCATGGTATTCAGCAATCCATCTTTGAATTACAGGAATTTGCCATCTGTTCATCAGCATATAGTATCCAAAACGATATTCCGGATCGCCCAAAAAGATATTGAATTTCAGATAATCCCACCAAAACTGCTTCTTGTTTTTACTTTTGGCGTTAAGCATGACTACCTGATTATGGAAGGTTTCACGTGGATAATCCGGATAATATTCCCAAACAAACATGTCTGGAACAGCATTTTCATTGTCTTCCTTAGAAGGGATGAATGGCTGCAATACTTTCATGGAATCCTGTATTTTTTCATATGTCTGGTTTTCGTATTCCTTGTAGTATATTAGACAATCTCTTAAACGTGAGGATGTATGATGTATCAGTGCAGTCCGTGCCCCGGTACAAGATTGGGAATTGTTGTTTATAGCTGTCAGTTTTTTCATAAACCGGATTTCCGCTTTGGCTTGTTCCTCATGCTCCTTTTTCATAAATGGATAATCCTGCCAAGCGATTTTCCTCATAGAACGGTGCAAGCTGGGAAGCTGCAAGGCTCCGTAAGCGCAGAAAATGGAATCACGGACAATCTTGTATATAGGGGTTCTGTCGCCTTCGTGTGCCACGTAAGGAAGATGATTTATGCTAAAGAGCTTTTCACCTTCCACAATTAAATCAGCTGAAATTGTCTTGCCTTCGTCCAAACGGCCTTGAATTTTGAAATTACGTTCTTCTTTACTGAAAAAGTCAACAGGCTGTACTGCCACTAACGTTACACAGTAATTGCCGTTATGTGGTGTGTAATCAACATTTTGCGGTGTTAATTTGGAAGCCAGTTCGTTCAGTAACTCAATTTTTCTGCTATCATTCATAATTTGTTATGTAATTAAGTTGAACATATTATTAACGGTACAAATGTAAGGGTTGGATTCTGGATATGAGTTCCAAATCTTGATAAAAATCATTGCAAGGTTAACTTGTTATTCGAAATATATAGTTTGTATCTGAAAATAATCATAGACTTCAATACTCCTATTTTGTTGTTTATATATTGGAATAAACTATATCAGAGACTTCTGTTATTATGTTTATGTATATTTAAAAAAAGCACTCTACAAGTGTTTATAGAATGCTTTTTTATCATGCGTATTTATAAAGTTTGGATTTGTTGAATGTTGGATTGGAAAAATGAATCTTCATTATGAGGGAATCCCTGAGTTATAAAGATCTCTGGGGGAATATTTGCAGCATCACCAATATAATTAAGGAAGATATGCAAATTGACATCATAAGCATATACAGCATGTCCCACAAATTGAGGAAGTAAGGCAGAGTCAAACGATGGTGTCATTCTGATGGTAAGGTTCGTTTTAGGTCTACCTCCATCATAAATAGTTTGTATGTCAGAGTAACTTGTATTCCATATTAGGTCTTCGCTATAAACTTGCACATTTGTATAGAGATTCTCTATCGCTTCAAGAATACAAGAATCAATTATATCTAGGGTATTCTTGTTGTATGTTGTCGTAAAAGGACGAGTATATACTATTGTTCCTCCACAATCACATAAATGATGTTTGAATCTAAATCTAATTACTCTAGCTACTTTCCAATTTGAAAGTGGGAGCATTACTAATTGTACTTTAGGTATTGTCATAAGCTTTTTTTTGTAAATGGCGAAAAAATAAAATAGAATATAAATAAAGAATTAATTTAATATTAGTTAAACTGATTAAAAGTATAACCTGTTGAATACTTTACTTGTTGCAAATTATCCTCAATGCTTTTTACATTTTTGAAGTTAGTATCTGTTAAGATATTAAATTGAAATTTGAATGTTGCAGAATCACTTGCAAGTACATAATGATCATTCCATTCATAATCTATAATCGTTGGGAATTTGGAATCATCAATCAACGGTAAATCTGCACGGAATATAAAACAATCTAAATCAACTTGAACAGAAACTTCGGATTGTATCAGTATCGTATCGTCCGATATTTTTCTTATGCTCTTGAATCGGCATAACGGTTCTTCAAAGGATGTAATTTCAGGATTATCATATATACCTGGAGCATAACCATGATAGCCTTCGAAATCATTACCAGATACAAGATTATCAAGCATATCTTTAGAAATGTAATCCTGTATAAGTTGTATGAAATCTATATTCCCAAGACTTCCATCCTTTTGCAATTGATTTAATTTGCTTTTAAGTTCAGTGGTAAATCTGCTTATTATTTCATTGTTGATAAAGTTCTGTATGTCAGTAACTAGCCTGATAGAAGTAGGTGGTATACCATTAGAGATGCAATCGGCGATTAAATCTGTATGCAGGCCTTTTTTGTCTTTATCGGCAAAATCCTTGGAGTTTGCCGTAAGGAAAATAATTCCGCAATTAGAAGAATATTTCTGTGTATGCTCCATAACACTATCCCAAATCAATGCATCTCTGTACCCTTTTGTACTATCCTTAAAAGGCTTTTTTTTTCCTAGTTCTCGTTCAACCATTATTTTATGTCCTGTATTTGGGTATGGAATTATACCAATATCAAGTTGTTTTATACGATTATTAAGTTCGTTTCGATAATTGGATATAAAAACTTTTGTATCTATAGGTGTTTGAGTTATTGGTGATGTTGAAAGGTTAGATAGTTTTTTGAGAGCCGTATTATATGAATTAATATATTCTTCAGCTTTTTCGTCGTATTGTTTTACAATTTCGTCGATAACTACTTCCGGTATAAAAATCTCATGTCCGAGAATGGTTGATGTGTTGCAAAGCGTTACTATTCTTGCTTTATTTAACTTGAAATCAAGGTGTATGACATTAGTGTCTATTATTATATGATTCATGATTTTAGCGTTTAATATATCCAACATAATAAAAACTCTAAAAAAACAAACCGTTCGGTCTGTTTTTGCAAATATATGATTTTAAGTCAATATAAGGGAATAATAATCCTATTATTTTTATTAAATATCATAAGGTATTACTTGATGTGTGCCATTTAGGTAAGAGTAAACGAAAAAATACTATATTCTAATTCTCCTCTATTTTAGATTTTGCCATTAACTGATAGGTGGGAGAGAAGATTGTTGCATTATGGATTGTAGAAGGAATCATATAAAAAGAGAAAGTGGAAATACCTGTTATTTGTACAAGATATTTCCACTTCTATGATTAGATGAATGAGACATTCAAGTCTGGTATTATATCCGTTATGTTATCTACAGAGTTGACGGATATTTTGGCCGGGTGTAGCCATGACAGCTTTTGTTTCAGTGTCTGCATCCATATTCCCATTTTTGCTTTCCTTTCTTTGTCATTGGATACATCAAGTTCAATGCAGGCTATTATTGTCAGTTTCTTGCTGCTGTCAAGCAGAAGTTGGTTTACTTGGGTAAAGAACTCTTCGTCATTTGTAGAGAATCTGGCCGAACCTGTTGATGTTGCAATGGTGTCCCTTACCTTGATGGCAATACGGCGCATGAGTTCGTCTCCTTTGCCTTTCAATACCTCTCTGGTACTTTCGTCATCAGTATGGTCACGGTAGTTCTTTACTTCTACCAGATACAGCCTGTCGTTATGTATGCCCAGAAAATCGACGGCTTTAGTCGGCTTGATAAGCTTCTCTACCTTTTTATGAGCCAAATGCTCGTCATATTTCAATACAGTCCAGTTAGGCTGGAAACAGAAGTTGATGCCGCTTTCCTGAAAGTTACTCATAGTCATTCATATATTGTTGTTCCAGTTCATAAAAAGCCGCATACTCTTCCAATATAGGGTTGTTCTGTATAGTGTCAAGTGTTTCTCCCTCTTCCACACTGATAGTGTTGTCCTCTTTATGGAGTCCGAAAAAGCGTATATTTATATTGGTATGCTCTTTGTATTCGGAATAAAGGGAAAGCATGTGGGTGAGCAGGTAATCATGTGTGGCAATGAAGATTTGCAGCCCGCATTTCTCAAGCTCACGGATAAATCCTGCCACTACACGTATCAGAGCCGGATTAAGGTTTGATTCCGGCTCATCCCAGAACAGAATGGTATTCTTGTTTATTTCTCCATTAAGTATAAGGTAGAGTATAGATGCCAGCTTTCTCAATCCTTCAGCAACAAGATGTGCCTCCATTGGTTTGTTGTTGGTCTCTATATAGAAACGACCGTTCATCTGAAGCACCTTGAATTTTAGTTCCTTTTCCAGTAACTCTATGGCAGACTTTAACGGATTGTTTTCCAGATCCCGTAAGATTGGAAGAGCAAGCGAGTGGGCCAAATTGATATAGGTCTGGTCAAATGAAAGCTCACGCTTGCTACTCAGTCCGATAAAACCTTCAAATAGCGAAAACATTTCCCTCGGCGGAATGTATATGAACTGGTAATCATCCCATTTATCATCCTTCTCTATCTTTACTGTTGCCTTTGAAGTTGTAGAGAAACTGAATAAGAGTTCTTTTCCGTCTATTTCTATGCCGACAGTTGATTTTCCTGAAATAATATTCTTATTTACTAGATTGCCTATTGAGTCTGGTTTGAAATAGTTGCCCATGTTTTCTGCCAGAATATACTCAAACTGTTCTTTTGAAGTGGTTTGTTTTACCTGAAATTCATGGCGTGCCTGCATGGCAGATGCCAGACTTTTTAGTACATGCGTCTTTCCTGTTCCGTTCTTGCCAATGAGTATGTTTATCCCATTGGTAAATGAAAAACTATTGTCTGTAAAGCTTGTGAAACCTTTTAATGATATGTTGTTTACCATTGTATTGTCCGTTAAATATATAAATTTGCTACAAATTTACTCCAAAAACAGGAATATGCCAACGGGAATATTAGAAAAATAAGTTTGTTAAATATACAGACATATTTATAAACTGTCATCATCTTCCTCATTTTGTAATTTTTCAAGGAAAGAAGAAAAACTTGAGGATAGATATTTAATACATTTATTTGTAAAGTCTCCTAAATCCATTAATAATAGAATTACATTGCCAGTTTCTAAATTAAGAGCAAAATAATTACCACCCCAATCAACCGCGAATGGCAAATATATATTTGGAATATTTTTTTTAATTAGTTCTTGATAAGTCGATTCAATGTTTAGCTCTCCCAAATCGCTAGTAGTATAAAATATAGGAATAAAAAAACTGATTTCAACAAAATTATCATCTTTCTCAATGTAAAAATATTTCTTAATAGGGACTCCGCCATTTGAATTTAAATAAAAATTTTTGAATTCAAACGGTAATTTGTTCTTGATTGTTTTTTCTAAAGCCTCAATATTTGTTTGAGTTATTTTTTTTGCAGTTCTTATACACATAATTTCTGATTTTATTTAGTATATGATAATAGTATCTTCAAATTAATAGAGTTTATATAGAATAAGAAACAGGATAATTGAAAGTCAGCATCCTAAATCCTTATTGTATATATTGTCTAATAATTATAAAAAATGGACATTGATTTATTAATATTGTCAATGTTTACCTTTATTCCTTTTTCGTGGTTTATTAGTTCTCCATCCTTTTTCATAAGCTTTTAATTTAGCGTCATAACTATCATATTCAACATTAAAATATTCTCCAAACTGCCCAGCTGAACCTTTATGTGGCAAGCTAGCTTGATGAGTAGAAGTTTTTATTAATTGCATTGTTGTAGTTCCTGTTTGAGGATTAAAATCTGCTATGTGATGCCACGTATAGCCTACTGCGTCTTCTTTATTTATTCCAGCAGCCTTGAATGCTTGTGTAAAATCTGAACTTCTTTCTCCTGTCATTATAATTGAAACCGTATTTTTACCAGGTCCTTGATATAAATCTGGGTGTCCGGTAAAATCAACAGTCTTGGTAATGGGGGCTAATCCTAAAATGTCTATCCAAAGATTTAAATCATGTACATAACTATAGAATTGCTTCCCGCCAAGTAAGCCAATAGGGTCTTGAGAAATATATCCTCCTAATTTAGGATCATAGTACCTGAACCTGTTATAATAGAGTCCTGTTTCTGCGTCCTCATACTGTCCCTGGAACCTGAATGGGCAGTCTTGCAGTGATTCTCCCCTGAAGTCCGTCACCTTTCCGTAAATGTCGAGCGTGCAGTCCCAGATTTTGTTCCCTTCGCTGTCATACATCTGAACGGGGGTACCCATGTAGTTGGACACGATTGAGCATTGCTTGTCGCCCCGTATTTTTGCGGCAGGAACAAACGTCCCTTCCTCGAAGATCCATGTTGTCAGGCTGTTCCCGTCCGGGTAGGAGACTTCCTCCTGTCCGTCATTATTTGTAGCGGCGGTAACCCATTCGTGCAGCGGTATATTGCCGTCCCATACCCAGTGTGTGACTTTTCCGAGATATTGCTTGGCTGTACGCCGTCCCAGCGCATCGTAGCGGAACTCTACTGACCTGCCGTCCGGACGTACCACTCGCCTGAGCATACCGCCGGATGTCCACTCGTATATCCACCCCATGTCCGTAACCGGGCGTTGTATTCCGTACTCCCTTTCCATACGCCTGCGATCATGCTTTACCGCATCCTCCATTGGCTGTCTGAACTCGCGGAAGACAAGGTTTCCCTCGTCGTCATAGTGGTAGAAGCATGACGGGTCTTCCAGAAGTCTTCCTCCCGCACCGTATTTGCGGTCTTTCCTGTCCGGCGTCTCAAAGAGATTTCCCACGAAATCCGGCATGCGGTAAATCACGTCCGTTTCGGAACCTTTTGTCATTTCCTGACGGATGAGGAAGTCGAAACGGTCGTAATCGTAGCGCATGAGCGTTCCAGTTAGCTCGTTCTCCTTGGCGAGCAGCCGACCCGCGATGCCCCACTCGTAGCGGTATGCCCCACGTTCGATGTTGCCTGCGCGCACTGATTTGTGTATCTCTCGTCCAAAACGGTCACGTTCTGTTCTAACAGTGACATTACCTGAATAAGTACGTTGAACTTCCAGCCCCGTATTGTCACGCACCCATAAAGCTTGCCAGTTTTCGCCTGCTTGCATACTTTGGAGATTGCCTTCCTGATCGTAGGTATGCCGTATGTCAGCTCCCAGACTGCTGGTAATGTGTGTACAGTTGCCTTCGTTATCATAAGTGCGGTTGACAGTATATTCTCCCTGCTTTTCTTCGATAACCAATCCTGTTTTCTTGTCACGTGTAAACCTTAGTTTGTTTTCGTTGTTTTCAGCTTTGATAAGCAATCCATCCTTATCGTATGCATATAATGCTGTTTCGCCATCGTATTGTTCTTCCTTTAGGATGTTGTCCAGTCCATCATACAAGTATTCCGTCCATTTGCCTCCGGGACGGTTTACACGTATAACACGACCGGAACCATCACGTTCATATTCGCGCCTCAAGCCATCAAAGCCTATCTCGGTAATGACTTGTCCCAGTCCATCAAGTTCAAAGAAATAATTTTCACCAGCTTCGTTCCCGATACGACGGAGCTGCAACTCACTATTGTAACCGAAAGTGATGCGATGACGCTCTTGTTCCCGGCTTTTCAATATACCTAAAGCTCCGTAAGTAAATTTGACTTCACGGATGTTGTCCTTGGCATGAATCATGTTGCCCATAGCATCGTACTCAAAATGGTGTACGTTGCCATCAGGCTCCTCTAAACGTATCAAGTTGTCTGTACGGTCGTATGCGTAACGTGTGATATTCCCTTTTATATCTGTTGCTTCTATAAGACGCCCTCGGTTGTCATAAACCCAGTGGCGGGAAAGTCCATTTGGAAAAACAAGTGATTCAAGTTCATAATGGGAATTGAATAATAATGTATATACACGCCCCTGTCCGTCTGTAATGGTATGAAGTAAACCATCTTTATAAGAATATCTGATAGTTTGACCATTCATAGTAGTACGACTAACAAGTCTGTCCTGTTCGTCATACATCCATGTGAGTTGCCTTCCTTCCGGTGTACGCAAAGAAGTCAGATTGTAATTGTCATCGTATTGCAACCAGGTATCCTCCCCGTTTTCATCTGTTATACGGATAGGAAATCCAAAATCATTGTAAATAGTCTTTCGTGTGTATCCTTCCGGATTGACTATAACTTCCAATTCTTCAGAAGCATTGTAACGATAACGGGTTATTCCACCATTGGCATCGATAATTTTATAGATAAGTTTGTCAGAACCATAGAAATATTCAGTGACAGCATTTTCGCCATTACGGATACGGGTTGTTCCTTTGCCATAATAGATATAGTATTCCATTACACCGCCATCCCCCCATGTATGTATGCAACGTGCGTTTTTGCCATTACCCTCATATTCCCAATGAAAAGACATACCGCCTTGGTTGACAAGCCGTATCAGTAGATGATTTTCTTTGTAAAAGAAATATTTGCTTACATTGAGGGCATCAATGGTTTCAATCATATCTCCTTGTTCATCGTAGCGATAGCGTACAAGCTTTACTTCTTCATTATCCTGTTTTATAGAAACACAGGTAACCCGTCCGGCTTCATCTGTATCTACTTTAATATGTTCGCCACGAGAAGAAATAATTTCAACCAAGCGTCCAGCAGAAGCATATTTAAGTATGACAGAGAAACCGTCACGTGTAGAAATGGATGATACCATACGGTATCCGAACTTATTTTCCAATCCGTTGAAACGGTATTGATAGCCACGACTGTCAGTGAGTTGATAACCATGCGAATCAAGTTCCCATTTCAGCTGTTCCTTTCGGTCTATCCATTTTTCGCCAGCAAGAAGTACGGGCAAATAAGATTCACGCCCATCTGCATGACGAATTACAAAAGCTTTATCATTGATTTGTTTTACTCCCATATTATAGCTATGATGCCAATTATAACCTAATGGACCATCGACAGCTGCATCACTATAATAGGTACGTTCCCATTTAATTGGAATTGGACCAGGAAGTTCAAAGTCCACATTCGTATGATAAACTCTTCCGGTAGCTGCATCTACAGGTTCTCCAAAAGTTTTGCACTTAATGGGCTGTAGGATATCTGCCAGTTTGTTTTTCCCTTTTTTACGTAAATTGTTTATGAGATTTTGAAACTTATCTCCAATCTTTTTCCATATTTTGCCAATGCCTTTCAGCCCTAATTTCATGGTTAGGGCAAACAAATCAATGGTAGGAGGGCCGCCTACAAGCACAGGCTTTCCCACAGAAGTTATGGTTGAAAGCATGGAAGTCGGTGCCATCAGAGCCTTGCTTACCTTTTTAGGTTTTCCCTTACGTGGAATGGTAGGGATACCGACCAGATTACAGGAAAGCGAAGGATGAGTAAGTGTAGAACAGGGAGCACCGTCTGCCAAGACAGTAGAACTTCCCATCCACATTTCAGATTCCGACATACCACTTACCAAAGGAGCCGGATGAAGGACAAAAGCCGGAAGATGTAAAATACTGATTCCTGCCTGTGCAATCCACTGATTATGTACCTTTACGGAAGGAGCCATTCCCTTCAATACATTGCATGCTACACCTGCTATACCAGAGGTTGCAGGTGGTATGGCAGCGGCAATGCCCGCCATAATATCTGCCATAAGGTCATAGATTTTCCCAACATGCGGAACCGGCATAACAGGAGAAGGCGGCGTAACAGTGGGATGCATATCAATACCTATGGAAAGGTCGCCAAATTTGGCAACAGGCATCCCGGGCATGGAAGGGAGCATTCCGCCCAACCCTGCCTGAATATTATCCAAAGCTGCTTTGGAGTTTGCGAAAAGGTCGGCAAATCCACGCTTGGCACTGCTACTTTGAGCTAAATCATTGAATGGCATACAGGTAAGTTTTGAAGTGAAAAGGCAACCGGAAGTCAGAAAAGAAATCCCAGTTGCCTTCAGAAAAAGTTATTAAATTCAAGCATCCTGAGCATAGTCGCTGTTCCAGTCATTTTCATCATCACCCTTGGTTCCTTCAAGTTTGATTACAAAACTCTTTGCAGGGAAGTACGGAGTGAGGTGAATATCCAGGAAGATGCGGTCTTTCTGTTTCGGATCACGTTCAAAACGGAGAATCTTGAACTTTTCGATAAGACGGCCAGGGCCTTGGATGCTATCAAGGAACTTGCTGATTTGACTGCGTAAATCTCTTTCGGCTTTACTGTTCCAGTTTTCAAATGCACGGCGGTTGAGGAAGTCCATTAATACTTTTGTAACCCAATCGAAAACACGGACTACCGAATAAGTCTGTAAACCTAAGTTGTCACCATTGAAAAGTGTTTTGGCAGAGAATGCCATTACTTTACCGTATTCCTTAACCATCGGAATCAAACCAATCTTTTCGATTTCTGAAATTTCACTTTTCTTCAGATTGAAAGCAACTCCGTCAACTTCACTCATTGAACCATACTTCTTACCGGCTGTTACTTGTGCCATTACTGTCTTATAGACACTGCCAGCTAGTGCAGCAGAAGGAGGTACAAGCAGATCTTCGGTTTCACCCAGTTCTGCATAGCGTCCTCTACCCACTAAATAGTTACAAGTCATACATACATTTGATTTATAGATGTCACCTCCGGATAAATTAGAGTCAAAGAACATTTCAATAACATCATCCGGTTTTTCAAGGTCGGCAAAGTCTGTGTAGATCATTACTTTGTTATCGTGTGCAATCTTTGCCCATTTCTCAACAACCTTGTTTGAACCCAGAAAACCAGGGATAACCAATAATGAGTAGTTTGTTCTTAAGTCAAGGCGGTCATAGTTGGCGCGAAGTTCATTGGCAATCGCGTCAATGAAGAATGAGTTGTCAAGATCTGTAATCTGAGCCATAGATGCATTGACAATGGAAACATTCTTAATCTTGTCCGAGTCAGTGTTCTTGTAGAAGAGCATGACTGTACGGTACGATTTTTCCAACTGTTTGACTTCCTCTACCGCTTTGAGTTGGTTTTGTGAAAGTAAATCTGATACAGCTGCTGACTTTTTCTGACAAGCATCAATCATTTCTGTGATAGATTTGCCGCTTTTCAGCATTTCGACCCACATTTCAATACTCTTTGCAAGTTCTTTACGTTCAGCCGCTTTTTCATTACTGGTCAAATAGATATTGCGTCTTGCCTTACGCTCTGGATTGAGGTTCTGTATTCCATCTACAGAAGATTCCAATACATTGAAACCACCAAATTTGGCAAGAGCCTGTAACTCAGTATTTAAGTTTCTGGTTTGTACGGCAGCAACTTGTTGTTTCGCAGCTTCTATTTTAGGATTCTGTTCACTCATAACTATCATTCATTTACAGAGTTAGACTTTTCGTTGTTTTTCAGT
>ENA-UEOI01001192-UEOI01001192.1-human-gut-metagenome-genome-assembly--contig:-NODE-1192-length-23394-cov-4.150191_pt1 | contig 23394 bp, 23 predicted proteins | sample MGYA00242883_ERZ507882 | MGnify/ENA primary metagenome ERZ507882 (study PRJEB26167, sample SAMN06115502) | human gut metagenome | host: Homo sapiens | place: China:Chongqing | collected 2015-07-29...
ATTTCCTTTTGTACTCATATGTGTACCGCATAATAATACCCCCTCTACTGGGTGTCCAGTAAAGGGGGTACATATCACCGGTTCCTCCGCGTTTTTTTCTTCGGCGTGCGTCAGGTTTCCGCGTTCCCGGCCGTACTGTAAGGTGAAAGGGGGCGAACCAATGGAGGAGGTTTTGGATCATAACCAGGAGGCGGAGCAGATTTTCCGGCAGTACGGCAGGCTGCTGGAGCTGGTGGCCGCCGCTCAGCTCCCCGGCCGCCCGGAGGACGCGGAGGAGTGCGTCCAGGACGCCGTCTGGGCCTTTGTAGAGGGCAGGGCGCCGTGGGATCCCGCGCAGGGGAGTAAGCAGACCTGGCTTTGCGTGCTGGTGCGCAGCCGGGCAAAGGACCGCCGCCGCGCCCTGGCCGCCCGGATGGAGGAGCCACTGGAGGAACACTCTGGCCTGGCGGCGGCGGATCACGCGGAGAGAGCTGCGGTGCGGGACGGACTGCGCCGGGTGCTGGAGGGGCTGAGCCGGGAGGAACGGAGGCTGTTCACCCTGCGGTTTGTCTACGGGCTCTCTTCTGCGGAGCTGGGTGGCGTACTGGGGCTGTCGCCCAACGGGGTGGACGCCCGGGTGAGCCGCCTGCGGAAGAAGCTGAAGCGGCTGCTGGCCCGGCAGGGGCTGGGCCTGTGGGAACAGGAGGGAACCAAATGAGATACTGTGATTGGGACGAGGTACTGGACCGGGATGGTCTGCTGATACTCACGGAGGAGGCGCTGACGCCTCCCAGGCGGAGCCGGGCACCCCTGAGGCGGCTGGCGGCCGCGGCGGCCTGCGCGGGGCTGGTGCTGGGACTGATGAACTACCGGGCCGTGGCCGCCGGGGTGGGGGAGCTCTGCCGCTATTTCGCAGGCATCGGCGCCACGGCGGATGACAAGGCGGAGCTCTGGGTGCTGGAGGAGCCGGTCACCTGGACGGAGGGGGACTGGACCTACGAGGCGGATGCTACCCTGCGCAGCGGGGTGCTGGAACTGGAACTCACCATGAGCAGCCGTTTACCTGCCGATCAGTTGCCCTCTCCGGTGGAGCTGCGGCTGGGCCTGTCGGCGGACGGGGAGCCGCTGCACAATGCCGTCCACACCATCACTCCCTACAGCGTGGCGGATGCCGGGGAGGGGAGCGGCTACCCCCGCTACCGCCTGGAGCAGGGCTATCAGACCACTGCATCCACCCGCCTTCGCTGTACGATGGCCGCCCCGCCGCCGGAGGACTGCGCCCTCCATGTCAGCGGTCTGGGCGTCCAGGGGGGAGTGTTCTCCCTCCGACTGGTGCCGGCGGAGACGCCCCCCACGGTACAGAAGACTTGGACGCTCCCCCAGGGGGATATGACCATCTGGGTGGCGGAGGACGGCTCGGCCATATCCGCCAGCTTCGACAGCACAGAGTGGTGGGGCTGGCCCTTCGACATCTCCTTTATCGGCGCATCGGGAGAGCGCTATCCCTGCCACGACATCACAGGCGCCTATGAGCTGGACGGCACCGAGCGGTTCGAGGCCATCAAGCCGGAGGGCATGGAGGAACCGGTGGACGCAGTGTGTATCGGCGGAGTGGCTGTGGAGAGAATTCAGGATGCCGGCGGCAGGGCCGACCACCTGTATGAAAGTCTCGACTGGGTTATCGAGCTGCCCTGAACCACGCAGAAACGTCCCCGGAGGGAATTCCCTCCGGGGACGTTTTTGGATACGGGACAGACAGGGGCTTACAGGGGGGTGTCCCTTGGCGGCCGCACGCAGTTCCTCGTCCGGCCGTAGCGTGGCACACCCGGCGGGCGGGGACAGGCCACGCCCCTACAGTTCCTTTTTACAGTAAATCTTCCGGGCGATGCACCAGGAGGCGGCGTAGGCCGCCGCGCACAGGACGGTCACCAGCCAGGGCAGGGCGGCGGCCAGGCCGGGGGTGGGCGGGGGAAGAAGGCCCCGCTGGAAGAGCAAAAGCAGGGCCATGCCGCCGCCGAAGAAGAGGATGAACACAAAGTAGAGGGCCGCCCGGCTGCGGCTCACCCCCAAGAGCAGGAGAAGGGGCAGGTTGACGGCGTTGACCGCCAGGGCCAGGCCGGTACAGACCAGCACCGCCAGGGCCAGAGCGCTCTCCGGCCCCTCCATCAGGGCGGTGAGGAAGAGGGAAATCCCGCCGCTGAGGGCGGCCAGCAGCAGGGCCAGCAGGTACTTGCCGTCCACCGTCCCGCGCCGTCCGGCGGGGGTGGCGGCGGCGTACCGCTCCCAGTGCACAGCCTCGTCATAGCTGAAGCAGGTGGTGGGGAGAAGGGTGCCGTAGAGAACCGCCAGGCCGCACAGAAAAGAGGCGTCCAGCACTCCGGCGGCAGTGAGCGCCAGATAAAGCCCCAGCAGGAGGGCATAGTACCAAAGCTGCCGCCGGAGCAGCAGCCAGTCCTTGCAGAGCAGTCCGGCCATGCTTAGAACTCCTTTCGGGCATAGATGGCCTGGGCAATACAGTAGGAGAGGGCGAAGCCGCCCACGACCAGGATGGCAAGCAGGCCGGGCAGGGCGGTGAGCACCCACGCCGGGGGCGCGGGGAGGGCGAGGCCCCGGTCGGCCGCCAGGCCCAGCAGGGCAAAGCCGGCGAAGACCAGTAAAAAGAGCGCCATGCTCACCATGCGGGCCTTCTCCGCCCCAAACTTGAGCAGCAGGGGGAGCGCCACCGCGTTCATGATCAGGGCGATCCCCGCACAGGCCAGGGCGGACAGCAGCAGCTCGGACAGGGGCTCCTCCAGCCCGCCGGCCAGGGCCAGCACGACCAGCAGCAGGGAGACAAACACGGTGCTGGCCAGGGTCACCAGCAGGGTGAACAGGTACTTGCCTGTCACCACCCCCCGGCGGCAGGCCGGGGTGGCGATGGCGAAGCGGTTCCAGCGGCTCACGTCGTCGGAGGTGACGGTGGTCATAGGGGTGATCAGGGACATGAGCACCACCATGCCGCACAGCACCGAGGCGGTGAACACTCCCGACAAGCACAGGCCGCCGTAGACCAGGAAAAAGACCAGGTAGGTAGTCAGATGGCCCTTAAGGGCCAGAAAATCCTTGTAGATGAGGCCGGTCATCGGGCATCCCCCTTTACGGTAAAGACCATAATATCCTCCAGCGACACCGGCTCCACCGCCAGCTCGGGGTGGAACCGGGCGAAAGCCCGCCGGTTTTTCACCAGGGCCTCACAGCCGAACTGGCCGGAGCGCACCCCCACCAGCAGGGCGGGGTCCACCCGCTCCAGCTCGGAGCGGCCGCACACCAGCTTGCCGTAGGTGTCCAGCAGCTCATCCTTGGCCCCCGACACCGCCACCCGCCCCCTGTGGAGGTAGGTCACATAGTCGGCCACCTTCTCCAGATCGCTGGTGATGTGGCTGGACAGGAGAATGGCGTGCTCCTCGTCCTGAATGAACGCCAGGAACTCGTCCAAAATTTCGTCCCGCACCACCGGGTCGAGGCCGGAGGTGGCCTCGTCCAGGATCAGCAGGCGGGGCCTAGCGGCAAAGGCCGCCGCGAGGGACAGCTTCATCTTCATGCCCTTGGAGAAGGTCTTGACCAGCTTTTTGCTGGTGAGGCCGAATTTCTCCAGGTAATGCTGGTACAGGGCTCCATCCCAGCCGGGGTAGAGGCGGGCGAGAATGCTCCCCACTTGGGGGGCGGAGAGGCCGTCGTGGAAGGTGGTCTCGTCCAGCACCACCCCCACCTGGGCCTTGACCGCCCGCTCGTCCGCCAGGTTGTCCAGGCCCAGCACCTGGATCTCCCCGCCGTCCCGGCGGACCAGGTTGAGGATGCACTTGATGGTGGTGGACTTGCCCGCGCCGTTCTCCCCGATCAGGCCCATGATGGTGCCGCCGGGTACGGTGAAGGACACGTCGTCCAGCTTGAAGGAGCCGTAGTCCTTGGTGAGATGGGACACTTCCAATGCGTTTTTCATAGTGTTTCGTCTCCATACAGAAGGTTGAGGGTCTCGGTGAGCTCGGCCAGGGTGACGCCGCCGGCCTTGGCGACGTCCACCGCATGGGACAGGTGCTCCTCGGCCCGGCGGAGGGTGTCCTCCCGCACCAGCTCCGGGTTCTGGGGCGCCACAAAGCACCCCTTGCCCGGCACAGTGGTGAGAAAGCCCTCCCGCTCCAGCTCCTCATAGGCCCGCTTGGTGGTGATGACGGAAATGCGCAGCTCCTTGGCCAGCAGCCGCATGGAGGGCAGGGCCTCGCCCTCCTTCAGCTCTCCCCGGAGAATGAGGCCCTTCATCTGCCGGGTGATCTGGTCATAGATGGGTACGCCGCCGGAATTGCGGATGATGATGTCCATGGTACACCTTCTTGATGTCATACTGTATATATTCAGCATACACAGTATGACATATGGAATTCCCCTTGTCAAGAGGGAAAATGAGGGTTACACTGTTGGTAGCTACAAAGGGGGTTGGAAAGCATGTACGCACCCATACTGGAGATTGACACCAGGAAAATCGAGGAGAACGCCCGAAAGCTCCACACCTTCTGCGCCCTGCGGGGGGTGGAGCTGGCCTTTGTCACCAAGGGCTTCTCCGCCCGCCCCGGGGTGATCCGGGCGGCCCGGGCCGGCGGCGTCACCCGCTTCGCGGACAGCCGCCTGAAAAACATCATCGCCGCCAAGACCGCCATACCCGGCCTGCACTACCTGCTCATCCGCATACCCGCCATTGACGAGGCCGAGGAGGTGGTGCGCTGGGCTGACTGTAGCCTCCAGAGCCAGATTGAGGTCATCCGCGCCGTGTCCGATGCAGCTGTCCGGCAGGGGAAGATTCACCCCATTATTCTCATGGTGGACGTGGGGGATCTCCGGGAGGGGGTGTTCGGCCGGGAGCAGTTGGAGGAGATTGCGGGGCAGATTCTGGGCTGTCCCGGTGTGGAGCTGGTGGGTCTGGGCACCAACGTGGGGTGTTACGGAAGCATCCTCCCCTCGGTAGAGAACACACAGATCCTGGTGGAGTTGCGGGACTTCCTCAATGAGAAGTACGGCTTCCATATCAAAACCCTGTCCGGCGGCTCCACCTGTACGCTCAAGCTATTGGAGGAGGGGCGGCTTCCTGTGGGCATCAACCACCTGCGGGTGGGCGAGGGGCTGCTCTACGGCGAGGACACCACCGGCATGCGCTTTCTGGAGGGGTACCACACCGACGCCTTCCACTTCAAGGCCCAGGTGGTGGAGCTGCGCCGCAAGCCGTCGGTACCCATCGGGGAGCACGGCCGGGACGGCAAGGGGGATCTGCCCGAATACCCCGACCGGGGGGTCCACCTGCGGGCCATCTGCGCCGCAGGCAAGCAGGATGTGGCCTGGGCTGCCCTCACCCCCACCCTGCCGGGGGCGGAGATGATCGGCGCCAGCTCCGACCACCTGATTGTGGACGTGGAGGGGTGCGGAGGCCGGGTAAAGGTGGGAGACTGGCTGGACTTCCGCTGCGGCTATATGGCGGTGCTGGACGCCACCACCTCCGCCTATGTGGACGTGCGGGAGGTGTGAGCGGCCGCCTCCGTGGGCAGAACGAAAACGAGAGCGGAGGCCGGATGGCCTCCGCTCTCGTTCACTTTGTCGAAAAAGCCTCGCAGAGTTCGCGCCCGCAGGCGCGAAGCAAATAAAAGCCGTTTTCTCCAGCGGCATGTACGCCGGAGAAAGCACTTCTCAGCCCGCGCGCGGTGGGCTGCATCCGGCTCGAAAAAGCGGCGAAACCGCTTTTTCGACGGTCAAAGAAAGCGGAAGCCGTCCGGCTTCCGCTCTCTTTGGTTGGATTCACTTACTTGTGGTCCACAGAATACATATGGGTGATGAGGTCCAGCACCTTGTTGGAGTAGCCAATCTCATTGTCGTACCAGGACACGACCTTCACGAAGGTGTCGGTCAGGGCGATGCCGGCGGTGGCGTCGAAGATGGAGGTGCGGGTGTCGCCCAGGAAGTCGGAGGACACCACGGCGTCCTCGGTGTAGCCCAGGATGCCCTTCAGTTCACCCTCGCTGGCCTTCTTCATGGCGGCGCAGATCTCGTCGTACTTGGCGGGCTTGGCCAGGTTGACGGTCAGGTCCACCACGGAGACATCCAGGGTGGGCACGCGCATGGACATGCCGGTCAGCTTGCCGTTGAGGGAGGGGATGACCTTGCCCACGGCCTTGGCGGCGCCGGTGGAGGAGGGGATGATGTTGCCGGAGGCGGCGCGGCCGCCGCGCCAGTCCTTCTTGGAGGGGCCGTCCACAGTCTTCTGGGTGGCGGTGGTGGAGTGGACGGTGGTCATCAGGCCGTCGGTAATGCCCCAGTTGTCGTGCAGCACCTTGGCGATGGGGGCCAGGCAGTTGGTGGTGCAGGAGGCATTGGAGACAAAGTTCATGCTGGAGTCATAGGTCTCGTGGTTGACGCCCATGACGAACATGGGGGTGTCGTCCTTGGAGGGGGCGGACATGACCACCTTCTTGGCGCCGGCGTCGATGTGGGCCTGGGCCTTCTCCTTGGTCAGGAACATGCCGGTGGACTCCACGACATACTCAGCGCCCACCTCGCCCCAGGGGATGTCCTTGGGATCCATGCAGGCGAAGAACTTCACAGTCTTGCCGTTGACGATGATGGCGTCGTCGGTGTACTCAATGGTGCCGTCAAACTGGCCATGCATGGTATCATAACGCAGCATGTAGGCCATGTAATCGGGGGTCATAAAGGGATCGTTGATGCCCACGAACTCGATGTCGGAACGGGAGATACCCGCGCGGAACACCAGACGGCCGATCCGGCCAAAGCCATTAATGCCAACTTTAATGCTCATAATGAATCGCTCCTTCGTTCTAATTTGATTCTTAAATGATTTCCAATTGCGCGCCTCCATTATAAACGAATCCGCGCCGAATGAAAAGGGGGAAAACAGAAAACTTACTGGGGAAACTGTATAAATTTACACCGGCACTATCGGTAAACGCGGTGGTTTCGACATGATTCGACATTTCTGCTTGAGCGGCGGGTCGGATTTTGCTATACTGACGTTATCATACCCTTACAACTTTACGGAATTCCTGCGCAAGCTATGGCAGGACTGGAAAGGAGGTCGGCGGCATTTGGATGAGAAGAGAGAGGATCTGGGACCGCTCCTGGTAGAGCAGTTCCGTCAGCAGATGAACAACCTGTCCGCAGCGATTCAGTTGCTCACGCCGGTGGTGCGGGAGAAGGCGGGGCCGCAGTACGACCCCTATTTGGCCATTCTGCACCAGAGCCTGTACCGGTTGATTCGTATGGTGGGCAATCTTGAGTATCTGGAACTGCCTGAGGGAGAGCTCCCCCTGCGGGAGGGCACGCTGGATCTGGCCGGGCTGTGCCGGGAGCTGGGGGAGCAGGTGTCTCCCCTGACGGCGCTGGCTGGCATCCGCTTTTCCTATGAGGAGGAGATAGGGAGCCTCCTCACCCATGGAGACGGGGCCCAGCTCCGGCGGCTGCTGCTCAACCTGATCGCCAACGCCGTCCGCGCGGCGGGAGAGGGCGGAGAGTCCGGCCTGCGCCTGGCCCGCCGGGGCGGGCGGGCGGTCCTCACCGTGTGGGACAACGGACCGGGTTTTCTCCCGGAAACCGATGAGCGGGAGCTGCTTCAGCGGCCGGGCAGCCTGGGTCTTGGACTGAAGGTGGCCCGCCGCATCGCCGCCCTCCACGGGGGGAGCATCGTCTTTGAGCAGCGGGAGGAGCGGGGCTCCCGGGCGATCGTGTCCCTGCCCCTCCGGCCGCCGGAGCCGGGCGAGCTGCTGAAAACGCCCCGGATGGGGTTTGACGGCAGCGGCGGATTTTCCGACACGCTCATCGAGCTGGCGGGCGTGCTGCCCTACCGGGCCTTTTTCCCGGAGGATGTGGAGTAATACAGTGCAGACGGCGCATGGCTGAGGCCATGCGCCGTCTGCATATCAGGGAGGAAAGGAAGGGAAAGAATTTAGTTGGGCAGGTATTCCAGGGGGTCAACAGTGGAGCCGTCCAGCGACATGCTGAAGTGCAGATGGCTGGCCAGGGCGCTCTCGGCGATGGCGGTGCCGCCCACCGAGCCCAGCACGGAGCCGGCGCCAACCGTGTCGCCCACCGCCACCGTGGGTACGGAGGCCAGGTTGGCGTAAGTGCTGGTCAGTCCGCCGCCGTGCTCCACCACAACGGTGGTGCCCATCATGGCGTCCTGGAGGACGGCGGTGACCGTCCCCGCGGCGGCCGCCTTGACCTCAGTACCGGCGGCGGAGGCGATGTCCAGACCGTCGTGGGTGCGCCAGTCGTCCATGGTGGGATTGTAGGAGAGCACCTCCAGGCTGTAGTCCGTCAGAATATCTCCCTGTACCGGCCAGGTAAAGACGGTGGGGGCAGCCTGTGGAGTGGGCTGGGGCGTGGCCGACGGCATCGCCGAGGGCGTGGCCGCCGGTACAGCAGGGGACGCAGGGACGGTGTGCTCCGGCGCAGGGGTGGCCGCCGGGCGGTTCATGAGGCCCGCGTCCACCGGCGTGGGCCGGGGAGAGGGGGTGACGGTGATCTGGGCGGTGCCCGCCACGGGGGCGTCCGGCTCATCCGGGGTGAGAGAGGAAAAGAGATAATAGCCCGAAATTCCTATTGCGGCGACGCAGAGGAACAGGACTATGTAGAAGCCCTTGCCCTCCAGAAAGTCGCCCATTCGTTTCAAGAATGGTTTTTTCATGCTGTTTAGCACCTCCGAGCCTATTGTGGACAGGCCTGGGCTTGGATATACATGGAAAACAAAAAAATTTCCCTTGACCTTCCACGGGGTGCAGGGTGTATTAAGAGAACGGCGATTTAAGAAAATTTTAATCTTCTCTTCATGGCGTCTTACATAGGATTCTGGTATGCTGGTAGCCTATCTGGAAAATATGAACGAACTGCGAATTTTTTGCCGGAGGCGTTGACATATGACAACTTGTCGTCTAAGCTTATGACAGCTTGTCAGGCGAGGAGGTGCCCTATGCCCAGCGCGACGTTTTACAATCTGCCGGCGGAGAAGCGGGAGCGCCTGCTTCGGGCTGCCAGGGAGGAGTTCTCCCGCGTTCCCTATGAGAGTGCCTCGGTGAACCGGATTATCCGGTCCGCCGGCATCCCGCGGGGCAGCTTTTACATGTACTTCACCGACAAGGAGGAGCTGTTCGGCCACCTGATGGACTCCTATGGCGCACTGCTGGAGCGCCGGATGGGGGAGCTGCTGGAGCAGCGGGAGGGGGACCTCTTTGCCGCCTTCCTGGACCTGTTTGACCACATTCAGGCCCATTGGGGGGACGGGAAATACCGCGAGATGGCGGACATACTCCGCTGCAACCGGCAGATGCAGCCCGGGGTCCTGCTGAACCGGGAGGGGCCTGAGGCGAGCCTGGCTCGCCTGCGGGACAGGGTGGACCTGTCCCGACTGGATCTGCGCACGGAGACCGACCTTTCCGATATCTTCCACTTGCTGGTCTCCGCCGTAGCCGGTACACTGGTAGCGGCCGGGGCCTCAAGCGATCCGGCGGGCGCGCGGGCCCGTCTGATGCGTGTATTTGGCATCCTTCGGCGGGGCGCGGCCTCCAAGGCGGTCCGCCGCGAAGAAGCATAGCAAAGAAAAGGAGAAACCACTATGGAAGCAACCCAAGTTAAGCCAGAAACGACGGTCGCCCCTCCGGAGGGGCCGGGGAAGAAAAGCCCGCAGCTCACGCCCCCGAAGAAGAAGCGGAAGTGGGTCAAGCGGCTGGTCATCCTCTTGGTGATCGCGGCGCTGCTGGTGCTGGCGCTCTCCCGCTGCATGAGTGCGGGAACCCAGGTGCTCAGCAGCGCGTACCTGCCCTACACCGCCGCGATGCACGACATGACGGTGGCCGTCTCGGGCACCGGCACCATCGAGCCCATCCAGTCCTACAAGGTGACCACGCTGGTCAGCGGCGAGATTCTGGAGGCCCCCTTTGAGGAGGGGCAGACCGTCCACAAGGGCGACGTGCTCTTCCGCATCGACGCCAGCGACGTGGAGAACAACATCGAGCAGCTCCAGCTCAACGTCCAGTCCGCCCAACTGGCCCTCAACGACCTGCTGAAGACCCAGAGCGACAATCAGAAGGACCGCAATGTGAAGGCCGACGACGCCGGCGTGATCACCGAGCTGCACGTGGACCGCGGGGACAGCGTCACCGTCGGCACCGTCATCGCCGACGTGCTGGACCGGGACCACATGAAGCTGAAGGTGCCCTTCCACTCCGCCGATGCATCGGGCTTCTATGTGGGCCAGGCCGCGACCGTCACCGTGAACGGCACCGCCGAGACGGTGAGCGGAACGGTGGAGTCCATCGCCGCCACCGACGAGGTGGGACCCGGCGGCACCCTGGTCCGCCAGGTGACCATCTTGGTCAACAACCCCGGCGTCCTGTCTGAAACCAGCCAGGGAACCGCCTCCGTGGGAGGGGCGGCCTGCGCCTCCGGCAGCAGCTTTACTTATGCCTCCTCCTCCCAGATCACGGCCAAGGCCGCCGGCGATCTGGACGTGCTCAATGTCAAGGAGGGTGACCGGGTATCCAAGGGCCAGGTGATCGGCGTTATCTCTGAGGCCGACCTGGAGACCCAGATTGAGAATGCCCGCATCGCTCTGGAAAACGCCCAGCTCTCCCTGAAGAACGCCCAGGAGAAGCTGGAGGACTACACCATTACCTCCACCATCGACGGCGAGGTGATCGAGAAGAACCTGGATGTGGGCGACAACATCAGCGGTCTGTCCAATTCCGGCGCTTCCGTCACCTACCCGGCCATCATCTATGACCGCTCCGAGCTCACCTTTGACATGGACGTGGATGAGAAGGACATCAGCAAGATCCAGGTGGGCCAGAAGGTGGAGATCACCGCCGGCGCACTGGACGACCAGAGCTTCACCGGCGTGGTGGATAAGATCAACATCAACGGCACCACCACCAGCGGCCACACCAGCTATCCCGTCACCGTGAAGGTGGAGGGCTCCCCCGAGGCGCTCTACCCCGGCATGAACGTCTCCGCCAAGATTATCGTGGAGGAGGTGGGCAGCGTGCTCGCCCTGCCGGTGGAGGCGGTGGAGCGGGGTAACACTGTGCTGGTGGCCAAGGAGGGCTGCCTGGATGAAAACGGCGTCATTAAGGATCTCTCCGCCGCTGAGGAGCGCCAGGTGACCCTGGGCCGCAATGACGACGAGTACATCGAGATCGTGGACGGCCTGGAGGAGGGCGAAGTGGTGCTGGCGCTGAGCCCCCAGGGCTCCAGCCTCATGAGTGCGATGGGGATGGGTTAAGCCATGGAACACCTCATTGAACTCAAGGACGTCTACAAGATTTACCAGATGGGCGAGGAGACCGTCCACGCCCTGGACGGCATCTCCCTGACGGTGGACCCCGGGGAGTTCGTGGCCATCGTGGGCTCTTCCGGCTCCGGTAAGTCCACCGCCATGAACATCATCGGCTGTCTGGACGTGCCCACCTCCGGCACCTACCATCTGGGCGGCGTGGACGTGTCCACCATGGACGACGACCAGCAGGCCGAAATCCGCAACAAGATGCTGGGCTTCATCTTCCAGCAGTACAATCTGATTCCCAAGCTCAACGTGCTGGAGAACGTGGAGCTGCCCCTCCTCTACGCCGGAGTGTCCGCTGCTGAGCGCCATGAGCGGGCCATCCGCTCTCTGGAGCGGGTGGGGCTGGCGGACAAGTGCAAAAACCTGCCCAGTCAGCTCTCCGGCGGCCAGCAGCAGCGGGTGTCCATCGCCCGGGCCCTGGCGGGCAGCCCCTCGGTGATCCTGGCCGACGAGCCCACCGGCGCCCTGGACTCCCGCACCGGCCGGGAGGTGCTGGGCTTCCTCCAGAAGCTCAACGCCGAGGGGGATACCGTGGTGCTCATCACCCACGACAACTCCATCGCCGTCAAGGCCAAGCGCATTGTGCGCCTACAGGACGGAAGGATCATCTATGACGGTGATGCCCACGACCCGAAGGCCGTGGTACAGCCGGAGCTGGACGAGGAGGTGGGCGCGCTGTGAATGTGAGCCAATCCTTCCGCCTGGCCCTCAAGAGCCTGATGGTCAGCAAGGTCCGCGCCCTGCTGACCATGCTGGGCATCATTATCGGCGTGGCGGCCGTCATCGTCATCGTCTCCCTGGGCAATGGCATGCAGCAGTATATGAACGCCCAGTTTGAGCAGATTGGTGTCAATCTCATTCAGGTGGCCATCTACTCTTACGGCGGCAACCGGGAGGTGGAGCCGGACGACATGTACGCCCTGGCGGAGAAGTACCCCCAGTACATTGACTCCGTCAGCCCCTACCTCAGCGCCTCCACCACCGTGCGCCGCGGCGCCGACGAATACGACCACACCAGCGTGTACGGCGTCAGTGAGACCTTTTACAACGCCGAAAAGGGCCAGACGGCCAGCGGCGACCAGCTTGAGGAGGGGCGCTTCCTCAGTTATGTGGACGTGGAGCGGGACCAGAAGGTGTGCGTCATCGGCAGCTACCTCAACGAGGATATGTTTGGCGGGGACGGCCTGGGCCAGACCCTGACCGTGGGGGGCATTCCCTACAAGATCATCGGCACCCTGGCACAGAAGGCCGACTCCACCGAGGGCAGCGGGGATGACCTCATTTACCTGCCCTATGGTATGGTGGAGCAGCTCAACGCTGCCAGCGGGGGTATGGGCATGAAGATGTACCTGGTCACCAGCACCACCAAGGAGACCTCTTCCGCCGCCAAGGGCGTGGTGGAGAGCCTGCTGTTCCGCATCTACCAGGATGAGAACGCCTACATGGTCATGACCTCCGCGGAGATGATGGACATGATGGACTCCATGCTGGGGGTGCTCATGACCATTCTGGTGGTCATCGCCGCCATCTCCCTGGTGGTGGGCGGCATCGGCATTATGAACATCATGCTGGTGTCGGTTACCGAGCGCAACCGGGAGATCGGCATCCGCAAGTCCCTGGGCGCCAAGGGCCGGGATATCCGCAGCCAGTTTATCATCGAGGCGGGTACCACCTCCGCCATCGGCGGCGTCATCGGCATTATTCTGGGCGTGGTGCTGGCCAACGTCTTTACCGCCCTGGTGGGCGTTGTGATGGCCGGTGCGGAGGGCTTCTCCGCCGTACCCAGCGCCGGAGGCATTGCGGTGTCCTTTGGCGTCAGCGTGGGCATCGGTATTCTCTTCGGCTACCTGCCCGCCAACAAGGCCGCAAAGCTGAACCCCATTGACGCGCTGCGCTATGATTGACGGTACGCCGGCCCGCCCTTGCCGAACCGGCGCGGATGGTATATGATAATAGGCAGGGGCCGGCGCTCCCGCCGGCCCGCCGTTTCCATTTTCACGAGCATGAGAAGGAGAAAAGCAATGAAACAACGACTGTTAGCCGGCCTGCTGGCCGTGGTGCTGGTGCTGGGGCTGGCTCCGGCGGCCTTGGCCGCCGCGCCGGCCGAGGAGGAGGCCGCCCAGGTGCTGGCCGCCCTGGACATTATGGTGGGCGACGAGAGTGGTAACCTGAACCTGGGCGCCACCGTTACCAGGGCCGAGTTCACCAAGCTGGCGGTGGCCGCCTCCACCAGCCGGGACGCCGTAGGCGACACGGTGTCCGTCAAGCCCTACCCCGACGTGCCTCAGAGCCACTGGGCCGCTCCCTATATCAAGGCGGCGGTGGATCTGGGGCTGGTGCAGGGCGATCTGCACGGCAACTTCAACCCCGGCCGTTCCATTACGCTGGCCGAGGGCGTGACCATCGTCCTGCGCCTGCTGGGCTACCAGGACAGTGACTTCACCGGCGTCTGGCCCTCCGGCCAGATGGCCCAGTACCGGGCCCTCAAGCTCAACGAGGGCGTCACCGCCGGACAGGACAGCGCCATGACCCGCCGGGACGCCCTGTACCTGTTCTACAACCTGATGATCACCAAAAACAAGGAGGGCTCCTACTACCTGAACGTGCTGGAGCCCACCCTCAGCCTGGTGAATGCCGCCGGGGAGCTAGACCGGGTGGCCCTCATCAACTCCGCTATGGAGGGCCCCGTGGTGGCCGCCGCTGGCTGGCAGTCCAGCGTGCCCTTCGACGCCGGCAGCGCCACGGTCTACCGCAACGGCGCCAAGAGCAGCCTGGCCGCGGTGCAGAATCAGGACGTGGTGTACTGGTCGGAGTCCATGCATACCCTGTGGGCCTACTCCGACAAGATCACCGGCACCTATGAGACGGCTTCTCCCTCGGTCACTAGCCCCACCTCCGTCACCGTGGCGGGCAAGAGCTACACCATTGAGACCACCTCCGCCGCCTATGCCCTCTCCGACCTGGGCGGCTACCAGATTGGCGACAGCGTGACCCTGCTGCTGGGCCGCAGCGGCGGCGTGGCGGCAGTGGGCGAGGCCGTGGCGACCGACAACCTCATCTATGGCGTCGTCACCAAGGTGGAGAGCACCTCTTACGACGACGGAAAGGGCGGCACCTACAACGCCCGCACCGTCACCGTGGCCGGTACCGACGGCGGCTCCTACCGCTATCAGACCGACAATAAGAGCCTGGACGAGGGCGATCTGGTGCGGGTGAATACCGACGGCGACACCATCGAGGTCAAGCGCCTGACCACCTCCACCCTGACCGGAAAGATGAGCAACGACGGCACCAAGCTGGGCACCTACCCCCTGGCTGACGACGTGCAGATTCTGGACACCTACGAGAGCTGTACCCCCATCCGCATCTATCCCGACCGCCTGAAGGGCGTGAAGTTTGACGGCAATATGGTCCGCTTCTATGCCCTCAACGCCCAGGGGGAGATCAGCCATCTGATCCTCAACGACGTCACCGGCGACCTTCACCAGTACGGCGTCATTACCAGCGTGGAGGAATTGGATCTGGGCACCATGATGGGCATTTCCTCCTCCTATACCTACGACGTGGGCGGCCAGAAGCTCACCTTTGGCTCTACCAACGCCATCTACAATCTGAAGGTAGGTCCCTGCCAGATCAAAATGGAGGGCCCCAACGCCGTCGAGCGGCTGTATAACCTGTCCGAGCGCAAGCTGGACAGCGTCAGCGGCAGCACCGCCGTGGGCACCAACAACCAGAAGTACACTCTCTCAGACAATGTGGCGGTGTACGTCTATGAGGGCGGGGAGTATCAGCTCTCCAGCCTGGCCCGCATCAGCGGAGGGAACTACTCCCTCACCGGCTGGTACGACAAGGACGAGAGCGCCGGCGGGCGCATCCGCGTCATCATCGCCCGCTGACCAGCACAAAAATCAAACGGAACCGCCCCGGAGCAAATGGCTCCGGGGCGGCCTGTTTCTACAGCACCAGGGCCACGCACCAGCATACCGTAGCCCCCAGGGCGCCGGCGGCCACGTAGGCGGGGGCGGGGATATGCCGCCACAGGCGGCTCCAGCGGGAGTTGCGGCGGATATACCCGTCAGCCACCCGGCGGGCTTCCTGAAGCACATCGTCCGCCGTCACGCCTCTGCCGAAGGCGTCCTCCTTCAAAATAAAAATCGCCTGCTCAAAAAAGCGGGGGTCAGGCGCTTTGACCACGATGACCTGTCTGGACACACCTTTCACCAACCGGGACACATCCTTTCCTGTTTTCTTCCAGTATGGCCGCTTTTTAGAATACCTATTCCGGCGGCCGGAAAGAATTGCCGCTCATATCCGCCCGTTTGCCGCCGTACACTATTGCCAGGAATGGAGGCGAAGGCATGACGCAGAAGCGGCGGCTGGCGTGGGCGCTGGCCCTTTTGTTTGTGGTGAATATTGCGGTGATCTCCCTGGCCCAGCAGGCCGAGGCGGCCACCTACCGGCAGGGCTCCAGCGGTGAGCAGGTGCGGATCATCCAGACCAAGCTGAAAAATTGGGGCTACTATGACGGCGCGGTGGATGGCATCTACGGCAGTCAGACGGCCCAGGCGGTCAAATACTTTCAGCGGAAGAACGGCCTGACCGCCGATGGCATCGCCGGGCCGGCCACCCTCAAGGCGCTGGGAATGTCCTCTGGAGGCGGGGGGAGCAGCAGCCAGCAGAACAGCGCGGCGCTGCTGGCCAGGGTGATCTCTGCCGAGGCCCGGGGCGAGCCCTACAGCGGCCAGGTGGCGGTGGGGGCGGTGATCCTCAACCGGGTAGAGCACCCCTCCTTCCCCAACACCATTGCAGGGGTGGTGTACCAGCCGGGGGCCTTTACCTGCATGGTGGACGGGCAGTTCAACGAGCCGGTGGCCGACTCGGCCTACCGGGCGGCCCAGGACGCCCTCAACGGGGCCGATCCCAGCGGCGGAGCCATCTACTATTTTAACCCGGACACGGCCACCAGCGCGTGGATCTGGAGCCGCCCCCTCATCAAGACCATCGGCAAGCACCGCTTCTGCGCGTAATAAAAAGCAGCCCCCGGAGTGAACTCCGGGGGCTGCCGGGTTAAAATTCGATTTCCCTGCGGGCGGTTACGCCCCGGTCGTAGGGGTGCTTCTCTTTGACCATGTGGGTGATGTAGTCTGCCCGGCGCTCCAGCGCCTCCGGCAGACTGTGGCCGGTGAGCACAACCTCCAGGCCCGCGGGCCGCTCGTCCAGAAAGGCGCAGAGCTCCTCCTGGGGCAGGAAGCCCCGGAGGGCGTCGATCACTTCGTCCAGCACCAGCAGGCGGGCATCCTCCGCCCGGGCCAGGGCAACGGCCTCCTGGAACAGCTTCCGGCAGTTCCGGGCCACCACGGCCTTCTCCTCGTCGTTCATCTGGAAGGTAAATTTATGGATGCCCTTGCTGCGCAGGACGGTGAGGGTGGGAAACCGCTCCGCCGCAGTCAGCTCCCCGCAGGGGCTGCTTTTGAGGAACTGGGCGATCACCACCCGCCGCCCCCAGCCCGCACACCGGAAGGCCAGTCCGAAGGCCGCTGTGGTCTTACCCTTGCCGTCTCCATAATAGATCTGTACCAGGCCATTTTCTTCCGCCATGCCGCCACCTCATTTCGCTCAGATAAGATCAGTATAGCAGAATGGGGCATGGGGCGCAACGAAAAAAGCTGTCCCCGCGGCTGCGGGGACAGCTTTTTTGGAGAGGCTCAGAAGCGGTGCAGCTTACTTCTTGTGGGCCGCCATCCAGTCGCGGTTGTACTTGTGCTCGTTGACCATCAGCACCAGGAGCACGTTCACCAGGGCCACGCCGGCGAACACCAGGTAGGCCATGCGGATCTGGCCGCCGGTAATCTTCTGCACCACGCCGTTGACCAGGAAGCACAGGGCAGTGACTGCACCCTGGATGGGGAAGATGACACTGTTCACCTTGTCGAAACCCTGGCGGCCAAAGATGGAGGTGGGCAGGGAGGTGGTGAAGTTGGCGGAGCCGCCGATGCCCATGGCAATCATGAACAGGGACACGTAGACCAGCGGGGTCACGGAATCCACAGCGGTGAAGTTGAGCAGCAGGGCGATAGCATACCAGATACCGAACATGACCATGGTCTTCTTGGTGCCGATAGCGTCGTCAATGACGCCAACCAGCCAGGAGCCAACCACGCCGCCCAGGGCCAGAATGGTCATGACGTTCATAGCGGCCTGCTGAGAGAAGCCGAGCTGAGTGTTGCGGATAACCAACTGGCTCATGACGCCCACAGAGCAGATCTGGAAAAAGCCGGTGGTAATGGCCGCCAGCCAGAGCTCCTTGGTGGCCAGCAGTTTGCCGGTGGTCCACCCGCCGTCCCCCTCGACGGCGTCCTTGGTGTCATACTCCTTCTGGTAGATCTCGTCGGAGACGTTGTCGGGGTTGATGCCACGCTCCCAGGGCTCGTTGCGGATGAAGATCATACCCAGGATGCCCAGAACAATGGCGGCGATGCCGATGGGTACGATGCCGGTGGAAAAGTTCTCGCCGATGTTGGTGGTGCCCGCCACGGTAGGGGCGATCAGAATGGCTACCAGCTGCACATAGAAAGCGGAGGCGAAGTTGTGGCCCATGGTGGTATAGCCCATAACCACGCCCTTCTTTTTGGGGAACCAGGAGGCCACCAGGGTGCCGCCCGCCACATAGCCGGCGGACATGATGCCGCCGTACACGAAGCACATGCAGACGGTGTAGATAACGATGCTGGGGGCGTTGCAGGCCAGGATGTAAGCGATGCCGGAGATGATGCAGCAGATACCGGAGGTCATGCGCGCGCCGATCTTCCGGTTGACCTGGCCGGCAATGATGAAGAACACGACACCTACCAGACCGGCCAGGGAGTTCATGTTCATGATGTCGCCCTGCTCCAGTCCCAGGCGGTAGGCCACATTGGGGGCGGTGATGTTGGCGCCGTCGTTGCACATGCCGACGTACAGGAAGAACATCAGCAGGCAGTAGATGATGACGACCCAGCCCACGCCGAAGTCGACTACGGACTTGCGGTTATCCTTGGTTGGTTTTGCCATACGTTTCCCTCTTCTCTCTGTGATAGATTTTGCCGGAACACAGCCCGGCATCCTTTGCGGACTATAATTTAACGGTTTGCAGGCTATCTTTCAATCCCCACAATTCGGTAAGCAAATAACCAAAAAGTAAGTAGAAACAGTGTGGTAAGTGCGCAGATTTGTGCAATATAGCAAAAAGAGGTGGGGAAATTTTGGCGGAGTGTTCCATAAAGAAGAGAGGTCAAAATACTGATATCGTCAGTTTCCACAACCTTATTGTTAAATATTTGTCATGTGGGATAAGGGTATAAATGGAAGAGCGCCGGAGGGCGGAGATTTCACAAAACGTTCACAGGCCTGTTATACTTTATCCAACTCTGAATGGGAAAAAGGTGGTATCTTATTTTTACAGCCAAGGTACCAGACAGGCAAGGCGATAGACCGGGAATGCGCGGGAGGAGAAATGCTATCCGGGGCGCGTTCGAATCACCGGCTTCCCTGCATACTGCTCCCCGGCTGTGGGGGCAGACAAACAACAACACGCCGCAGGCGTGAGAAGATAAAAAAACGCCTCCCGGAGCTGGTACCAGCTCCGGGAGGCGCTGTTGTCAGGTCTTACTTGCCAACGATCTCGGCAGTGTCCATGGCGATCATGAGCTCCTCGTCGGTGGGGATGAGCAGCACCTTCACCTTGGAGTCGGCGGAGGAAATGACGGTTTCCTTGCCGCGGACGTTGTTGGCCTCGGCATCCATCTTTACTCCCATGAACTCCAGGCCGGAGGCCACGGCCATGCGGGTAGCGGCGTCGTTCTCACCCACACCGGCGGTAAACACGATGGCGTCCACCCCGCCCATGGCGGCGGCATAGGCGCCCACCAACTTCTTAACACTGTACTGGAAGGCCTCCAGGGCCAGCTCAGCCCGCTGGTTGCCCTCCTTGGCGGCGTTCTCCAGGTCGCGGAAGTCGGAAGACACGCCGGAGATGCCCAGCACGCCGGACTTCTTGTTGAGGATGGTCATCATTTCCTTCATGTCGTAGCCGTGCTTGCCCATCAGGTACTCCAGGATGCCGGCGTCCAGATCACCGGCGCGGGTGCCCATGGGAACGCCGGCCAGGGGGGTGAAGCCCATGGAGGTGTCCACGCTCTTGCCGCCATCCACGGCGGCCACGGAGGAGCCGTTGCCCAGGTGGCAGGTGATGATTTTCAGCTCCTCAATGGGCTTGCCCAGCATGGCGGCAGCGCGGGCGGAGACATAGCGGTGGGAGGTGCCGTGGAAGCCGTAGCGGCGGACCTTGTCCTGCTCATAGAACTCATAGGGCAGGGCGTAGATATAGCTCTTGGCGGGCATGGTCTGGTGGAAAGCGGTGTCGAACACGCCCACCATGGGCACACCGGGCATGACCTTCTCGCAGGCCTTGATGCCGGTGATGTTGGCGGGATTGTGGAGGGGGGCCAGGGGGATGCACTCTTCCAGAGCGGCCATAACCTCGTCGGTAATGCGCACGGAGGAGGCGAACTTCTCGCCGCCGTGGACGACCCGGTGGCCCACCGCGTCGATCTCAGAGGCGCTCTTGATCACGCCGTGCCCGGCGTCCAGCAGGGCGTCCAGCACAGCCTGAATGGCCTCGGAGTGGGTGGGCATGGGGATCTTGAACTCATACTTGGCGTCCTTGGCGGGCACCTTGTGAGTCAGGCGGCCGTCGATGCCGATGCGCTCGCACAGCCCCTTGGCGAACACCTCACGGGTGGCGGGGTCCATGAGCTGATACTTGAGGGAGGAGCTGCCTGCGTTGATGACCAGAACTTTCATGAAATCTTCTCTCCTTACGTTAAACTATGGCTTGTGAGCCGGATATTCCCGTAGTAGAATAAGAGCACATACATATTTTATTTTAGCCCCTTTTTTCCCAAAGGACAACCCATATTTTGCTTGAAAGAGAGAAAAATTTTACTCTTGCGTTTGGAGGTTCAGCCCATGGCCACAGCCGGAATCGTCGCAGAATACAACCCCTTCCACCGGGGACACGCCTGGCACATCGCCCGGACGCGGCGGACCCTGGGGGCGGACACGGCGGTGATATGCGTCATGAGCGGCCACTGGGTCCAGCGGGGGGAGTGCGCCCTCACGGACAAATGGAGCCGGGCGGCCCTGGCCCTCTCCGGCGGGGCGGATCTGGTGCTGGAGCTGCCCACCCCCTGGGCCATGGCCTCGGCGGAGTCCTTCGCCCGGGGGGCGGTGGGTCTGCTGGCCGCCACGGGGGTGGTGGACGTGCTCTCCTTCGGCAGTGAGACGGGGGAACTGGCGCCCCTGCGGGCGGCGGCGGCGGCTCTGGATGGTTCGGACTACCCGGAGCGTCTGCGGGCCGGGCTGGCCCGTGGGCTGTCCTTCCCGGCGGCCCGGCAGGCGGCGGTGGGGGCCGACTGCCTGGCCAGCCCAAACGACAACCTGGGGGTGGAGTATCTGCGGGCCCTGCCCCCTGGCATGGAGGCCCTGACCATCCCCCGGCGGGGGGCGGCCCACGACGGCCCGGCGGCCGGGGGCTTCGCCTCCGCCTCGGAGCTGCGGGCCCTCCTCCGGGCCGGACGGGCGGCGGAGGCGAACCCCTATCTCACCGCTCCCTGGAGCGGGGAGGCGGCGTCCATGGCGCACATCGACCGGGCGGTGCTGGCCCGTCTGCGCACGATGGACGAGGTGGACTGGGCCGCCCTCCCCGACGGCGGGGCAGCGGAGGGCCTGCCCGCCCGGCTGGCGCGTTCCGCCCGGACGGCGGACAGCCTGGAGGACTTTTACGCCCGGGCCAAGACCAAGCGCTACCCTCACGCCCGGCTGCGGCGGCTGGCCCTGGCCGCTTTCCTGGGGCTGCGGGCGGCGGAGCGGCCCCCGGCGGCGCCCTATGTACGGGTGCTGGGCCTCAGCGGCCGGGGGCGGGCGCTGCTGCGCCGCATGAAAGAGACCTGTGCCCTTCCGGTGGTGGTCAAGCCCGCCCAGGCCAGGGCTCTGGATGGGGACGCCCGCGCCCTCTTTGAGGCGGAGGCCCGCCGCACAGATCTGTTCGGCCTGTGCTTCCCCACAGCCCGGCCCTGCGGGCTGGAGTGGACTCGCAGCCCGGTGGTGAAGGAGCGTCAGGGCTGACGACGGCTCCGGCGCTGAAGCAGGAAGATCAAGAGGGCCGGAAGCGCCAGGAGAGTCAGGGGCAGAATGAGAAGGAAAAACGCGAAGGTGAACTGATAGGAGGTCAGTACGGCGTGAAGCCGGTCGGCCAGGGTGATGGAGAGGCGTGGATAGAGGGTGAAGGTGAGCTCCCCGTCGGGCAGGCTGTCGAAGTGGGCGGTGTAGCACCGCTCTTCCGCCTCACGAAGGGGGAGGAAGGTGAGCTGCTCGGCGGTGACAGTGACAGGGCAGCCCTCGTCCACCGTCAGGGCGGAACCGCCCGTACCGCCCAGACGGGTAGGGGCCGAGTTGGCGGAGGCCGGCGTGAGCAGTACCAGCAGCAGCGCCAGGGTGCAGGCTATGAGCCGATTCATATGAGACCTCCTTTTTTAATGACAAATAGTATCTATTCAATCAATTATAACAGAATATGGGGTGGGAAACCACCGCAGCCCGGTTACAAAAACGCGGCGGACGGCCTGAAGGCCGTCCGCCGCGCTGCTTTTTTATTGTATGTGAACGTGGTTGTGGATGTGCTCCGAACAGTAGCAGTAATAGCCGTTGCACTTGGAGCAGTAACGAAATTCCTCGTTGGGGTAGTCGGTGTCGGTCTTGCCGCAGACGGCGCACTTGTGGATATAGCCCTTCTGCTGCTGGGCCTGCTTGGTGGCCTTCTTGAAGTTGACGGTCTGGCGGGAGGTCTGGTATTTGACCCGGCCGAAGAGCTGGAGGAAATTGTCCCAGAAGAAGATAAAGTAGTTCAGAATGGCAACCAGGGGGATGATGACGCCGGGGAGGGCGGCCAGGCCGGAGGTAAAGACGCCAAAGAGGCTGCTGAGGACGCTCCAGCCGAACAGGGCGGCGTCGATCCACGCCAGCCACTTGATCTTGATGGGGATGATGAAGAAAAGAAGCACCTGCATGTTTGGATACAGGGTGGCGAAGGCAAAGAACAGGGAGAGGTTCACGTAGGTCATGCTGGCGGTGGTGAGAAGCGGGAGCAGATGGGAGGGATAGAGAGGGGCGGTGACCGCATAGAGCAGGAAACCGACCACCACGTTGAGCAGGATACCCAAGCCATAGAACACATTGAACTTAGCGGTACCCCACTCCCGCTCCAGCACTGAGCCGATCATATAGTAAAAGTAAAGAGAGACGGCCAGGAAGAAGAGGTTGCTGTCCAGCGGGACAAAGACAAAGGTGATGATGCGCCAGATCTGTCCGTGCAGAATGTAGTACGGCGAGAAGGCGAGCAGGGCGGACAGGGACACGCCGTAGCTGAACTGATCCATCAGCCAGACAAGTACATTGCCGACCACAATGACCAACATCAGGTTGGGTATGCCGAACCGGGGGTGCTTGTAGCAGAACCGGTCCAGCCAGCGTTGAATTGCACTCAAGTGAAGTTACCTCCCGTTGGGCGGAATGCCCGCCCCGTTGTGACGTACAAAGTAGTGTACCAGACGGCCGGGAAAAATTCCCGAATAAATTGTAAACATTTCGCCGCCGTTATTTCAGCAGCTTGCGGATTTTTTCCTTCATGGCCGGGGTGAGCACCTTGGCCGCCGCCCGGTAGGGCAGGGAGGGGAGGGCCAGAAAGCGCTTTTCCACCTCGGCGAAGGGCAGGGCAGCGAAGGCGGCGAAGAAGGCGGCCCGGCGGGGGTTGGCCTTCAGGGGGGAGGCCAGCCGGGGGTTGCCCGCCACCGCCTCGGCCAGGGGGCGCTCCACCTGGCCGAACCGGGGGGAGAGGGCATCGAACACAGCCTGCCCCCGGGCGGAGTTCACCAGCACCATGGAGACCCCCTTGTCCCGCTCCACCGGCAGGGCCAGCTTCTCGTCCAGGCCCCAGTAGTCGGCCAGGGTGA
>ENA-UEOI01001208-UEOI01001208.1-human-gut-metagenome-genome-assembly--contig:-NODE-1208-length-23246-cov-7.475765_pt1 | contig 23246 bp, 15 predicted proteins | sample MGYA00242883_ERZ507882 | MGnify/ENA primary metagenome ERZ507882 (study PRJEB26167, sample SAMN06115502) | human gut metagenome | host: Homo sapiens | place: China:Chongqing | collected 2015-07-29...
AGGATCTGGCCGGTGTAGCCAAGACCCTGAACGATCAGGGGGCACAGGCAGAAGGAGCGGAGTGCGGCGTGGTGCTGCTGCCGACGGTGGAGGAAGAACCATGAGCATTGTACAAGCAAGAGTGCCGGTGATCTGGCGGCCCCAGCCGCGGCAGGCCGAATTTATGAGCCGCCCGGAACCGGAAGCGCTGTACGGCGGTGCAGCAGGCGGCGGCAAGAGCGACGCGCTGGTGATCGAAGCGCTGCGGCAGGTGCACATTCCGCACTACCGGGCGCTGATCCTGCGCAAGACCTACCCGCAGCTTTCCGATCTGGTGGACAAGAGCCAGGTGTACTACAGGGCGTTCCCGCAGGCACAGTACAACGCCACGGCCCATGTGTGGAACTTCCCCAGCGGGGCAAAAATTTACTTTGGCTCCATGCAGTACACCAAGGACCGTACCAATTATCAGGGCAAGGCCTTCGATTTTATCGGCTTTGACGAGCTGACCCACTTTGAATGGGAAGAGTACAGCTACATGATGAGCCGCAACCGTCCCACCGGCCCGGGCACCCGGGTGTACATGCGGGCCACCACCAATCCCGGCGGCATCGGCCACGGGTGGGTGAAGGCACGGTTCATCACGCCCGCACCGCCCGGCACGCCTATCACCGAAGAATACACGGTAAAGCTGCCGGACGGCACCGAACAGAAGCTGCAGCGGGCAAGAGTGTTCATCCCTTCCAGCATTTTCGACAACCCGGCTCTGCTGCAGAACGATCCCGGTTATCTGGCCAGCCTGGCTGCCATGCCGGAAGCAGAAAAGCAGGCGCTGCTCTACGGCAGCTGGGACAGCTTTTCCGGGCAGGTGTTTACCGAATGGCGCAACGACCCGGCCCGCTACGAAGACCAGCGCTGGACCCATGTGATCGCACCGTTCACCATCCCGAAGCACTGGCAGATCTACCGCGGGTTCGACTTTGGCTTTTCCAAGCCGTTCTCGGTGGGGTGGTACGCAGCGGACGAGCACGGGCGGCTCTACCGCATCAAGGAGCTGTACGGCTGCACCGGCAGGCCGAACGAGGGCCTGCGCATCGACCCGGTGGAACAGGCCCGGAGCATCCGGGAGGCAGAGCAGAACGACCCGCTTTTGCGCGGCAGGGTGATCCACGGCATTGCCGATCCGGCCATCTTTGATGAGAGCCGCGGCGAGAGCATTGCCGCTATGATGGAGCGCAGCCCGAACTTTCTGCGCTGGTCCCCCGGCGACAACACCCGGCTTGCGGGCAAGATGCAGTTCCACTACCGGCTGAATTTTGATGCGGACGGCAGGCCGATGTTTCAGGTGTTCAATACCTGCAAGCACTTTATCCGCACGATCCCGAACCTTGTGTACGACGAAAGCAACGTGGAGGACATCGACACCCGGCAGGAGGATCACATTTACGACGAGTGCCGCTATGTGCTGATGGAGAACCCTATCAGCCCGCCGGTGCGCTGTGCTGCGCCGCCCATGCCCGACGACCCGCTGAACCTGCACAAGCGGGCAAGATTTTACAGAATTTAAAGGAGAAACGCAATGGACGATTACGAGAACGATGCTTTGCCCGTGGGTGAAGCACAGGTGGCCGAGGCAATGCAGACCTTGCAGCGGTACAAGGCGGGCAAGGCCGCGCTGGACAAGCGCATTGTGGATAACGAGCTGTGGTTCCGCATGGGCCACTGGAAGAACTACCAGAACCCCATGATGCCCGGCAAGGCTCAGCCTTCCAGCGGGTGGCTGTTCAACAGCATTGCCAACAAGCACGCCGATGCCATGGACAACTACCCGGAACCGAACGTGCTGCCCCGAGAGGCAGATGACGAGGACACCGCACGGGCACTTTCCAGCGTTTTGCCGGTGGTGCTGGAACAGGCCGACTACGAGCAGGTGTACAGCGACTGCTGGTGGCGCAAGCTCAAACAGGGCACCGGCGTGACCGGCATCTTCTGGGACCCTGCAATGCGCGGCGGCATTGGCGACATTGCGGTGCGCAGCGTGAACCTGCTGATGCTCTACTGGGAGCCGGGCGTGGCGGATATTCAGGCATCGCCGGACTTTTTCAGCCTGAGCCTTGAGGACACGGCCCGGCTGTGCGCGCAGTACCCGCAGCTGGCAGGACACACCGCCAGCGTGCTGGACGTGCCCCGGTACATCCACGATGAAGGGCAGGACACCAGCTCCAAGAGCGTGGTGGTGGACTGGTACTACAAGCGCCCGGATGAAACGGGGCGCATGGTGTTGCACTACTGCAAGTTCTGCAACGGCGTGGTGCTGTACGCCAGCCAGAATGACCCGGCGCTGGCAGAAAGCGGCCTGTACGACCACGGGCAGTACCCCTTTGTATTTGACCCGCTGTTCGTGGAGGAGGACAGCCCGGCGGGCTTTGGCTACATCGATGTGATGAAGGACTGCCAGACCGCCATTGACAAGATGAACCATGCCATGGACGAGAACGTGCTGCTGAGTGCAAAGCAGCGGTATGTGCTCAGCGACACGGCGGGTGTGAACGAGGAAGAGCTGGCCGATTTCAGCCGGGACATCGTGCATGTGGTGGGACGGCTCAACGACGACAGTTTCCGTCCGCTGCAGACGGCGGGCCTGCAGGGCAACAGCCTGAGTTACCGCCAGAGCCGCATTGAAGAGCTGAAGGAGATCAGCGGCAACCGGGACATGACGCAGGGCGGCACTGCCGGAGGTGTGACCGCAGCCAGCGCCATTGCGGCCTTGCAGGAGGCAGGCAGCAAACTCAGCCGCGATATGCTCAAGAGCGCCTACCGTGCTTTTGCAAAGCAGTGCTATCTCATCATCGAGCTGATGCGCCAGTTCTACGACGAGCAGCGAGTGTTCCGCATCGTGGGCGAAAGCGGCGAGAGCCGGTTCGTGCCCTTCTCGGCGCAGGCGCTGCGGGCGGTGCCCGGCGGCAGCGTGGGCGGCGTGGAACTGGGCAGCCGGGAGCCGATTTTTGACATCGTGGTGAGCGCCGCCAAGAAGAGCACCTTCAGCCGTCTTTCCCAGAACGAGACGGCCAAGGAGTGCTATCAGCTGGGCTTTTTCAAGCCGGAAAATGCCGATGCCGCCCTTGCGGCACTGGAAATGATGGACTTTGAAGGCATTGAGAAGGTGCGCCAGAGGGTGCGGCAGAACGGCACCCTTGCCCAGCAGCTGGCTAGGATGCAGCAGCAGATGGCACAGATGGCGGCGGTGATCGCCCAGCAGGGCACCGGGCCTGACGAACCGGCCCGCAGTGCAGGCGGTGCGTCTGCGCAGAAGGACGGGCAGGCGGTAAAGCTGGCGGGCCTTGGCAATGCCCTGCCGGTGGCCGCCGCTGCACGTGCCATGGACATCCATTAAAAAGGAGGTGAATTTTATGATGAAAGTTTGTTACAGCGAGATGGATACCCCCGCCGGGCTGAGCTGCCGGCTGGAAGCTGCCGGTCATGCAGGCTATGCACCTGCCGGGCAGGACATCGTTTGTGCAGGAGCCAGCACCGTGATGCAGGGCCTTGTGTACCTGCTGGCCGGGGAAGAGAACGCCCACAGCGAAGCCTTTGATGAGCCGGACGGCCCGCGTCTGTCAGTGAGCGTGGATGCGCCCTGCGAAGAATGGGTGCGCGGTGCCTTTGAGCTGGCCAAAGCCTGCTTTGTGCTGCTGGCCGAACGCTACCCGGAGAATGTCCGCTTTGCGGATGTGAGCCGCAGAGGAAAGGAGAGCATGATGGATCTGCAGCTCTTTGCAGAGGGAGAAGCCGCTCCCCCTGCCCTGAGCGAAGCGCAGACCCGGCAGGCAGTGGCCTCCGGCACCATGAAGCCGGACGAAGCAAAAGCGCCCGCTGTGCCGCAGACTTCGGCAGAGAAAACCGTAGAGCTGCAGCCGGAAAAGCCCCGGCAGGAACTGCCTGTGCAGCGCCCGGAACTGCCGCCGCTGTCCAGCTTTGCCCGCAGCACACAGGCTGCTGTGCACAGCCTGCATGCCCGCTGGGCGGCAGAGGAAGCGGCCATGCGCCGCAGCCAGCCGGATTTTGATCTGCAGAACGAGCTGCGCAGCCCGGAGATGCGCCGCCTGATGCAGCTGCCCGGCATGAGGGTGCGGGATGCGTACCGTCTGGCCCACTACGATGAAAACCTGCGCACTGCAGCGCAGGCTGTGGAGCAGGGCGTGGTGGAACGCATTCAGCAGCGGGCCGCACGGCCCACCGAAAACGGCATCCGGCCCGGCGGCGCGGCTACCGTCCGCCCGGATGTAGCCAGCATGACCCGCGCCCAGCGAGAAGCACTGGAACGCCGTGTGCTCCACGGAGCACAGATCGAATTGTGACTATTTTACAAGAGAAAGGAATATGAGCATGAACAAGAATTTCAACATCCAGCTGTTTGCGGAAAACCTGAACACCACCGCTACCATGTCGAAAGAGATGAAGACCTTCTACGAGAAGCGTCTCATCGATCAGGCAGAGCCGCGTCTGGTGCACGACCAGTTTGCGGACTACTACCCTGTGCCCCAGAACGGCGGCAAGACCATTGAGTTCCGCAAGTACGACAGCCTGCCCAAGGCATCCACTCCGCTGACCGAGGGCGTGACCCCGAACGGTCAGGCACTGAATGTGACCACCATCACCAGCGATCTGCACCAGTACGGCGGCTGGACTCCGCTGACCGACGTGCTGCAGATGACCGCCATTGACAACAATGTGGTGCAGGCCACCCGTGTGCTGGCAAGTCAGGCAGGCCGCACCATGGACAGCATTACCCGCGATGTGCTGGCGGGCGGCACCAATGTGATCTATGCGCCCAAGCTGGCCGCAGACGGCACCGAGACTGCCGTTGCCAGCCGCAAGGCACTGGACAAGACCTGCACCCTGACCCCGAAGCTGTTCTTTCAGGCGGCGGCACAGCTGGGCGCGATGAACGCCGACCCCATCGGCGACAGCTACATTGCCATCATCCACCCCTACGCTGCTTACGACCTGAAGACTAGCAAGGAGTTCATTGAGGTGCACAAGTACGCCGACCCGGACACCATGTTCCGCGGCGAGATCGGCAAGCTGGGCAACATCCGCTTCATCGAGACCAGCGAGGCCAAGATCTGGAAGGATTCCACCTGCCCGGACGGTCTGGCTGTATTCGGCACGCTGGTGCTGGGTGCCCATGCCTACGGCGTGACCGAGCTGGAAGGCGGCGGCCTTGAGCACATTGTCAAGCAGCTGGGCTACGGCGACGACCCGCTGAACCAGCGCGCTTCCGTGGGCTGGAAGGGCATGCGTGCGGCAGAGCGTCTGGTGGAGCAGTACATGGTGCGCATTGAGAGTGCGTCCAGCTATTCTGCTACCGCTGCCGCAAACTGAGGAGGCGTGAGCCATGGCTGAAAAGAAAAATGTGCGCATCCGGCTGTTCAAGGATAACAGCCGCTACAAGGGCGATCTGTTCGTGAGCGTGAACGGTGTGAACTATAAGATCCGCCGCGGCGTGGAGGTGGAAGTGCCGCCCGAAGTGGCCGAGGTGCTGGAGCACAGCCAGATGCAGGATGAGCTGACCGCCGCCCGCATTGCGGCGGCAGAGAACGCCGCCCAGTAAACCCGCAACAGACAAAAAGCCCGGCTGGGGAGTCTGCCCGGCCGGGCCTTTATAAAAAGGAGAGTGAGCATATGACCGTAGGACAGGCGCTGGAACGCGCCGAAGAGCTGCGCCCGGGCAGCCGCATTGCGTTGGCCACCCGGCAGGCGTGGCTGAAGGAAGCAGACGCGATGCTGCGGGAACGCTTTTTTAAAAACAGCATCACAGATGCATACGACGATGTGGGCGCAGACCTTGCATGGGACGACAGCCTGCAGGACGACGATGTGCTGCTGGCACCGGCACCCTTTGATGCGCTGTATCCGCATTATCTGTGTGCCATGACCGATGCGGCCCTTGGTGAGACCGACCGCTACGTCGGGGAGCAGGCCCAGTACAACAGTCTGCTGGCAGATCTGGCGGCGTGGCTGCGGCGCAGCTACCCGACCCTGACGGGTGCCCAGTGGCGCTGGTAAGGAGGTGAGAGCATGGTTCTGGCAAACAGAGCGAAGCTGCAGAACAGCCGCAGCCTTGTGCGGGTATTCGGCGGGCTGAACGAGGGATATGCGTGCAGCGAGGCAGAGCTGAGCGAAGAGAAGAACTTCTCTTCGCGGGGATACCCGGCCCTCGAGACCCGCAAGCCCCGGCGGAAGGTGCGGGAAGCAGCCGGGATGAACGGGATGTACCATCTGAACGGCCTTTTGACCGTGGAAGGCACGACCCTGCGGTATGCCCCGGATGACGGCAGCGCCGCTGTGGAGCTGAAAGGCGCCCTGAGCGACAACGAAAAGAGACTGGTGGGCATGGGGACCAAGGTGCTCATCTGGCCGGACAAGATGTCCTTTGATACTGCGAGCGGAACGCTGAGTGCGCTGGGGTCCAGCTGGCAGCAGGGCGGAGTGAGACTGACCGTGACCCCCTGCGATGCTGCCGGTGTAGTGTACACGCCGAATCTGTTCGGTGCGACCGAACCGGAAAGCCCGGAGAACGGCGATGTCTGGCTCAAACAGGCCGAAGACGCCCCGTGGAGCTACCGCGACGCCCTGAAGCTCTACAGCACAGCGGGCGGCTGGCAGAACATTCTGCTGAACTACTGCCGCGTGACCTGCGAGGGGCTGGGCGAAGCTTTCAAAGCCGGGGACACTGTGACGCTGACGGGCATCCCGTCTGTGGTGAAGAATGCTTACTCCTCTGATTTCAGCGGGGACGTAGTGGTGGATGACGTGGCCGGAGACTCGGTCATCCTCTCCATCGCGCCGGACATCGAGAGCGTTTTGTACTACGGCACCTGCGTGGTGACAGGCCAGAGCGTGGTGTGGACGGCCATGGACGGCAAGACCACCCAGACCTTCGACGGGCCTTTCCCGGACGTGACGGCCCAGCGGCGGGTGCCGGATCTCGACTGGCTGACGGAGCACAACAACCGTGTATGGGGCTGCTCGAGCACCGAAAACGTCATCTATGCCTGCAAGCTGGGCGACGCCACCAACTGGTTCTCCTACCGGGGAACGGCAGCGGACAGCTACGCCGTGACTGTGGGCAGCGACGGGGCCTTTACCGGTGCGGCTACCTGCATGGGATACGTGCTTTTCTTCAAGGAGAACGGTCTGCACAAGCTGTACGGCACCAAGCCCAGCGACTACCAGATGAGCAGCATCCAGTGTTCGGGCGTGGCCAAAGGTGCGCACCAGAGTCTCTGCGTCATCAACGAGACGCTGTACTACCTCTCGATGGACGGCGTCATGGCGTGGGACGGCAGCCTGCCCACCAAGGTGTCGGCCTCGCTGGACGAAGAACGCCTCAGCCATGTGACGAGAGCCGCCGCCGGCGGGCTGGTGGGCCGGTACTACCTGCACACCGAAAGCTCCGGCGGGCAGAGGCTGCTGGTATACGACACTGAGAAAGGGCTTTGGCACGAGGAAGACGCCACCGGCTGGGCCATGTGCAGCACCGGGCGACAGCTCTATCTCTGGGACAAAGAGGCCATCTGGGCCGCAGACGGAAGCCGGGAGGCCAGCGGCGAAGAGGACACGGTGGAATACGAGGCTGTGACCGGTGACATCGGACTCGGGAGCCCGGACGACAAGTATTGCAGCCGGGTGACGGTGCGGCTGGACGCGATGGAGCGAACCGTGGTGACGCTCTGGGCCAGCTTCGACGGCGGCGAGTGGCAGGAGATGGGCCGGGTGGACACCGCAGGGAAGCGTGTGAGAGTGAACCTGCCCTTCGTCCCGACCCGTCACGACACCATGCGGCTGCGTCTGACCGGAAAAGGACAGATCGCGGTGCGGAGCATCGCCATGACGCTGAGCAGCAGCGAGGGTGGAAGAGTGAACGGAGGTGTACCGAGACGTGGCTAGTATCGTGGGACTTTCGAAGATCTCCATGCACTGAATGCCTACGAGCAGGCGTTCAACCTGTACCAGCAGGGAGCGGGCGATGCCGCGAACGCCGTGCTGGGCCGGTATGGTCTGGATACCGGAATCTTCGACAATTACAGCGGCGCACCCATCACCCGCGCAGACAAGGCGGGTGCGCTCACGACCGCAGCCGGGCTGGCAGGCGGCGGCAGCGACGAGGCTGCACGGGCGGTGCTGGAACTGTACGGCCTGGATCCGAACTCTGTGGGAAATTACAGGACGATCGCAGGACGGCAGCTTGCAACGGCGCTGGCAACAAAGAGCGCAGGCAGCTCGGGCGGCTCTTCGGGCAGAAGGAGCAGCAGCACGAAAGGCAGCGGAAACAGCTGGACGAACAGCCAACTGCAAAGTATGGCAAAGACATTTTCTTCTATGAAGGGAAATGAGCCGCTATACGATTTTTACAAGAAGACCTTAACGGATAATGGGTGGCTCAATGCGGATACTGCGAACGTCCAGAACGCAAGCCAGAGCGGCGGCGTAGATATGGCGGAAATGTTGGCAAAGAACTATGCGAAAAAAGGTTATAGCGCGTGGGCTATCATGAACAATATGAACCAGAACGGGTACAGCGATGAAGAAATCGCAAGAGCGCTTGAGAAGGCGGGGGTGAAGGGCTGATGGCATGGACAGCGGAAAAAGTTAAGGAAATGAGAGAAAGCAACCCGTCGAAGGCGGCAGAAAGCTCTGGGTGGACGGCGGAAAAGGTGAGAGCTATCCGCACCAAGACGCCGAATCCGTCCACTGCATCGAGCACAGTGCTGCCCAAAAGCAACATCTATGCAGATGCCCTGCAGCAGTACACCGAGCGACACGCCAGCGACATGGGGGAGGTGGATGCGAGAAACGAACCCTCTCAGGCGCGCAGCGGGCGGAAAGAAAACCTCTCACCGTTCCCGTCGGCTGACGCTGCGCGAGAACGGAGCTCCCCTGTCAGGGGAGCCATTCTCAAAGGAAGCCCCACTGAAATGGCGCTGGACATGGGGCGGAAGTGGGGCGTACCTGCGAAGAGCGGGAACGTGCTGGAGAACGTGGGCAGCGGGGCCATGGCCTACGGCACCGGCCGGGCGCAGGAGCTGAGAGCCAGCTTTGCCAAGGACAGCGTACCGGACGAGTTCGACCGGATCAACCAGTGGATGGACACCGGGGACAACAAGAATCTGGCCGACGCGGTGCGGCGGGTGGACAACACCCACGGCGCGTACACGGACGCCGACCTTATCCAAAAGGGCGGCTGGACACAGGCACAGATCGACGAGGCCCGGAAGATGAACGCTGCGCTGGACGCCATCCCCGCATGGCAGCGGGATGTGCGCCGGGCGGCGAACACCATCGGCGGCATCGGAGACACGGTGGCCGCTGCCCCGGTGCTGGGCGCGGAGTACGGCGTACAGGCGGGAAAGAACATCGACGCCACCCTGAAGAACTGGAAACAGGTAGAGCAGGAGGTGAAGGGCGACGAGCACGCTCAGAGCCTTTTCAACCTTTTGACCGACATAGACATGGACTACAAGCCCACCTGGCCGGAGAGCCGGAACCGGGAGCTGATCTCGATGGGGTACAACTCCAAGGAGATCCGGGAGATGCGCCAGAAGCTGGCGGGGCTGGAAGTGAGCGACGGCATCGACAAGAACCAGAGCGTGGGCTACCAGCTCTATGACCGCGGGCAGAAGCTGACGGCGGCGGCCCAGAGCGGCCTGAGCCCGGCCCAGCGGGCCGTGGCGGGGGCTGTGACCAGCGCGGCGGAGAATCTGGCCATTGCAGCAGGTGGCGATGGCGTTGCGTGGATCCTGCCTATGCTGAGCGCCCAGGGCGCGGCGGAGGCCATGGGACAGAGCGCGGAGAAGGGCGAAAGCGCCGGTAAGGCCCTGGGCGGCGGCCTCGCCAAGTTTGGTGCAGGCTGGGCCATCAACTCGGTGGGCGCAGCCGACCTTGCAAAGACCATGGGCTCGGACTACGCCAAGGACACGATGGCCGGGCAGATCGCGGACTGGGTGCAGGGGCTGGCGGGCAGCTCGGAGCTGGCGCAGCGGTACCCGGCGGTGGCTGCGGCCATCTCGGGCGGCATCGACAACTCGATGCAGGCTTTTGCGGAGACCTATGCGGACATGGCCATTGACGCTGCGCTGGGGGACAGCGAGGCGGCGAAGAACCTCTTCAGCAAGGACACCTTCCTGACCGCGCTGGAAAGCGGACTCTCCGGCGGTGCGTCCGGCGCGCTGGGCGGCGCTGTGGGCTCAGGGCTGCACAGCATGAGCGAAGCGCTGGACAGGGAGGCGGAGCGTTACGACCGGACGGACCGGATGAAGCGGGCTGCCGCCCAGCAGAAGGAATGGGAGGCCCGGGCAGCGGAGCCCTCTCAGCCGACTTCGCCTGCGGCCACTGAAAACATCAGCGGGCAGGAAGAAAACCTCTCACCGTTCCCGTCGGCTGACGCCGCGCGAGAACGGAACTCCACTGAAAGTATGCAGCGGGCGGATGCGCCGCAGGCGCAGACGGAAGGAGTAAACAGCAGCGTAAACGAGGCTGCTGCGCAGTCGGAAAACCCGGCGGTGCGGCAGTTTGCCGAAGTGGCGGCGAGCGACAGCCTGACGGGCAGGACCATCGGGCTGTTTACACCGAACGCCGAGAACCGGGAAAACCGTGCGGCCTTTGAGCAGGCTTACGGCGTGACGCTGCCCGACACTGCGGGCGCGACCCGCCGGATGCTGCGGGAGATCGCCGCACAGCAGAAGGCGAAAAGCGAAGCGGTGCCTGTCGTACAGAGCGCAGAGCTGCCTAGCGAAGCTGCGAGTGTGCCGCAGACAGTACAGGATGCTCCCGCAGAAACCGCCGATGTCGTGCCGGAAATGGCCGCGCCGGACAACGTGCGTGAAGCGGCTGCCGCAGCAACTGAAGCCGCCGGCTACGAGAACGCCCCGCTGCGGGAGACTCTGGGTCTCCGGCCGGAAGCGCCGAAGACTCAGCGAGAGGCCGAGGTGCAGCGGGCGCTGGAAGGCTGGCGGGTGACGGACAAGGCAGCCGAGACCATCAGCAAAAATATGCCGGACAGGGTGGACGCCGACCGGTACGCGGCCGCAGCGTCGCCGCTGTACCGGCTGGGCCGGAGCGGCGCGGACACCTTCGAGCAGGCATTGGAGCTGGCGGGCAGCATGAGCGGCACGGCGGCAGACATCAACTACATCCTGAGCACCGACGCCGGGCGGACGGCCCTCGAGATCGCCTACACCCAGGGCAAGGGAGAACGGATGCTGTATGCCGAAAAGATGACCGAACTGGGCGGCGCGCTTGGCAGCGAGAGCACCAGCGGCAGGGGCGAGGTATACGCCAAGGGTACGATGCGGCAGGAGAGCGACCCGGCCAGCCAGATCATCAGCCTGAACGCAGCGGCCACCGGCACGGATGCTGTGCTGAGGGATGTGCTGCAGAACGACCGGAGCGTCAGGGCCTATGTGGACACCGAGACGGCCCGCATCTTCTTTGGGGACGGTGCGCAGGACATCTTCGGCACGGTGCTGCACGAGGACTACCACTGGTATAACGCGCTGGACGCCGAGGGCGCAAGGACTTTGCAGGAGCACGCGCTGGAATATCTGGCGAAGAGCAGTGGCTACGAAAGCCTGGACGAGATGATCCGGGCGAAACTGCGGGATTACAGCGCCCAGAGCCTGACCTATGAGCAGGCAGCGGAGGAGCTGGTGGCCGACGCATGGCGGGGTATCTTTGACAGCGAGGAGAGCTTCAAGCGCTGGGTGACGTTCCAGCGCGGGCAGGCAGAGAAGAACGCAGGCAAGAGCGGCGCCATCCACAAGGTGATGGAGCAGGTGCGGCAGATGCTGGATGGGCTCATCAGCCGGGCGAAGGAAGTGCTGACCATCAACCCGGACAACCGCGCCGCCCTGAAAGCGAAGCGCCTGGCCGAGGCCGAAAAGCGCACCTTACAGGACGAGTATTTCGCCCACGCAGAAAAGGCCATGGACAACCTGCGGGCGGCAAAAGAAAACGCCGCAGCTCTCAAGACCGAGAGCGCGGCGGAAGGACGGGGCGTGAGATATTCCATTAACCCGAGCTATGCACAGGACATTGACGAGTGGAACCGTGACGGACGAAACAGCCGGGAAATCTTTGTGCTGGGAAGCACGGCGGAAGCCTTGCAGGGACTGGGCGCACGAGAAAATGACATCTACATGAAAGGCGATAAAATCAGCCTGATCCTGGAACAACACCCGGAAATGACGTTGAACGAGATCAAGCGCATCCCGGAAATTTTGGATGACCCCATTCTGGTGCTTTCCAGCCGGAATAAAGGGCGTGCCGGTTCACAGAATACCAGACTGGTTTTGTTTGGAAGCGTGAAAGCGCAGGATGGCAGACCCGTACTGTGCGTGCTGGATCTTCAGCCAGTAGAAAACCGAATCGTGATCCAGGATATGCAGAAAGCAACCAGTGCTTATACCAAGGATAACGACCCTGTGAGATTTGTGAGGAACAGCGAAGTGCTGTATACCTCTGAAAACAAAAAGAGAACCACAGCGTTACTTAGGACACTAGGCTTCCAAATGCCTAGCGAACTGCAACGCTATGGTTCTATGGGTAGTATATCCTATCATGGGCAAAACGTCAAGATGGAAGGTGTGCCGTTTACAGAAATAGAAGCCTCCGGTGGTACCCACGTAGAATCCGAAGATTCAAGGAGTAGATTGCCGAAGGCCTCTAAACAAAGTATAGCACAAACCTCCGACGAAAGCAAGAAAACCAACGAGCCTGTGAAGAAAACCACCCGCTTTCAGCTGGCCGAACAGGCCGACCGGGAGGCAAAGCAGAACCAGCAGCGGCAGGCAAGCCGGGTACTGGCGGAGAAGGCGGCGGCCTTTGATACCCTGAACCAGTTTTTCGACCTGACGAAGAACACCCGGCTCTCGGACGCTGCCCTCGAGAGCCTCGCCATCCGATGGACGAAGACCAACGGAAGCAGGGCCGACCGGGCAAAGCTGGCAAACGAGACGCGGGCGCTGGTGGAGTATCTGCGCTCGGAGGGCGCGGACATGGCCAAGGCGCAGGGACTGGCCGAGACGCTGGCAGGCGAAGTGCTGGATGAGGCGACCTACCGGAACACGGAGCTGTGGAACCAGTACCCCGACCTGCATGACCTGACCTACACGGTAGACAAGAACGGCAAAGCCAAGGCGGAGCTTGTAAAGCGGTACGGAAGCTGGACAGAGGCGGTCGCCGAGGCCCGGCGCCACGGCGTGAAGCTGCGGCAGGCGGAGGGATACCGGGACGGCAACCCGGCGGAACAGTACGAGGCCATCGTGAACGACACCCGGGCCGTGGGCGGCGTGAAGGAGAGCGCGGCAGCACTCTTCCGCTCGGCGGCACAGGAAGCGGGCGTGGCGGGCGCAGCCAGCATGGAGAGCACGGAATGGCTCGATGTGCTGATGAACGTACACGACACCATCAAGCCCCGGATGATGAGCCGGTTTGCGGACGTGGCCGAATACGAGGACGCCAAGGTGGAGCTGGCGGGCCGGATGATCGGCGACATCATGAGCCACCCGGAGATGACCGACGCCGAGGCGGTGTTCGAGGGCATTTTAAAGCACAACCGTGAAGTGGCCGCAATGGCCGCCGGAAGCGAGGAGCGTGCGGCTGAGGTGACGAAGGGGCTGAAGAGCGTGCAGCAGACCCAGCGGAAGGCTTTTGCCGACCGGATGCGGGCCAACAGCCGCAGCCAGAGCGACGAGGTCAAGAGTGTGAGCCGGGCGGAACGGCAGCTCAACGAGAATCTGGAAACGCTGGGCGCACAGGTGAGCACAGCAGCGGGTCTCGACGAGAAGATGACTGCTCTGCGGGAAGCCTACGAGCGGGAATGGAAGGCCGAGAAAAAACGGATGAAGCTGGCCCGGCAGGAGATGCTGGATGAGATAAAGCTGGAGCGGCAGCAGATGCGCTCCCAGATCAACGACCTTTCCCGGCAGGTGGCCGGAGAGCAGCGGCGGGCCGACCGGGCGGAGCATCAGCTGCTGGTACAGGAAAACGAGATCATGGAGTGGGAGGCCGAGAACCAGCGCAAGGCGGAAGCGTGGCAGGAAAAGCAGGCCCAGAGGAATGCCATTGCCATTGAAACGGCCCGGCAGCAGCGGGACGAGGACGTAGCCGTGGCCAAGGCACTGGCCGAAAAGCGGGTGCAGAAGGCCCGGGAAGGACGGAAGGCGGACGAGCTGAAGCGGAGCATCCGGAACAACGCCGCCCAGCTGCGCCAGATGCTGCTGCGGCCGAAGCCCGGGAAATATGTGCAGCAGAGCCTCATCGTGCAGGCCGCTGAGGTGGCGAAGCTGGCGGACATGGTAGTACTGAATGAAACGGCAGTGAAGAGCCTGACGCGGTTGGAAAATGCTATCAGCAAAACGATGGGTACAAAGGAAAACCCGAGCAGCATTGCCTACGACTGGGAGAAAACCGGTGTGCCGAATATGATAGCGGCGCTGCGGACGAGCCTGATGGACAGCAAGGACGAGAAAATTGCCCGTCTGAAACAGCAATTAGAGGAGACTGCAGCTCTACCCGACAGCGACAAATCGGAACAGCTGCGGGACCGGCTGCGCCAGCGCATCCGGGAGACGGAGAACCGCACCTATCTGCCCATGACGGTAGATCAGCTGCGGATGCTGAAGGCCATTACGGCCAGCACGCTGCACATCATCCGGACCGAGAACAAGACCCTGAGCCTTGCGAGGGCAGAAGAGGTGGACGGCATGGCCATGAAGGCCGCCCGCGAGGTGCTGAACTCGGAGGGCAACGGCTTCGGAGAGAAATTTGAAAAGGCGAAGGGCGCGATGAACCGCTACCAGCTGGACATGCTGGGCGGCACGAGAATGTTCCGGCGTCTGGGCGGCTACACCAAAAACGGCCAGATGGAGAAGCTGGGGCAGATGCTGAACGACGGCCAGCGGCGGCAGACGGAGATCCTGGTAGAAGGCGAAAGCCTGTTTGCCAACGTGACCGGCAAGGAACACCTGAAAGAGGTGGAAGCTTTTGCCGGGCCGGGGGCAGAGCTGGTGGACATCGGCCTGAAGGACAGCAGGGGCGATTCCGTGCCGCTGAACCACGCCCAGCTGTGCAGCCTGTACATGCTGCTGCGCAACGAGGACAGCCGCCACCACCTGATGACCGGTGGACTGACCCTGCCGGACGCTGCCCAGTACGCCAAGGGCAACATCGAGAGAGCCTACCAGCGCAGCCAGACCGTGATGCTGGGGACGCTGGTGAACGCCGATGGTGTCCCGATGGCCGACACCATTTTGCAGACGGTACAGGACGCCATGACGGACTATGACCGAAACTGGTGCAAGGACATGGAGGAATTTTTCGGGCGGTACACCACGAACCTCATCAACGAGACCAGCATGAAGCTGCTGGGCTACGACCGGGCCACCGTGAAGAACTACTACCCCATCGCGGTAGACCGGAGCACGCTGGCGACGGAGATCGAGGGCGTGAAGATGGATGCCACCATCGAGGGCAGGGGCTTTTTGAAGGAGCGCGTGAAGAGCAACAAGCCCATTTTGCTGGAAGAGTGCCAGAACGTGGTGAAGCGGAGCCTGCGGGACACGGCGGCCTATGCGGGCCTTGCGGCCCCCATCCGGGACGTGCAGCGGGTGCTGAACAGCACCGTGGAGACGGCAGAGGGCATCGGTGTGCTGAAGGACAAGATCATCGGCGAGAAGTGGGGAAAGGAGACGGTAAACTACATCAACGACCTGCTGACCGACCTGCAGACCACGCGGCGCAAGCGCAGCAGCACCATGAGCCGGGCGCTCGACCGGATGCGGGGCAACTACGCCGGGGCCATCCTGACCGTGAACCCGGGCGTGGCCATCGCGCAGGCGGCCAGTCTGCCCACGGCGGGCGCTGTGCTGGGAGCAGACACCATGGCGGCGGTGCTGCCCTTCGTGAAGAATTTCTCGGGCAAGCAGCGGGCCGCGGTGGAAGCAGAGATACGCCAGCACGGCGACGCCCTGCTGCAATACCGCCTGCGCGGCACCAAGCGGGGAGAGATGAGCTCCATCGGCGCGCACAAAAACCTTGTGGCCAAAGCGTCGGAAGCCATGCCTGCTGTGACCGGCTGGATCACCGGCATGGACGAGATCACGGTGGCGGCGCTGTGGGAGGGCGCGAAGCGGTATGTGGAGCACCATACGGCAGAATTCAGCGAGGGTGCCGCGGAGAAGGGCAGCGAAGCCTACTGGGAAGCCGTGAACAAGATGTACCAGCGGGTCATCGAGGAGACGCAGCCCAACTACACCACCATGCAACGGGCGGGCATCCAGCGCAGCGACAACGAGTTTGTAAAGACGCTGACCATGTTTACCACCCAGCGATTCCAGAACTACGGCATCCTGGCCGACGCCGTGGGCGACTACAAGGCTCAGAAGGCGCGGTACGCTGCCGACCAGAGCGCGGAAAACAAAGCCGAGGTACAGCGGGCCGGACAGGGCCTGCGCCAGGCGGCGGCAAGCCAGGTCGTGCAGACGGCGGTGTTTGCCCTCATGAAGATCGGCGCGGACTTTTTGCTCCACCGGTGGGACAAGGAGCAGGACGAGAACGGCGACATCACGGCGGCCAGCGTGGGCAAGCGGTTTTTCGACCTGTACACTGAAAGTGCGGCCGGAAACTTTTTGTACGGCTCGGAGATCTACAGCGCCCTGACCAACGCCCGGGACGGCAAGGACTATGACGTGGTGAGCGCCACCAACATCAGCGCGGTGAACGACCTGTTTGCTGCCTTTACCAAGACCGTCAAGCTGCTGCGGACGGACACTGGCGAGATGAGCGAGGAAGAGCTGACAGCACACCACCAGAAGCTGAACAAGGCGGTGCTGAAGGACATCCAGTGCGGCCTTGAACTCTACGGCGTCCCGGCGGCGAACATCCGGAAGGTGATGCAGGCGTTTGAAGGCTACTGGGAGGATGCACAGGCCATCGGCAGAGGCGAAGGGTTTAGCTTTAACTCTGCACCCTCTTCGGCCACCGGGCAGTACGACCGGCTGTACAACGCCATCCAGAGCGGGGACAGCGAGGAGGCTGCGGCGGCGATGAAGAAACTGGAACAGATGAATAAGACGGACAAGGTGGACGGCGAGCTGGCAAGGCGGCTGAAGCAGTACGACGCCGACGTGCTGGCGGCGGCCAAGGCCCGGAACGCCGGGAAGGCCCGGGCCGAGGAAAAGGCCCGAAAGGCCGTATTTGAGAAGCTGCGGGAGGGGCTGGACGTCGCCCCTGTGACAGACAGGGCCAAGGGCAAAACGGACGCGGCCCGGCGGGCGCAGCTCATCGACCTTGTGAACAAGGCGGTGGACGGCAAGGCAGACGAACTGCTGGCGGGCAGCAAGGACGGCAGCATATACGACGCGCTCCTGGACGAAGTGAAAAATGGCCGGGCGGAGGACGTGCAGACGGAGATCAACCGGCTGCTGACGGCAGGCAAGAAGAAAAGCAGCATCAAGGACAAGATCACCGAGGCCGTGAAGGAGGAGTATCTGGCGGGCAGCGACCGGGACCGGGAGAAGCTGGAGAAGAAGCTGCTGGCCCTCGAGGACGCAGACGAAAACCCGCTGTACGAGGAAAAGAACTTTGCGCAGTGGGTAAGCGCTGCGGACAAGAAGGCCGAGAAGGCGAAGGACGAGAAGAACTGGTGGGAGGGGGTGAAATAAGATAAGAGCAGACGCTCTGGTAATGAACCAGGGCGCCTGCTCTTTTTGTTTGTATGAATAAGTCCGCAGTAGTTTTGTTACGAGGGACGTGGTAGGCTTTTTATAGAGTGCTTGCCCTACTGAGAGCGGCAGCGGACCGGAAGGAAAACTCTCAGCTTTGCAGTCCGCCTGACGGCGGCGCTGCAAAGCAGCTCCCCTAGCGAGGGGAGCCTTTCTCAAAGGAAGGAGCTTCAAAGTGAAAGTAAAAGTAGTGAAGGACCATTTTTGCGGGACAGGCTGGCGGGCGGAGCCGGAGACGCTGTACCTGGGCGGCGTGGGCGCCGTATACGTGGAAAAGCTCGAATTCGAGCTGCCGGAAGAGTGGGACGGGCTGGCCGTGACGCTGCACATCGAGCAGGAGGGCGGGGCTGTGCCGCAGCCGATGCTGCTGGATGGAAATAATAACGCTCCGGTGGACAGGCGTTTCACGACGGCGCGGCAGGGCCTCTGGATGCTGATGGCCACGGACGGCGAAGGCCGGCGCGAGATGACCATGCCCGGGAAATATGTGTGCTACCAGACGCTGGAAAACGGCGAGGGAACTGGCGCAGACGGACCGGCGATGCCGCTGCGGTATCAATATTTACAGCTGGTGCTTGAGCAGGAAGCCCGGGCAGCGCTGGAAGCACAGAGAGCCGCCCGATACCGGCAGTGGGTGGCCGACCGATGCGCTGCAAAGGAACACGCGCTGCTGCTTGAAGCGCTGAGCGGAATGCGTTACTCCGACGCCAGCGCATGGGACATGATAGCGCAGCTGAAGCAGCGCTGGAACAGCCCCCCGCCGGAGCAGGCAGAGCCGGTGGCAGTGGAGAGCATCCGGCTGGACAGCAAAGAGCTGAGCATAAAAGTGGGAGAGTCCTGCCCCCTGAAAGCCACGGTGCTACCCGGAAGCGCACCTCAGACCGTGGAGTGGATGGCCGAACCGGAAGGCATCGTGCAGCTTCGGGAAAATACTCTGACCGCCGTGAAAGGCGGCACAGTGCTCCTGACGGCCATCGCAGGCGGAAAGCTGGCGCAGCGCAGAGTGCGGTCGGTGGCTGTATCGCTGGAAAAGCTGGCGCTGGACAAACCGTCCGTAAAGCTGAAACAGGGCGAGTCTGTGACTCTGACCGCGACTCTGACGCCGACCCAGTCCACCGTGACAGCGGTGAGCTGGACAACGAACAATGCGGCGCTGGCCGTGATGAAAGACCAGACGACCGCCGTAGAAAACGGAAAGGCCGTGAACACGCTGGCAGCCCTGAAGGACGGCAGCTGCATCATTACTGCTGCCGCCGGAGGAAAGAGCGCCGTGTGCAGCGTCACGGTGGAAAAGAATGGACAGAGCGGCGGGGATGAACCTGCCATCGTGATGTATGCGGTATCCAACCGGCTGAACGGGCTGAGCACGAGCCGGGCGGACGTGGTCGTCCAGAGCGGCAAGGCGTACACCGCGGCTCTGACGCTGAACGAGGGATACTGGCTCATATCCATCAAGGTAACGATGGGCGGCGAAGACGTGACAGCCACCGCATGGAACGAGAAAAAGATGACCGTCTCCATCCCCGATGTGACGGGAAACATCGTCATAACGGCAGAGGCGAAGCTCCCGATGCTGAAGGAACTGGCGGTGGGAGCGGTGACAAAACTGGTGGAAAAGGACGGGGCAGCGGCGGAAGAATTCATGGTCATAGCGCAGGACTACGAGAAAGAGCTGAACGGCGAAGGCCGGACGCTCCTTGCCCGGCGGCACGGTATCACCGGGAAAAAATGGAACACAACATGGTGTACGTATGCCGACAGCCTGATTGACGTCTACCTGAACAGCGAATACCTGAAGGACGCCCCACAGGCGCTGAAAGACATTCTGACGGAGACAAAATTTTACTACACGCCCGGCTACTCCGGAAGCGGCAGCAGCTATACAGGAAGCCACACGGTGACCACGCTGAGCCGGAAGGTCTTTTTGCCCTCGTGCTATGAGTTCGGATTCGAGTCATACGGATACACTTCGGCCAGCAGCCCGAAATACTACCACCTGGAAGGCTCGACCTTTGCCGATGCAAAGAAGCTTGCTCTGGCGCTGCTGGCGGCGGATGCCGAAACGGCGGGGAGCGTACCGAACACTTATTTCCATTTCTGCCTCTGGACCCGGACGCCGGTACTGAACGACTACGGCAGCGGCCTGACCGGAAGTGCGCTGAAAGAGTATCTGTACAAGTGCGCTGAAGCGGTGTGGGCACAGATGCTGACGGCACCGGATAAGCTGAACTGGGGCGGATACAAGGTGAACGAACCGGAAAACATGAGCTGGCCTGACCTTTACAGGTGCTGGACGCACCCCTGTTTTACACTGCCGGGAAATACCGTTATCGACGCAAAGGGAAATATCGTGGAGGTGAGAGAAGAATGATCACGGATAATGCACTGGACGCCCTGACGGCGCGGATGCTGGAAGCCGTAAAGAACACCCGCGAAAGCGCGGACTCTGCTGCAGCCAGCGCCCAGAAGGCGCAGAAGATGGCGGAGGGAGAGATGCAGGGAACGTCGCTGACTGGCGCAGAGAAAAAGCTGCTGGTGCAGATATTGCAGCGGGCGGCGAACAAGAACAGCGAGATGCAGCCCGCGGTGGATGAGCTGAAAAAGCTCTGGAAGGAGAGCTCCTGATGATAGAACGCAATATCTCCCTCGCCTCGACGGGTTCGGCGCGGACATCGGGCTGTGACAACCAGCTGCGTCTGGGCTACAGCAGGAACCGGGGGATATACCGGCTGAACATCACCCAGACCGGCGAGTGGGAGGGAATGACCATCCGGGCGCTCTGGCACACAGAGCGGGGAATGCTGTTTTCGTCGCTCGTGGAGGACGGAAAAATAGAAGTACCCGCCATCGTGACCTCTACGCCCGGGTGCGGCAGGCTCGTCTTTGAGGGAAGCGACGGAACCCGCACCCTGACCAGCGCGGACATCAAGTACAACGTGGCCATGAACAGCGGCACGATGGGGGACATCCCCGAACCGCCGGTGCCTGCATGGCAACAGCTGGTAGCCCTCGTGGAGCAGGCAAAGGACGAGGCGTGGCAGGCCGGAGAGGACGCCAGACAGAGCGCCGCAAAGGCCAATGAAGCATATGAAAACACCATCGGCGCAAAAGACTCGGCTGTAACGGAGATACGCAAAGCCGAGACGGATGCACTGAACAATGTGGAGGCATCAGCCGGCCCGGCGGCGTCTGCAGCTGCGGATGCTGCCGCAGCAGGCGCAAAGGAAAAAACCGAAAAGGCCATCCAGGAGGTAAAGGACAATGTAGTAAAGGAAGTGAAAGATGCCGCAGCAGGGGCAGCCGCCCGCGCTGCCCAGTCGGCAACGGATGCGGCCAGTTCTGCCGCCGAGGCAAAGAAGACAGCTCAGGACATCCAGGGCTACTACGACGGCGTACAGGATCTCGTGACCGACACGCTGCGAGACTACACCGGCGGCTACTACCGCAGCTATGATTTGACCATTCCGGCGGCGGGCTGGAAAGAGATGGCCAAGTCCGTAGGACGGTACTGGTACAGCTGCGACGTGGCCATCGATGGGTGCGACAGCTCTTACGTCCCGATGGGGACCCTGACGCTGGACACGGCCGGAGAGGTCGAAAAAGCAAACCTTGCGACTGTGCTTCAGACCGTGGAGGGCGGTGTGCGGTTCTACGCTGCCATCCCCCCGAAGGTGAACATCCGTGCCTTTGTAACGCTGTTTGCAAAGGGAACGGCATCGATGCAGCAGGCTTCCGCTGAAGAAGTGCAGAGGATGCTTGACGAAATTTTTAATGGATAAAAGAAAGAGAGGAAAAAACACATGGCTAGTTATGATTTGACCCGTATCCCCGCGCTGCGCGACCTGCAGGAGCTGGGCCGCCGCCAGAAGAATGTGACGGACGGTCTCGGCCAGCGCGTATCTGCGCTGGAGACCAATGCTCCCACCAAGGTGGGCGACCTGACGAACGACAAGAAATATCAGACGGAGACGGAAGTCTCCGCCGCCATCAACAAAGCTGTCGCTGCGGCAGACCACCTGAAGCGCAAGAGCGTCGCCTCGACCGGGGACATCGACCTGAAGGCGGCAGACGCTGCACAGTACATCTACATGGTCCCGAAGGGTACTGCTGGTACCTCCGACAAGTACGACGAGTACATGGTCATCGACGGCGTGCTGGAAAAGATGGGCGACTGGAAAGTGGATCTGAGCGGCTATGTCCAGAAGGAAGCCGGCAAGGGCCTCTCGACCAACGACTACACCAGCGCGGACAAGCAGAAAGTGACCAACATGGAAAAGACCATGGACGCCCGCATCACCGCCAGCATGGCGACCGACACCGAAGTGAACGCGATGCTGGATGAACTGTTTGGCTCTTAAAGGAGGACAAGATGGGGATAACGCTTGCTCATCTGAAGGAAGCCGTGGACCGGCTGCTGGACAGGATCGCGCTGGTGGCTCAGACGGCCTCCAAAAGCATCGAAGAGATGGGAAAGACAAAGGCAGATAAGGTGAACATCATGTCTTTGACCATCCCGGCCAGCGGCTGGTCGAGCGACAGCACTGCGGGATGTCCGTATTATCTGGACATCCCAGTGTCCGGCCTGACGGCAAACGACTGTGTGGCCGTAGTGGTAGCACCGACCTGTGCAAAGACCGCCCTGACGGCAGGGCTCACATCGACCGAAAGCTTTGCAGGAAAACTGCGGCTGCGAGCGCAGCAGACGCCGACAGCTGCCATCACGGCAGTTTATTACATTGTGAAATAGGAGGGATGGACCTATGGCATGGGGTCCCATATCGGTCGGCGGCAGTGTGAGCGGTTACACGCTGCCGACAGCAACGGCCAGCGTCCTTGGCGGCGTGAAGACCGGCAGCAACATCACGAACTCCGGCGGCACCATCAGTATCACCAAAGTCAACGTGACGGAGGCCCTGGGCTATACGCCGCCCACCGCCAACACCTGGCGCGGCATACAGGACAACCTGACCAGCACGGCCACCGACCAGAGTCTGAGCGCAAATCAGGGCAAGGTGCTGAAAGGCATCGTGGACGGCAAGGCGGCGTCCAGCCATACCCATGACGACCGGTACTACACCGAAAGCGAGATGAACACCAAGCTGAATGGGAAGGCGAACGCAAGCCATACCCATGATGACCGGTATTACACCGAAAGCGAGATGAACACCAAACTCAACGGCAAAGCCAACAGTTCCCACACCCACAACTACGCCGGTTCCGGCTCTGCGGGCGGCACGGCCAACTCGGTCAACGGCCTGACCTTCGCCGCCCAGACCACCGACCCGGGGGCGGGAAGCGCATTGACCACCAACAAGGTGCTCATCGTGTACGTGTAAGGAGGTGAAACTTCAAAATGGCAAAAGCAGTTTATGTGGGCGTTGGCAGCAAAGCCCGCAAGATGAAAAAAGCCTACATCGGCATCGGCGGTAAGGCCCGCAAGGTCAAGAAGATGTACATCGGTGTCGGAGGCAAGGCGAGGCT
>ENA-UEOI01001213-UEOI01001213.1-human-gut-metagenome-genome-assembly--contig:-NODE-1213-length-23199-cov-2.840498_pt1 | contig 23199 bp, 19 predicted proteins | sample MGYA00242883_ERZ507882 | MGnify/ENA primary metagenome ERZ507882 (study PRJEB26167, sample SAMN06115502) | human gut metagenome | host: Homo sapiens | place: China:Chongqing | collected 2015-07-29...
TTCAATTTCAAAGATTCTTTCGTCATCGCTCTCCCCTTTTTCAATCGTTATTCTGATTGCATTTTCGGGAAGTGCGCCTTCTATATTTTCACTCCACTCAATTACGAGAATGCCGTTGTCAATGTAGTCAAAAAATCCCGTTGAGTACAAATCATCCCATGAATTAACCCTGTACATATCAAAATGATAGATATTGTACTTTCCGCTGTATTCGTTTACAAGGGCGAAAGTAGGGCTTGACACACCGTCATCAACACCGAGGGCTCTTGCCAATCCTCTTGTAAAGGCGGTTTTGCCCATACCGAGTCCGCCGAAAAGGGCTATTACCTCTGTGCCGTGGAGCTTTTTTGCAATTTTTTCGCTGATCTTGATCTTGGGGAGGATGTGCCCCTGGTCATCCTCGATGGCGGACAGCTTATACACGCCGCCGAAGACGGGCTCGGAGCGGGAGGTGATGAGCCGCTCGCCCACCCCGAAGGAATCGATGCGGGCCCCCTGGCGGATCAGATCCCGGATGATGTACTCGTCCAGGGCGTTGGAGGCCACGATCTTGCAGCCGGTGAGGCCGGCCTCGTCCAGCATCTCCCGTGCTTTCCGGGACAGATAGGTCAGGTCGCCGGAGTCCAGCCGGATGCCGCACTTGGTGACGCCCAGGGGCTCCAGCACCTCCTTGAAGGCACGGATGGCGTTGGGCACGCCGGAGCGCAGTACATTGTAGGTGTCCACCAGCAGGGTGGCATTGTTGGGGTAGAGCTGGCAGTAGGTCTTGAAGGCGGTGTACTCGTCGGGGAACATCTGCACCCAGGAGTGGGCCATGGTGCCGCCGGCGGGGGAGCCGTACACCCGGTCGGCCAGGGTACAGGCGGTGCCGGCGCAGCCGGCGATGTAGGAGGCGCGGGCCCCCAGCACGGCGGCATCCGCCCCCTGCGCCCGGCGGGAGCCAAACTCGGACACGGGACGGCCCTGGGCCGCCCGGACGATGCGGTTGGATTTGGTGGCGATGAGGGACTGATGGTTCAGGATGAGCAGCACATAGGTCTCGATGAACTGGGCCTGGACGGCCGGGGCGCGGACGGTCATGAAGGGCTCGCCGGGGAAGATGGGCGTGCCCTCAGGCACCGCCCAGATGTCGCCGGTAAACCGGAAGTGGCGCAGATAGTCCAGGAACCCCTCGTCAAAGCCGCCCTTGCTGCGCAGGTAGTCCAGGTCGTCCTCGCTGAAGTGGAGCTTTTGGATATAGTCGATGACCTGCTCCAGACCGGCGGCGATGGCAAAGCCGCCCCCATCGGGCACGTCCCGGAAAAAGACGTCAAAATAGCAGATGCGCTTGTCCAGGCCGGTCTGGAAATAGCCGTTGCCCATGGTGAGCTCGTAGAAGTCGCAGAGCATGGTGTAATTTTCGGTGTGATTCATGTCGGTTACCTCTCTCTTCCCGTGACCGTGACCTGAAGGGTTTCCAGCAGGTCCAGGGCTTTTTTATGGAGCGCCGGATCGGGCCCTCCGGTGCAGCGGGCGTCCACCGAGACCTCCGCTTCCGGCAGGGCGGCCTTCACCACCACGGCGTTGGACAGCACGCAGATGTAGGACACCAGCCCGCACAGCTCCACAGCGCCGTAGTCCCGGCCGGACAGCCACTCCCCCAGATCCAGGGAGGGAAAGGCCGGCTTTTCAAACACCGGGTCGCCGCTTTGGAGGAGCCCAGCCGTCCGGCCGTAGAGCCTCCAGCCGGGCTCGCCCTTGATGCAGTGGGGCACCGGGAGCTTTTTCCCTTCCTGGGTCCCGGCGTAGCCGGGGCCGTGGGTGTCCAGGGTAAAGGCCACGTCGTCCCCCGCCGCCCGGTAGGCGGCGATCTTTTCCGCGATGGGCTCGTCCAGCGCCTCCGCGCCGGGGAAGCCCAGCGCCCCGTCCACAAAGTCCTTTTGGTAGTCCACCACGATAAGCAGCCGCTTCATAGTGTCACCTCTCGGTCAAAATTGAATACATTATATGCGGTTTAGGAAAAAAATGCAAGGCCAAAGTGTCAAGACAGGTGTCACAGCAGTTTTTCGAAGGCGGGAAAGGGCAGGCTCCGGCCGGGGAGATGGATCTCACCCCGCTGGACAAAGCCCCGCTTGCGGAAAAGCGCCTGCATTTTGCGGTTTTTACAGTAGGTGTCGGCGTGAAAGACCGGGATACCCCGGGCCCGGGCCCAGTCCTCGGCGTATGTCAGCAGGGCGGAGGCCACGCCGCCGCGCTCGAGCGCCGGGTCCACCGCCACCCGGTGGACGACCAGGGCAGGGCCCTCCACGGCCCAGGGCACCCCGGCATAGGCGGTCTCCGGCTCGTCGGTGATGCAGGCGCAGCCCAGCACCTGCCCTTGAGCGGAGACGGCCGCTGCCAGCCGGCCCCGCCGGAGGTCCTCTTCGTAGTCGGCCCGGGTGGGGTAATCCTCCCCCCACTGCTCGCTGCCCTCTTCCCGCATTTTTTGCACCGCCCGCCGGACCAGCGCCCAGACGGCGTCCAGGTCCCCGGGCGCGGCGGCGCGCACGATGATCTCTTCCATGGATTCACCTCAAACGGAGATACTGTCAGAGAGAAGTATACGCTAAAACCGGGAAAAAGGAAAGAGCGAATACAAAAAGGGCGCTTGCAGCCGCAAGCGCCCTTTTTGTGTGGCATAGTGGGAGAAACGAATGGGGGAAGGATGGGAAAAAGAGCTGGGAAATGGTGTGTGATGCTCAGCGCACGCAGGAGGCGGCCGCCACCGCCTCTACGGCGTTGTAGCCTGCGTCAAAGGCCTTGGCGTTGGCCTCGTTGAACTTGGACTTGCCCTTTTTGGCAAACATGTGGTTCATAGCGGTCACGGCGGCGTCGTGGGTGAAGTCGCCCATCAGCTTGACGATGGCGCCGGTCATGACGATGTTGGCCCCCTTGGGGTTGCCCAGGCCGGTGGCGATCTCGGTGCAGTTGACCTTGACGTAGGTCACGTCCTGACGGGCTCCCTCGGGCAGCTCCACGGTGTCCCCGATCAGCACGGTGCCGCCGGGGGCCACGATGGGCAGAAACTTGAGCAGGGACGGCTCGTTCATGGCCAGCAGCAGATCGGGCGCCTCCTGAGAGGGGTTGTAAATGTAATTTTCCGCGCAGTATTTCACGGTGCAGTTGGCCGTGCCGCCCCGCATGGCGGAGCCGTAGGAGGGGACCCAGGTGACGTTGATGCCCTCGCTGGCGGCGATGTCGGAAATGATCAGGCCCGAGGTCAGTACGCCTTGGCCGCCGGAACCGGCAAATACGATCTCCTTCATCTTACTGGTTCTCCCCTCTCTTCTTGAATTCGCCGATGGGATAATAGGGAATGAGTTCCTTCTCGATGCGCTCCATGGCCTTCACCGGGCTGAGGCCCCAGTTGATGGGGCAGGGGGACAGGACCTCCACAATGGAGTAGCCCTCGTGGTTCATCTGGGCCTGGAGGGCATTTTTGATGTAGCCCTTGAGCTTGTTGATGTTGGCAGGGGTGGTGACGGTGCCCCGGGCGGCGTAGGCCGCGTTGGGGAACTCCCGGGCCACCATCTCGGGGAACCGGATGGGGTAGCCGGTGACCGCGCAGTCGCGGCCGTGGACCGAGGTGGCGGTCTTCTGGCCTTCCATAGTGGTCAGACTCATCTGGCCGCCCGTCATGCCCAAGTTGGTGTTGTTGACCACGATGACGGTGATGTTCTCACCGCGGTAGGCGGCGTTGAAGGTTTCGGCGATGCCGATGTTGTAGGCGTCGCCGTCGCCCTGATAGGAGACCACCAGCACGTCGGGATTGACCCGCTTCATGCCGGTGGCTACGGCGCCGGCGCGGCCGTGGCAGCAGTGCAGACGGTCGCACTCCAGGCCGGCTCCCAGGTTGGAGGAGCAGCCCACGCCGATGGGGAAGATGATGTTATCCATCTGGTCCAGCTCCTCCAGCGCCTCCATGATGAGGCGGCTGATGATGCCGTGGCCGCAGCCGGGGCAGAAGTCCATCGGCTTGTCGACCAGGGCAGGGACCTTCTTTTCGCGGGTAGCAGCCATATCAGTAGACCTCCTTTACTTCGCCGTTCTTGACCTTGAAATAGTCCTCCTTGATCCGGCGGATGGGAGGGGTGTTGTAGACGTAGGTCAGGGCGTAGGCCGGGATGTTCCGGTCCTTGTGGGTCTTTTTAATGGCCAGGGCGGCGTCGTCGATCATCTGGCCCGTGGCGTTCTCCTCCACGGTGATGATGCCCTTCACGTTGGGATTGATGCGGGCGAAGGCCTTCTCGGGATAGGGCCAGGCGGTGATGGGACGAATGAGGCCCACCTTCTCGCCGGCGGCGCGCAGCTCCCGCACCGCGCCCAGGGTGGCCCGGCCGGGCACGCCATAGGCCACGAACACGTAGTCGGCATCCTCAATGGACTCCTCCTGCCAGCGCTGCTCATTCTCCTGGATGGCGGCGTACTTCTCCCGCAGCTCCACGGCCTCTTTCATCGAGTCGCGCTCGAAAATGCCGATCTTCTTGTAAGTATAGTGGCCGTTCAGAGCCCAGGGTGTGCGCTTGGTCTCCACGAAGTCGGGCAGGGTCACCGGCTCCATCATCTGGCCCAGGGTGCCCTCGCCCATCATCACGACCACGATGCGGTATTTCTCCGCAAGCTCATAGGCGGGCAGCATCAGGTCCACATACTCCTGGATGGAGGAGGGGCACAGCACGATGCAGCGGTAGTCGCCCTGACCGCCGCCGCGGGTCTCGCGGTTGTAGTCGCACTGGGAGGTAAACAGGGTGCCCAAGCCGTTGCCGTAGCGCACCTGGGTGATGACCACGGCGGACAGACCCTCGTCGCACAGGGTGGAGATGCCCTCCTGCTTCAGAGAGATGCCCGGGCCGGACGAGGCGGTCAGCGCCCGTACGCCGCAGGCGGCCGCGCCGATGACCATATTGATGCCGGCCAGCTCGCTCTCCGCCTGGACAAAGGCGCCGCCCACTTCCTCCATGCGCCAGGACAGATACTCCATGATCTCGCTGGAGGGGGTGATGGGATAACCGGCGTAGAAACGTGCGCCGGCGCGTACCGCGGCTTCCGCGATGGCCTCATTGCCTTTCATCATTTCTGCCATAATGAATCGTCACGCTCCTTTCCGTTAACCTAGTACATGAAATACGCCGTCGGGGCAGGTGGTATAGCAGATCCCGCAGGCGATGCATTTCTCATCGTCGATCTGTACGGGATAATAGCCGTTGGCGTTGAGATGGTCCGACTTGCGGATGGCGTCCTTGGGGCAGTGGTGGATGCACAGCCCGCACTCCTTGCACCGCTCCCGATTGACTTCGACCTTCATTCAGTTCCCTCCGATCCATGATGTTCTGTTGAGTAGAACGTTGTTCCGATGAAAAAAGCATACACCCAGGTCGAGCGGAATGTCAAGTCCCCCCAAGAAAAAAATTTTTGTTTCATCTGGCGGAACATCTTGACAGGGGTCTTTCCCAGTGAGTAAAATGAACGAGAGAGAACGTTGTTTCTAACGAAAGAAACCAAAATTATGAACGACGGCTGGCGCCGCCCCACGCCGGAGGGCCTGGGGGAGCCGGACGCTTGGAAAGGGGGAACCATCATGGCATCGGATGTGATCCAGTCGGTGGACCGGGCACTTGAGGTCCTGATCTATCTCTACTACGAGGGCAAGGAGACCAGTATCACGAAAATTGCCAACGACATGGGCGTGTATAAGAGCACGGTATTCCGCACGCTGGCCACCCTGGAGGCCCGGGGCTTTGTCAAAAAGAACCCGGAAACCGAAAAGTACTGGCTGGGGAGCCGTCTGTTTACTTTGGGCAAGGCGGTGGAGAACAAGATGGGGCTGCAGGAGATCATTCGGCCCTATGCCCGCAAGCTCTACGAGGCCTATCATGAGGTGGTCAATGTCTCCATCCTGGAGCGCAACCCCGGCGACGTGTACCGCAGCGTCATCATTCTGAAGGAGGAGAGCCCCAACCAGGTGCTCACGGTCAACCCGCCCGTGGGCTCCAGCAGCGAGTGCCACTGCTCCTCCGTGGGCAAGTGCCTGCTGGCCTTCGGGTCAAAGATCGACCTGAGCGTCTATGAGAATGTGAGTCTGACCGCCCATACCGCCCACACCATTACCTCTGCCGACGCGCTGCGGGCTGAGCTGGCCAAAATCCGCTCCGACGGATATGCTGTGGACCGGGAGGAGCTGGAGATGGGGCTGACGTGCATCGGTGCGCCCATCCTGGATCGGAGCGGCGTGGCTCTGGCGGCCATCTCCCTGTCCGGCCCCACCAGCCGCATGCTGGCCGGCGACCTGGACGAGCGGGTGGAGGCCGTGCGGCGGATTGCACGGGAGATTTCCAATAACTTCTAGTTGGGCGAAAAAAACCTTTGACACCCGCTTTTTGTTCCGCCACATGGAATATAAGGATTATGGTGCGGAACAGCGGTCGGTATTTTGTACAAAAAGCGAAGTTGACATTTGGACGGCGAGTGTGCTATGCTCCAACCGTACCAAAAAGATGGGGAGGAATTATCTGCGGTTCCTCCCCGATTCGCGGGACATATAGAAGAACGAGGTTCCGAACAATAGAACAATATACCTCCAAGCAGCGAGAAAGCGAGGCGTATCGCACATGAAAATCTTGGTCATCAACCCGGGGGGGACCTCCACCAAGATTGCAGTATTTGAAGACGAAGAGGAACTGTTCAAGGAGAATATCACCCACACCGGGGAGGATCTGAAGGGATTTCCCCATGTATTTGATCAGTTTGGCTACCGGAAGGACATCATCCTGGAGACGCTGAAGAAGGCGGGCTTTGAGATCCGTACCTTTGCCGCGGTGGCGGGGCGGGGCGGCCTGATGAACCCCATCCCCGGCGGCACCTATACGGTAAACAGCCGGATGGTGGAGGACCTGCGCGGCGCGATCCATGGCGAACACCCCTCCAATCTGGGAGCGGTGCTGGCCAAGGAGATCGGCGACGAGATCGGCGCCTCTTCCTTTGTGGTGGACCCGGTATCGGTGGATGAACTGATGCCCAAGGCCCGCATCTCCGGCATCTCCGATCTGGAGCGGCCCAGTTGGTTCCACGCCCTGAACCACAAGGCGGTGGCCCGGTGGGCGGCGGAGCGCATTGGCAAGAAATATGAGGACTGCAACCTCATCATCGCCCATCTGGGGTCGGGCAACTCCATCGTGGCCCACAGAAAGGGTCGGATGGTGGACGGCAGCGGCGGCCGGACCAACGGTCCATTCTCCCCCGAGCGCAGCGGCGGACTGCCCACCTATCCGCTGGTGGAGCTTTGCTACTCCGGCAAGTACACCCATGAACAGATGGTCGCCAAGCTGAGCAGCGTGGGCGGCATGTACGATTACCTGGGCACCAAGGACGCCCAGGAGGTGGAGCGCCGGATGGAAGCCGGCGACGAAAAGGCCCGACTGGTCTATGAGGCGTTCGTCTACTCCGTGGCCAAGGAGATCTGCTCCTACGCCGCCGCCTTTGACGGGCCGGTGGACCGTATCGTCCTTACCGGCGGCATCGCCCACTCCAAGTACGTGGTGGACGAGGTCTCCCGCATGACGGCCTTCCTGGCCCCCATGGAAGTGGTGGCCGGCGAGTTCGAGATGGAGGCCTTGGCTCTGGGCGCCCTCCGGGTTCTCCGGGGCGAGGAAGAGCCCCAAATTTACGCGTGACGAGCTACGGCGCTTTCCCCGGCATATTCGTCGCACGCATTCGGAAAAATGTGTGTGGGTAAGGAAGGGTAACACCGAGAAAGAAGGCGACTTTTTTGTCAGAAGCCGTGAACGAGAAGCGGGAGCCCAGTACTGGCATGTCTTTTGCCGTGTTCGGCATCTCGATTGCGATCATCCTCCTAGGCGTCGTAGTCCTGGGATTTGACATCCACATCATCCTGCTCGTCGCGCTGGCCTTTGCCTGCCTGGTATCCGCCACGCTGGGCTACCAGTTTGACGATCTGGTGGAGTGCATGAAGAAGCCCCTGGGACAGGCGATGTCGGCCATGATCATCTTCATTTTCATCGGCATCATCATCGCGTCCTGGATTTTCTCCGGCACGGTGCCCGCGCTGATCTACTACGGGCTCCACTATATTACACCGAAGTTCTTCCTGCCGGTGGGCCTGCTGCTGTGCAGCCTGACGTCCATGTCCATCGGTACTTCCTGGGGGACCATGGGTACCATGGGCCTGGCCATGATGGGCATTGGCGCCGGCATGGGCATCCCGCCCGCCGTCACGGCCGGCATGGTCATCTCGGGCTCCTTCTTCGGGGACAAGATGTCTCCCATCTCCGATACCACCAACCTGGCCCCCGCCTCAGCAGGCACAACCCTCTACAAGCATATCGGGGCCATGTGGAAGACCACGCTGCCCGCCTATCTCATTACCTTTGGCTGCTTTACCGTACTGGGCTTCTTCTACCAGGGCGGCCAGGTGGACCACGCTACCATTGATCTGTTTATTGACACCATCGGCGCCAATTTCCGCATTACCCCGCTGCTTCTTCTGCCCATGGTGGTACTGCTGGTGCTGAACATGCGGAAATTCCCTGCCATCCCCGGTATGGCCATCGGCAGCCTGCTGGCGGTTATCCTGGCGGTAGCGGTCCAGGGATTTCCGGTGGGCCAGGTGGTGGCCGGCCTCAATTATGGCTATGTCACTCCCACCGGCGTGGACCTGGTGGATCAGCTCCTGCTGCGGGGCGGTATCCAGAACATGATGTATACCTTCTCCCTCTCCTGCATCGCCATCTCCTTCGGCGGCGTCATGGAGCACGTTGGGTATCTGAAAAAAATCGTGGCTGTGGTCATCAGCCGTGTGAAGTACGACTTCCTGATGGTTCCGGTGGTCATCCTCAGTACGACTCTGGGTACCCTCACGATGGGCGAGGTCTACCTCTCCATCGTGGTCAACGGGAGCCTTTACCGCCAGGCTTTCCAGGAGCGGAAGCTGCGCCCGGAGATGCTCTCCCGGCTTTTGGAGGAGGGCGGAACCCTGACCCAGGTGTTCATTCCCTGGTCCACCAGCGGCGTGTTCATCGCAGCCACTTTGGGCGTGAGCACGGCAGAGTACTGGAAGTTTGCGTTTCTCAATTATATCAATCCGCTGCTGTCCATCGTTTTGTGCCTGTTCGGCTACGGCGTCCTGCGGGTCGGCCAGGCCGGATGGCGGGGCAAAAGGGGCGGCACTCACCACACTTCCACGGAGGAATCAGAAAAATGCTGAAAAATTTTGACGAGGTCATTGAAAAAGTACGCTCCATCGAGCCTTTTACCGTTAGCGTGGCCGCCGCCGCGGACAAGGAGCTGCTCCAGGCGGTGAAAGCCGCCGCAGACCTGGGCTTTGTTCGTCCGGTGCTGGTGGGCGACGCAAAGGCCGTGGGCGATATCTGCGCCGACATTGGCCTTCGGCCCCTGGACATCCTGCCCGCTCAGGGGGAGGAGGAGGCTGTGGCCGTGGCGGTCCGGGCCGTGAAGGACGGCGGAGCCCAGGTGTTAATGAAGGGGCTGGTGAACACCAGCATCTACATGCGGGGCATCCTCAATAAGGAACACGGCCTGCGCACCGGACGGCTGCTGTCCATGATGGCGGTTTACGAGGCGCCGGGCTACCACAAGCTGGTCTACTGCTCCGACAGCGGCATCAACGTGGCCCCCACCTTTGAGCAGAAGAAGGATATTCTGAAAAACATCCTGATCGCCACCCGCGCCATCGGACTGGAGAACCCCAAGGTGGCGGCCCTTACCGCCAACGAGATGGTAGATCCCAAGATCCAGTCCACCGTGGATGCCGCCGGACTGGTGGAATACGCCAGGAGCGGTGAGCTGGGACTGCCCTGCGTCATCGAAGGCCCCATCGCCTTCGACGTGGCGTTCGATCCCCACGCCGCCGCCCACAAGAAGATCGACAGCAAGATCACCGGAGAGACCGATATCGTCATCTTCCCCAACATGGAAGCGGGCAATATCATGGGCAAGTCCTGGATTCACCTGTGCAAGTGCCGCTGGGCGGGTATCGTCCTGGGCGCGACCAACCCGGTGATTTTGGGCTCCCGGGCCGACACTCCGGAGATCAAACTCAACTCCATCGCTCTCGCCTGCCTGGCCGCGCGGAGCTGAGCAGACGTTTGTGCTCTATGACCCGGCACCTGAGAGAGGGGCGTCGGGCCGGAATATCACCAACGCAAAGTAAAGAAAGGGAGGAATACCCGTGAGTGAACAAGCCAAACGCAAAACGACCCTGTCCATCAAGCAGCTCCTCATCATCTTTTTCCTCGGTTTGGGCTACACCGTCGTCTACGCTACCCCCTTCATCCAGTATGTCTTTTATGACTCCCTGGTAGAGGCCCTCCAGTGTACCAATCAGCAACTGGGCTACCTCATCACCATTTTTGGCATCGGCAACCTGCTGGCTCCCATCGGCGGCGCCCTCAGCGACAAGTTCAATACCAAGAGAATTTACATCATCTCCATGCTGGCCATCTGTGTGCTCAACGTGCTGTTTGCGCTGAACATGAACTACAGCTTCTCCCTGGTGATCTGGGGCGGCTTCGCCATTGCCGGACTGTTCCTCTACTTCCCCGCCCACACCAAGCTGACCCGCCTGGTGGGCAACGAGGAGCAGCAGGGCACCATCTTCGGCTTTACCGAGTCCTTCTGCGGCATCACCAACGTCATCGTCAACTTCATCGCCCTGGGCCTGTTTGCCTACTTCTCCAACAAGTACTTCGGCGTGGCCGGACTGAAGGCCGCCATCATCGGCTATGCCGTGCTGGGCGTCATCGCCGTCATCTTCCTGGCCATCTTGGTGCCCGACCCCGGCAAGAGCACTTCCACCGGCGAGGAGAACGCCATCAACGCCAAGATGGGCGTGAAGGACTGGATCAGCATCGTCACCAATCCCCGCACTTGGCTGTCCGGCATCGCCGTGTTCGCTACCTACACCATGTACTGCACCCTGTCCTATTACACCCCCTACTTCAGCAACGTGCTGGGCGTGTCCGTGGTCTTCACCGGCGGCCTGTCCATCTTCCGCCAGTATGGCACCCGTTTCATCGGCGCTCCCGTGGGCGGCTGGCTGGGCGACAAGATCAAGTCGGTCTCCACGGTGGTGGGCGTCTCTCTGGCCGTGGCCGTGATTATGGTCATCGCCTTCATGCTCATGCCTGCCGGTTCCAACGCCAACATCCTCATCGTCCTCACTCTGGCCGCCGGTATCCTGACCTATATGGCCCGCGGCTCTATGTTCGCCATCCCCTCTGAGCTGAAGATCCCCAGAAAGTATGCGGGCACCACCTCCGGCGTGGTCTGCGCCATCGGCTACTGCCCCGACCTGTTCATCTTCGTGCTCTACGGCTACTGGCTGGACAACTTTGGCAACGACGGCTACCGCAACATCTTCATTTATGCCGCCGTGGTCATGGCCATCGGCGTCGTCAACGCTATTGTTACTCAGATTTACAAGAAAAAGGTCCTCGCCAAAGAGGCGGCGGCCGAGCATGCGGAGTAAGAGTGTCCGCAGCGTGATTTGTGAAAGGGGTATTTATCATGAAACAGGAACTCATTGACGCCCTGATCGGCATCTCCGGCAAGGATTACGTATTTTTTGCCCACGAGGATATTGAGGGCTACCTCTATGACGAGACCGAGGAGTTTGTCCGGCCCGAGGCCTGCCAGGACTGTGTGGTGATCCGACCCGGCACCTACGAGGAGGTCTCCGCCATCCTGAAGCTGTGCAACGAGACCAAGACCCCCGTCATCCCCCGGGGCGGCGGCACCGGCGCCTGCGGCGCGGCCATTCCGACGGTGCCCTCCATCATCATGTCCATGGAGCGCTTCCGGGAGATCCTGGAGGTGGATGAGACCAATATGATGGTCACCTGCCAGACCGGTGTCACCCTGGCCAAGCTGAACGAGTATCTGGACGAGCACGTCCACGCCTTGTATTTCCCCTGCCATCCCGGCGACGAGGGCGCCCAGATGGGCGGCATGGCCATCGAGAACGCCGGCGGCGTCCGGGCCGTCAAGCACGGCATCATGCGCAACTATATCAAGGGCATGAAGGTGGCACTGCCCTCCGGCCAGGTTGTCCAGTTGGGGGGCAAGCTGGTAAAGAACAACATGGGCTATGACCTCATGCATCTGCTCATCGGCTCCGAAGGCACTCTGGCGGTGGTCCTGGAGGTCACCCTGAAGCTCTACCCCCGCCTGGATTACACCGGCGCGTTGGTGTGCTCCTTCAAGAACACCGAGGACGCCATCGAGTCCGTGGCCGCCGTTCAGCGCCAGGGCATCATTCCCCTGGCGGTGGAGTACATGGACCGCATGATCGCCGTGGAGACCGCCGAGAAGATCAGCAAGACCTGGCCCATGAGCGACGAGGGCAAGGTGGATCTCATCTACATGGTGGAAGAGGCCACGGAGGACGCCCTCTATGAGACCGCCGGCACCATCGCTGAGACCTGCGAGGCCCATGGGGCTCTGAACTCCGTCATCGCGGAGAACGACAAGGACCAGCGCAACATCCTGGAGGTCCGCTCCAACATCTACGAGATTTTCAAGCCCTATTTTGTGGACTCTCTGGATACCGCAGTGCCCATGGCCCATATCGGAGACCTGATGCGGGACATCGACGCCATTGCCGAGAAGTACCACACCACCTCCCCCCGTGTGGGCCACGTGGCCGACGGCAACTTCCATAACTTCATCATGCTGGAGGACGGCAAGGTGCCCGCCTGGGCTGACGACATGCGCAAGGATATCTATGAAGCGGCCCTGAAGTACGGCGGGACCGTCACCGCCGAGCACGGTACCGGCAAGACCCGCAAGAAGTACATGGATCTCCAGTTCAGCCCCGAAGTCATCGAGATCATGAAGGGCATCAAGCGGACCTTCGACCCCAACGGCATCCTCAATCCCGGCGTGATCGTGGATCTGTAAGAAAACGCTTGATCCCCCATCGGACCGTGTGGAAAGGCGACCGCGCGGACCCATAGGAAAACCGGCTCCCGGATTTATTCCGGGAGCCGGTTTTTTGATGGTATCACGTCGGCTGATAGGCCTTGAGCAGTCGGACGGCAAACCTGCGGGTAGCGGCGGTCAGGTTGTATGCCCCGCCCTTGGTGCACCAGTTGTAAACCAGGCCGCGGACGGAGATCATCAGGTATTCGGCGATCTCGTCGGCGCTGTCACCACCGGCCAGTTCGCCCTGTTCCAGCCCCTCCCGAAGCAGCTCGATCAGCACGCCCACCATGCCCTGATGGGGGTCCCGGTTAAAAAAGGGGTTGTCGGTGTTGTAGAGCAGCCGAGTCATCTTCATGTCCGTCAGGTCGCTGTTGTAGTGGGCGTAGTAGTCGAAGAAGGCGAGGATGCGTTCGTATACCGTGCCCTGCGTCAGGGCCGGGGCCACCACCTCGCTAAAGTAGTGGTCCGCCACCCGGTAAGTCTCGTAAAAGACCTCCATTTTGGTGGAGTAGTAGTTGTAGAAGGTCCCGATGGACACGTGGGCCTTGGCCACGATGTCCCGGATCGTGATCTGCTCAAAGTCCTTCTCCGCCAGCAGAGAGACTGCCGCCTCGAAAAGCTTGTCTTTGGTCTGCTCCGCCTGAAGCTGGCGCCGGGTTTTGACCTGGGACGGGATATCTTCCATGTGCGTTCACCGCTTCCGTTTCTTTTTCCGATTTAGTAGGATTATACAGGAAAAACGTCGGACCTGCAAGGCCTGACCTGTGGCATCCCCGCACAATACTGAGCAAGGAAATGCGCCATGTTGCACAAAAATGAACAAGTTCATCTATAGCGGTTGACGGATTACACAAGGTGTGCTACAGTTTTTTTGAACAAGTTCAGTGAACAAAATCATTGGGTGCTTGGAGGGAAAAACATGGCAAAATTCATTACCGCGCAAGAGGCGGCCAAACAGATCCCCGACGGGGCGACGGTGGGCATTGCGGGTATGGGACTGTCGGGCTGGCCGGAGGAGGTCGCCTGCGCCATACGGGACCGCTTTCGGGAGACGGGCCATCCCTGCTCTCTGGAGCTGCACCAGGGCAGCGCCATGGGAGACTGGGGCTACGGCAACCAGTTCCTGGGCTGGGACCGGACCCGGCGCCCGGACGGCCCGGATACGGCGCACGGCAACCGGGGTGTGACTCGCCTGGGGGAGGCCGGAGAGGGGCTGGTCACCAAGTGGAGCGGGGCTCATGTGGGCAGCGCCTTCACGCTGCGGGACCTGGCGGCACAGGACAAGCTGGAGTGCCACTGCCTGCCTCAGGGGGTGGCTGTGAACCTGTGGCGTGAGATTGCCGCCGGCCGGCCCGGTCTGTTCACCAAGGTAGGCTTGGGCACCTTCGTGGACCCCCGGGTGGAGGGCGGCCGGATGAACCGGTGCACCAGGGACAACGTGGCCGAGCTGGTGGAGGTCAACGGCGAGGAGTATCTGTTCTTCAAGAGCTTTCCGCTGCATGTGGCCCTGCTGCGGGGCACGGTGGCGGACGAGAAGGGCAACATCTCCTTCATGCACGAGAGCGTCATCAACGAGGGCCTGGCGGTGGCGCAGGCGGCGCACAACTCCGGCGGTATCGTCATCGTCCAGGTGGAGTACGTTACCAAGGCCGAGACCCTGAACCCCAAGGATGTGAAGATTCCGGGCATTCTGGTGGACTACGTGGTCCAGGCCACCGACCCCATGGCCTGCTGGCAGGCGGAGGGGGTATACTGGGAGCCCTCCTTCTCCGGGCAGATCCGCCGGCCCACCAAGGCCATCCCCCCGCTGCCGCTGACCGAGCGGAAGGTCATCGCCCGCCGGTGTGCCATGGAGGTGCCCGCAGGGGCGGTGCTGAATCTGGGGGTGGGTATGTCCGCCGACGTAGGCAGCATTGTGGCTGAGGAGGGATGCCTGGACCGGGTAACCATGGCCGCCGAGAGCGGTATGATCGGCGGCGTGATGTGCGCCCTGCCCAACTTTGGCAGCAGCTACAACCCCGAGTGCACGCTGGAGCACAACGCCACCTTCGATCTGATCGACGGCGGTGGTCTGGATATGACCTGCCTGGGTCTGGGGGAGTGCGATGCGGCAGGCAATGTCAATGTGAGCAAATTCGGCCCCCGCCTCACCGGCCCCGGCGGCTTCATCGACATCACCAACGCCACGCCCAAGGTCGTGTTCTGCGGCACCTTTATGGGGAAGGCCAAGTACGCCGTGGGAGACGGAAAGCTGACCATCCTCCAGGAGGGGACCATTCAGAAATTTGTCAAGAACGTGGAGCAGATTACCTTTGCCGGGCAGTACGCAAAGCCCGGCCAGGAGGTCCTGTACGTCACCGAGCGGTGTGTGTTCCAGCTCATGGATGGGAAGATGACCCTCATTGAGATCGCCCCTGGCATCGACCTGGAGAAGGACGTGCTGGCCCATATGGGCTTTACCCCCGCAGTCTCCCCAAACCTTAAAACGATGGACCCGGCCCTCTTCCAGGAGACCTGGGGTGGGCTGGCGCAGACCCTTTAAACTCTGCCGAAGATTTTTTTATTGATCAAACATGTCGTTTAGGAGGAACACACATGAGCAGTCTGTATTTCAACGAGGATCACGAAGGCATCCGTGAGATGGCGAAGGATTTCGCCGAAAAGACCCTGGCCCCCATCGCGGGGGAGATCGACAAGACCGAGGCATTCCCCATGGACGTGGTGAAGACCATGGCGGATATGGGCTTTCTGGGACTGAAGATCCCCGAGGAGTACGGCGGTCTGGGTCTGGATATGCGCAGCTATGTCTGCGTCATGGAGGAGATCGCCAAGAAGTGCGCCACCGCCACTCTGTTCATCTCCTCGGCCAACTCCCTGTCCACCGCCCCCATAGTCATCTCCGGCACACCGGAGCAGAAGGAGAAGTACCTGCCCGGCGTGGCCGCCGGCGAGAACTTCATCGCCTTTGGCCTCACCGAGCCCAACGCCGGCTCGGATGCCGCGTCCATGACCACCCGCGCGGTGGAGGACGGAGACAGCTACATCCTCAACGGCCGCAAGTGCTTCATCACCATGGCTCCCATCGCCGATCAGTGCATCGTCTATGCCAAGACCGACCCGGAGAAGGGGGCCAAGGGCATCACCTGCTTCATGGTGGATATGAACCTACCCGGCGTGTCCTGCGGCCGCCACGAGGAGAAGATGGGCCAGCGGGGCGTGCCGGTGAGCGATGTGGTGCTGGAGGACGTGCGGGTACCCAAGGACTGCATCATCGGCGAGGTGGGCATGGGCTTTATCAACGCCATGAAGACGCTGTCCGTGGGCCGCGTGGGGGTGTCGTCCATGTGCCTGGGCATGGCCCAGGAGGCCATCGACCTGGCGGTGAACCACACCAAGAACCGGGTGCAGTTCGGCAAGCCCCTGGCCAAAATGCAGGCCCTGCAGTTCATGATGGCGGATATGGAGACCAAGCTCAACGCCGCCCGGCTGCTGACCTACAACGCCGCTTACCTGCTGGACACCAGGCAGCCGGCGGACAAGGCCGCCTCCATGGCCAAGTATTACTCCGCGGAGGCCGCCATTGAGATCGTCAACAAGTCCCTCCAGCTCCACGGCGGCTACGGCTATTCCCGCGAGTACGAGATCGAGCGCATCTACCGCGACGTCCGGGTCTGCTCCATCTACGAGGGCTCCTCCCAGGTCCAGCAGATGGTCATCTCCGGCCAGCTTTTGAAATGAGGAAGGGTATTGTCCGCTGGCCGTTTCTGGCAGTCGGCGTGGTGAGCATGCTCTTTGCGGGCATCATCTATGCCTGGTCCATCCTGAAGGCTCCGTTGGGGGACGCCTTCGGGTGGACCGCCTCTCAACTGGCCATGAACTTTACCCTGACCATGTGCTTTTTCTGTATTGGCGGCGTGGTATCCGGTGTGCTGACCAAACGGACCTCCCCCAAGGTGACCGTGCTGTGTGCGGCGGTCCTGTCCTGGGCAGGTTTTGCGTTGACCTCCCGCCTGTCCGGACAGGTAGTCATGCTGTATATTACCTACGGAGTTATGTGTGGCCTGGGCATCGGGATGGCCTATAATGCCGTGATCTCCTCTGCCAACGCCTGGTTTCCAGACAAAAAAGGTGTGTGCTCCGGGGCCCTAATGATGGGCTTCGGGGCCAGCACCTTGGTACTGGGAAATGTGGCCGGGACGATGATCGAGACGCCTGCTGTCGGATGGCGGGGAACTTATCTGATTCTCGGCGTCCTGATCGGGGTGGTCTTGCTGGTTGCAGCCCTGGTGATCCGACTGCCCTCTCCGGAAGAGGCAGGGGCCCTGCCCAAGCCTGAGCAGAAGAAGGCTCGTAAAAGCGAGAATTCTTTCGAGACTCGGGACTATACCACTCTGGAAATGATTCAGCGCCCCAGCTTCTGGCGTTTTTTCCTGTTCACGATCACCATGGCGGCAGTCGGAAATACAGTCATCAGCTTTGCAAAAGACTTGGCTCTCTCAGTGGGGGCTTCCGCCGCGCTTGCCACTACGCTGGTAGGAGTGCTGTCAGTCTGCAATGGATTGGGCCGCATCCTGTGCGGTGCCATTTTTGATGCGCTGGGCCGAAGAAAAACGATGTTACTTTCCAATGTGCTGACGATTTTGGCCCCAACTGTGACACTGGGGGCGATTTGGATGGGCTCGGTGCCACTGTGTGTGGCAGGGTTGTGCCTGACTGGCATTTCCTATGGCTGTGCTCCGACCATTTCTTCTGCGTTTGTGGCTACTTTCTACGGGGCCAAGCACTTTGCCATGAATTTCAGCATTGCAAACACCATGTTGATTCCAGCTTCCTTTACGGCTACTCTGGCCTCTGCTCTGGCAGCCTCCACCGGCGGCTACATGGCCTCCGTCCTGATGCTCATCGCTTTTGCTGTGGTTGGATTCGTGCTCAATTTAAGCATTAAGCAGCCGTAATGGAGCCCTTTCCCCCTCTGTGTACGGCCATTAAGGCGATTTTGCCCTTGATGGCCGTACAGCTACTTGCGGAGAGATGGGCGGCCTTATGCTCCCCCGTTTGTCATTCTTCTGACGCAATCCTGGCGCTCGCTCCGAGTATTCGGCGGCGCTACGTTGCAAGGACCAGCACCAAGTTATGAATCGTATCCTCGTTGGAGTGTGGTATAATATCCTTAGATAGGCAAAAGTACCTGCGCAGGCTGCAAAAAGCGAGGTTAAATGTCGGAAACAAGAAGAAGCTCTTTTCCTAAAAGAAAATAAAGCGAAGCAGAGAGGCCGCATGAAACGCCTTCCATGAGAAATGATGTAGAGGTAGAGGTGGAGCAGATGAATGAGCAGGCAGTCTTTCTTCCGGTTCTTGAGGCCCTTTATGACGCTGTAATGGTCACCGACAGCAATGGTGTAATCATCTTAGCCAATCAAGCAACACTGGATTCCTTTTCCCTTACCCGGGAACAGTTGATTGGTAAGACCCCGTCCCAGTTGATTGCTGAAGGTGTCTACCTCAACTCCAGCATTACTAAAGCGATTGAGACGAGAGATACGGTGACCGAAATTATTCACTTCCCTAATGGCGCCCGCCGACTCTCTACCAGTGTGCCCATGTTCAATACTGAGGGAGACCTCTCCATGGTCATCACCAACTCCCGCGCTGAAGATATACTGAATGAATTTTCCAAACAGCTAGCCTATGAACAGGGGTTGCATGAGAAGTATCAAGAGATCGCCGCTTATCTGACGGACATACGTACGGATAAGGTAATTTATTGCAGTAATCAAATGAAGGACATCATGTCGATCTGCAATATCATATCCGGGGCTGACAGCACCGTTATGCTGCTGGGGGAGTCCGGTGTGGGAAAAGAGGTCATCGCTCATCACATCCACAATAACAGCCCCAGGAGGAAAAATGCCTTTATCCCGATCAATTGTGCCGCAATCTAAAAAGAACTGTTTGAATCCGAATTGTTCGGCTATGCACCCCACGCCTTTACAGGAGCCTCATCCAAGGGGAAGAATGGCCTTATCAAGCTGGCCCATAACGGTACTCTGTTCTTGGATGAGGTAGCGGAGCTGCCGCTGGATATGCAGACCAAGCTGCTCCGATTTCTTTCCACAAAAATGTTCATCCCTGTGGGCAGCAACAAGCCAGAAGAGGTGGATGTGCGCATTATAACTGCCACTAACCAGGATTTGTTACAGATGACGAGGGAGAAAACCTTCCGGACAGACCTCTATTATCGGCTTAATGTGATCCCCATCCGTATCCCCCCCTTACGGGAACGGATTGAGGATATCAAGGTGCTATCAGAGGCCTTTCTTGCCACATACAACCAGAAATATAAAAAAGCTATCCTTTTTGCTGAGCAGGAGATGGAGCTTCTGAAGGCCTATCCTTGGCCAGGCAATGTACGGGAACTTAAGAATATTATTGAGCGCACTGTGGTTATGTGCCAGCAGGCCTCCCTTTTTGGTACCAACGGGATGGATGTCCTCAATTATGGCGAAGGCTTTCATATCCGCTTTGATCTTCCACTCAAAGACGCCTTAGAATCGTTTGAGAATTACTATATCAATGCGGTTTTGGAGGAGAACCATGGAGCACTGAATGAGGCGGCCAAAGTCCTTGATATCCATCGGACAACGCTCTACCGCAAGAAAAATCCCGAGCCAAAGGCGCGGCTGTCTACACAGGACAAGGGACCTGGAAAGAATGACGAGCAAGCTTGTGTTGGAACAGATGACGTATAGGCAAAAAATACTGCGCGACTGCGCTGACATAAGCCCGCATCTTCTCCCCCTTACGATAGCATATCTCAGCAATCAGGCAATACCCAGTCTGCCCGGTTGCATCCAAGCTTATCTTTCACTATAATGAATCTGACCTGTTTTCAAAATCAGGTCAGATCGGAGGACTCTCATGCTCACCATCACGCTGGAACCACACGGCGCCCAGCCTCTTTATGAACAGCTCTACCGCGGTATTCGGCACAAAATCGAACAGGGGGCCCTGGCTGCCGGCGAACGGCTCCCCTCCAAGCGGGCCCTGGCCGCCCATCTGAAGGTCAGCGTAGTGACCGTAGAGGGGGCCTATGGCCAGCTCCTGGCGGAGGGCTATCTGCGCTCTGAGCCCAAACGCGGCTTTTTTGTCCAGCCCTTCGAAGCACAGTCCGCCCCAGCCGCCATCCCAGCCCGGCCTTCCGCCGCTGCGTCTGTAAAGGAAAAAAGCATTCAATATGATTTTACCACCAATGCGGTAGACACCGCCCGCTTCCCCTTCTCCACCTGGGCCAGACTCATGCGGGAGGTTCTGACGCAGGAGGACAGCGGCCTTCTGGCCGCCAGTCACCCCCAGGGGGTGGAGGAGCTGCGGCAGGCCATCGTCCGCTACCTGGGAGACTTCCGCGGTATCCAGGCCGAGCCGGAGCAGATTGTGGTGGGCGCCGGGTCTGAATACCTGACCGGCCTGCTGACCCAGCTCCTGGGCCGGGAGGGGGGCTACGCCGTGGAGGACCCCGGATACCGGAAGCCCGCCCGCATCCTGGCCAACAACGGCGCGCAGGTGCTGCCCATCCCGCTGGACGCCCAGGGACTGCGGGTGGATCTGCTGAAGCGGAGCCGCGCACGTGTGGCCCACGTCACCCCCTCCCACCACTTTCCCCTCGGTATGGTCATGCCCGTGACCCGGCGCAGGGCTCTCCTGTCCTGGGCGGGACAGTCGGAGGACCGCTATATCATTGAGGACGACTACGACAGCGAGTTCCGTTTTTCCGGCCGCCCTATCCCCGCTCTCCAGAGCCTGGACACCGGGGAACGGGTCGTCTATCTCAACACCTTTGCCAAGAGCCTGGCCCCCTCCCTGCGCATCAGCTACATGGTGCTGCCGCCCCATCTGCTGGCCCGTTACCGTCAGGAGCTGCAGTTCTATTCTTCCACGGTCCCCTCCTTCGAGCAGTATACGCTGGCCCGATTCATGGAGCGGGGGCACTTTGAGCGCCATATCGCCCGCATGCGCACGCTTTATAAGGGAATCCGGGACTCCCTTCTGTTCGCCGCCCGGGAAGAGGGGATCACCTCCCGCGGGACCTTCTCCGGCGCGGAGGCGGGCCTCCACCTGCTGCTGCAAATGAACAACGGCATGACAGAGCCGGAGCTGGTCCGCCGGGCGGCGGAGGCCGGCGTGGGCGTCTATCCCCTTTCCAGCTACTATCTGGCGCCCGGGGCCCGCTCTGCCCTCCCCACTCTGGTCATGGGCTATGCCCGGATGCGCGGGGAGGACATGGCGCCCGCCTTCTCACTGCTCCGCAAGGCCTGGGCACTGGACCGGCCCTGACAGATGGGGCCGGTTCAGTCGCCGGGCCCCTCCTCCTGCATCCGGATCATCCGGTAGCCCACGCCGATGTGCGTCTGGATATACCGGGGCCGGGAGGGATCTGTCTCGACCTTTTTACGCAGGGTCGCCATGAACACCCGGAGGGAGGGGGTATCCGACGGCAGGGTATTCCCCCAGATCTCCTTCATAATGTAGTTATGGGTCAGCACCTTTCCTGTATTTCGGGCCAACAGGCACAGCAGCCGGTATTCAATCGGCGTAAGGTGGACTTCTCTGCCGCATTTGTACGCACAGCCGGCCGCGTAGTCGATCTTCAGGTCTCCGTTTTCATAGATGCTGTTCCCTTCGCTGGACTTCAAAGTGTCATACCGTACCCGGCGCAGGGCGACCCGCAGCCGCGCCAGCAGCTCTTCCACGGAAAACGGCTTGGTCAGATAGTCGTCGGCTCCGGCGTCCAGCGCGCTGACCTTGTCCATATCCTCACTTCGGGCGGAGACCACGATAATGGGGGTATTGCTCCAGGAACGCACCTTTTTGATGATATCCACCCCATCCATATCGGGCAGGCCCAAGTCCAGTAGGATGACGTCGGGATGGCTGGAGGCCGCCTCCAGAATGGCAGCAGCGCCGGTCCGGGCCTTGTGGTACTGATAGTTCTGTGTCTCCAACGTCGTAGTAATCAGATTGCCGATGGCCACATCATCCTCGACCACTAGAATTTGCGGTTTATTCAATGGGATTCACCTCCGCAGAATGCAGCGTAAACATAAAAACGGCGCCGTGGGGCGCGTTGTCCTCGACGGATATGGTGCCGCCGTGGGCCGTCACAATCGACCTGCAAAGGGAGAGCCCCAGGCCCAGCCCCCTCCTTCCGTCCCCACGGTCGTTGTTGGCAGTATAAAACATATCAAAGATCTTGGATTTGGCTTCCGGGCCCACGCCCGGTCCGTCGTCCGCCACCCGCACTTCCACCATATCCCCCCTCCTTGCGGCGGAAAGTACGATATTGGACCCAGGCGGCGTATACTTGATGGCGTTGTTCACCAGATTGATGACCACCTGCACCATCAGCCGGGCGTCCATCCTGGCCATCAGCAGGTCATCCCCCAGTTCCACCGTGATGCGGTGTTCCGGCGCATGGCGGTCCAAATGGGCCAACGCCTCCTGAAACACCTCGTCCAGAAGCTCCGGCTGCATACGAAGCTCCATGGTGCCGTTCTCAATGCGGGTAACGGACAGCAGGTTTTCCACCAGATTGGTCAGCCACATGCTGTCGTCATAGATGGAAAGGTAGAGCTCGTTGGTCGCCGAATCATCCAGCAACGCTGAATTCTCCACCAGAATGCCGGCATTTCCCGAAATGCTGGTCAGCGGCGTGCGCAGGTCGTGGGAAATCGCCCGCAGCAGGTTGGCCCGCAGCGCCTCCTGCCTGGCCTTTTCTTCGATCTCCCGGCGCGCCCGATCCAGCATGGTCTTTTCCAGTACCAGGCCGCACTCGTCCAGGATAGCGATCATCAGATTCTTTTCAAAGGCATCCGGTTCTGCTCTCTCCGCCATGGAAATCCCCGCTACGGCCAGCACCCCGCGCTCGCCCCGGACCGCCAGATACAAACAGCGGGCGCTGGGCAGCGTATTGGTCGTCGCGCCCGCGTGCTTGTTGTTTTTCTGCACCCAGCAGGCCACCGTCCGCTCCTCCGGGCGCAGATAAATGGCCGTATCCTCCTCAGACTGCGCGGGGTAGACGCGGGGGCTTTCCGGCATCTGCCCGCCGTTCACTGGGTAGAACAGGACTGTCCGCTCCAGCAGCTTGCGCAGTTGCCCCGCCGTGGTGTCCAGTATGGCCGTCTCCCCCTCTGCCTTCTGGAGCTTTTGGCTGGTCTCCAGCAGAACCTG
>ENA-UEOI01001214-UEOI01001214.1-human-gut-metagenome-genome-assembly--contig:-NODE-1214-length-23198-cov-3.019809_pt1 | contig 23198 bp, 22 predicted proteins | sample MGYA00242883_ERZ507882 | MGnify/ENA primary metagenome ERZ507882 (study PRJEB26167, sample SAMN06115502) | human gut metagenome | host: Homo sapiens | place: China:Chongqing | collected 2015-07-29...
GGCGAACATCATCAACGAGGCTGCACTGCGTGCTGTCCGTCTGGGACGCTCCTGTGCGACACAGGAAGATCTGATGGAGAGCGTAGAAGTGGTCATCGCCGGCTATCAGAAGAAGAACCGGGTGCTTTCCAACAAGGAAAAGCTCATCGTGTCGTATCACGAGGTAGGTCATGCACTGGTGGCTGCGCTCCAGTCCCAGTCTGCGCCGGTGCAGAAAATCACCATCATTCCCCGTACCTCCGGTGCGCTGGGATACACCATGCAGGTGGATGAGGGCGAGCATTACCTTATGACCAAGACAGAAATGGTAAACAAGATCGCCACGCTGACCGGCGGACGTGCCGCAGAGGAACTGATCTTCCACGAGATCACCACCGGCGCATCCAACGACATTGAGCAGGCAACCAAGCTGGCACGCTCTATGGTGAGCCGCTACGGTATGAGCGATGAATTCGGCATGGTGGCAATGGAGACGGTGCAGAGCCAGTATCTGGGCGGCGACGCCAGCCTGACCTGTTCCATGGAGACCCAGACCAAGATCGACAAAAAGGTCACAGAGATCATCGGCGAACAGTATCGCCGTGCAATTGAAATGCTCCAGGAGCATATGCCGAAGCTGCATGAGATTGCCAAGTATCTGTACGAACACGAAACCATCACCGGGGAAGAGTGCATGCAGATCCTCAACCGTCCCATGCTGACGCAGAATCCGGAACAAGCAGAATAAATCAACCAGAACAAAAGAGCCGCAGGCACTGCTGTAAAAAGCAAGCCTGCGGCTCTTTGTGGTTTGTGCGGTATTGCCTTAGAGCAAATTCCGTTCCGTGTCCTTACCAAACATATGGACAACATTGCCGCCGAAGGTGATGTTGATCTTGGTCCCATATTTAAAGCCATTCTTCTGCTCAGCGCTCAGGTCAATGGTAGGCAGAATCACGACTGCATCCTCACCGGCAATGTTAACATGCATATGGATGGTGGAGCCCATGAGTTCAGTAAAAAATATCATCTGGTGCAAACGCTGAAAATGACAAATGTCATGTTTCGGTAAAACTGGTGAATGTGCTGTGCCACTCCAGCCTCCTTTTGTGCAGAATGCACCATAATATTTGCCCATTTAACGAAAGAATCTACACAGCAATCTGTGTTGGGGCAGTATTCGTTTACACAGGAGGCGATCCATCTGACCCCATCCGCTGAAATGCAGCGGATGGGGATCCTTTGTAGTCCGAAAGCCTCCGGCTGTGCCGGAGGCTTTCCTTGTGCACACCAGCTCAGCGGCTGTGGCGATAACAGTCCATGAGTGCCTTCCAAGAGTGCTTGGGCCAGAAGCGGCGCTTGGCCTCGGCGGACCAGCCCCTGTTTTCCAGAATTCCATCGCTGCGCTCGTCCAGCGCAGGAAGCTGTTTGCTCGTTCCATGAGCCTTCTTCATAAGACACACCTCTTTTGCGGTTTTCAGAGCATTTTTGCCCTGTGAGGCATAGTATTTCCATTGTAGAGGGGAAAACAAGGATGGTTACACGCAAAATAGTTCCAAGGAACGTACTATGATTGTTTAACCGGCGCTTGAAACGCACAGAAGGCCCCCCGCCGAGCGGGGGGCCTTCTGTGGCTGGAGGGGGACAAATCCTTGTGCAGATCAAGGAGGGAGGCATGCCCGCCGCTCCATGAGGCGTGTTATATGGTGAAACCCTTGCAGGACAAGGTGTCAACCCCTGGGAAACAGCACTCGGAGGGCCCGCCAGGGGCTGCCCTGCCAGTAAGCACGCATAAGATCAACAGAGAAGGGCATGCTGCTCATTTCCCTGTAATGCTCCAGCGTACGGTGGTCGGTGGTCCAAATCGTCTTTTTCATTGTGATAACTCCTTTCTATCACAAGCTCTTGCCTTCCTTACGGTTTCAGTATACAATAATATAAGATATGAGACAAGCGAATCTTTTTCATGCTGAATATGCGGAAATGGAATGGTAATTGTGAATCTTAACAAGCATCAAATTCTGCTGAAAACTGTGGAGCTGGGGAGCATCACCCGTGCGGCGGAGGCGCTGGGGTATACCCAGTCGGCGGTGAGCCGTGTGATTGCCGATCTGGAGCGGGAGTGGGACATGGAGCTTCTTACCCGCAGCCGGACGGGGGTGGTGCTCAGCAGCAGCGGGGCGGCGCTGCTGCCCTATGTTCAGGCGGTGTGCAATGCGGGCAGGGAGCTGGAGGAGCAGGTGGCGGAGCTCCACGGCCTGACCCGGGGAACCCTGCGGGTGGCCACCTTCGCCAGCGTGTCCATCCACTGGCTGCCCGCTATCATGAAGGAGTTCCTCGGCCGCTACCCGGGTATTCAGTTTGACCTGGTAAGCAACTGGGAGTTCGCGGAGGTGGAGGATCTGCTGCGGCAGGGTCAGGCAGACTGCGGCTTTTTGGGGCTGCCCGCGGGGCCGGGGCTGGAAACCTACCCCCTTTTCCGGGACGAGCTGATGGCGGTACTTCCCCTGGATCACCCTTTGGCAAAGGCCCCCTACTATCCCATGGAGCGGTTCCGGGAGGATCCCTATATCAACACACCGGAGGAGCGGGATTTGGAGATCGGCCTCATTTTCCAGGAGGAGGGATTCCGGCCCAATCTCCGTTACACCGTCAATGATGATTTTGCCGCATTGGCCATGGTGGAACAGGGGCTTGGGGTGAGTATCCGTCCGGAGCTGGTGCTGCGCGCCTCCAGCTACGCCTTCGCCGCCATCCCGCTGGAGCGGAGACACTACCGGCGTATCGCCCTGGCGATACGCCGCGGCCGTTCACCTTCGCCGTTAACTGCCCGCTTTTTGGAGTGCGTCCGCCAATGGGTGGGGGAGCATTTCCCGGCGGAGCAGGGAGACGGGGTGTGAGCCAAAAAAGGGACGGCTTGCAAAATTTTTGTTTTACAAGCTGTCTCCTTTATAGTATAATACATCCGTTGCGGCGGAAGTGCCGCACCGAAATGAAAGATAATAGGAGTGTTGTTGCATGAGCCGCATGGTCGGCACCGTATCCATGGGAATTCGTGCTCCCATCATCCGAAGTGGGGACGACCTGGTGGAGATCGTCACCAATTCCGTCCTGGAGACTGTCAAGGACGGAGCGCTCACCATCCGCGACCGGGACGTGATTGCCATGACCGAGGCCATTGTCGCCCGCGCCCAGGGGAACTACGCCTCGGTGGACGATATCGCCGCCGACGTGCGCGCCAAGCTGGGCGGGGAGACCGTGGGTGTCCTGTTCCCCATCCTCAGCCGCAATCGCTTTGCCATCTGCCTTCGGGGCATCGCCAAGGGAGCCAAGAAGGTGGTCCTGATGCTGTCCTACCCCTCCGACGAGGTGGGCAATCACCTCATCGATGTGGATGCGATGGACGAGAAGGGGGTGGACCCCTATAAGGATGTCCTCACCCTGGAGCGTTACCGGGAGCTGTTCGGCTACACCGTCCACCCCTTCACGGGCGTGGACTATGTGGACTACTATTCCAACCTGATCCGGGAGAGCGGCGCGGAGGTGGAGGTCATCTTCGCCAATGACCCCCGGGCCATCCTGCCCTACACCAAGAACGTGCTGGCCTGTGACATCCACACCCGCGCCCGCACCAAGCGCCGCCTGCTGGCCGCCGGGGCGGAGAAGGTCTTCTGCCTGGACGAGATCATGACCGCCTCCATCGACGGCAGCGGCTACAACGCCAAGTACGGATTGCTGGGCTCCAACAAGTCCACCGAGGACAAGGTGAAGCTCTTTCCCCGGGAGTGCCAGGATCTGGTGGAGGCCATTCAGGCCCGCATCCTGAGGGAGAGCGGCAAGCACGTGGAGGTCATGGTCTACGGCGACGGCGCGTTTAAGGACCCGGTGGGCAAGATCTGGGAGTTGGCCGACCCGGTAGTCTCCCCCGCATACACCTCCGGTCTGGAGGGCCAGCCCAACGAGGTGAAGCTCAAGTATCTGGCCGACAATGACTTTGCCGACCTCTCCGGCGACGCCCTCAAGGAGGCGATCTCCGATTATATCCGCCACAAGGACAGCGACCTCACCGGCCAGATGGTCTCTCAGGGCACTACGCCCCGGCGGCTCACCGACCTGATCGGTTCCCTGTGCGACCTGACCTCCGGCAGCGGCGACAAGGGCACTCCCATCGTACTGGTCCAGGGCTACTTTGACAACTATACCAAATAAACAAGTCTGCAAGTGAAAAGGCTCCCGGTCCTACAGGACCCGGAGCCTTTGTTCACGTTCCCTCTCACTCCCAGGCGGCCAGCGCGCTGTCCAGCAGGCCGACCAGCTCTAAAACGCTGCGGAATCGGGCCTCCTCCGCCCGCTCCAGCCACGTCAGGCGGCCTTGCCAACTGGCGTTCTGACGAAACAAAACGCTCAACTGGAACGTGGCAAGGGGCTTCTGCTCCCCCAGCGCCTCCGGCGCCGGTCGGGGGGCCCCGGCCGCCGCCCTCTGCTCCGGCTGGTCGAACGCACGGCCCTCCATGCTGCGCTGCGGGAAACCCAGCGCATCGAGCAGCCCCTCCATCCGGATTAGGAGCTGAGTCAGGTTGTCAAAATACGGCTCTTCTTCAAAATAGGGATTCTGCAGCGTCCCCCGTATCTCCTTGTTACGATAGGAGTACACCCGAATCAAGCTGCGCTTCATCTCATAGGGAACAAACCGGCTCTGACCCTGGGTCATTTGAGACCACCTTCCGTTTCCTCATTGTCTTCACAATTGGCATCTTTAGTATAGCATCCGGCGGTTCTCCTTTGGTTACAACTGCACATTTTTGGGGACATGTCTTGCCTCGGGACTCTTACTGTGTTAGAATTTATGTGGAATTTCAGACGCTGCTGCTGGAAAGCGACCCACGCCCGGCTGTGTCTGCGTTGCTCCGCTATCGTGCGGTGCAGATTGGTTTGGAAGGAGGTGGTCCCGTGGGCACGGCAGATACGCTGCACATCTCTATGTTCGGAAGCTTTACCATGACCCGCCGCGTGGCGGGCGAGACCCTTGTGGTGACGGACCAATCCAGTTCCTCCAAAAAGCTGTGGACCTTTTTGGAGTATCTCATTGCTTTCCGCTCCAAGGTGGTCTCCCAAGACGAGATCATCGACGTGCTGTGGGGGGATTCGGACATCGACAATCCGGTCAACACGCTAAAAACCCTTCTCCACCGGGCCAGACATGCCGTGGAGGCCCTGGGCTTTGAAAACGGGAAGGAGATCATCCTCTACCGGCGGGGTACTTACCGTTGGAACCATGACCTGGACATCACCGTAGATACCGAGCAGTTCGAATCGCTCTGCGAGGCCGCCGCCCGGCCGGGACCGGATCGGCTGGGGCACATGCTGGCCGCCGCCGCCCTGTACCGGGGAGATTTCCTCCCAAAGGCTTCCCACGAGCCCTGGGCTGTCTCCCTGCGGGTGTACTACCATGCCAAGTTCCTCAAGCTCTGTACCGAGGCCGCCGGGCTTCTGGACGCTGAGGGCCGCTATGCCGAAACGGTGGACCTGTGCCGCCGTGCCATCCTGGTGGACCCCTATGACGAAGGGACGCACCTGCACCTCATGCAGGCCATGATCGCCACTGGCGCGCAGCAGACCGCTATCCAGCACTACCGCTATGTCACCCAACTTTTTATGGAACAGCTTGGCGCCAGTCCCTCGGCGGAGCTGACCGCGCTCTACCGTGAGCTGGTCCGGTCCACCCAAAGCGTGGAGATGGACCTCCGCGTGGTCCGGGAGACCCTCTGCGAGGTCCGGCCGAACCCGGGCCCCTACTACTGCGAATACGCCATCTTTCAGGATGTGTACCGTCTGTCGGCCCGCACTGCCGCCCGCACCGGGCAGGTGGTGCAGCTTGCCATGCGCTCAGTGCTGGACGCCCGTGGAAAACCCCTCACAACCCGGCAGATCGGCGTCAGCATGGGCCGCGTGCGGGAGGTCATCCATTCCGGCCTCCGTCAGGGGGATGCCTATACCCGCTTCAGCGCCACCCAGTATCTGCTCCTGCTTCCCTGCGCCAGCTACGAAAACGGAGGAAAGGTCCTGGACCGTCTGGTCACCAGCTTCCGGCGAATCTACCCCAAAATGCGCGTCCTGCTCCAGTACAGCGTCCTGCCCCTTATGCCTCTGATGTGATGCGGACGAAGTATCCTGCTCGAAATCCGAACGCCCCCCCGGCAAAGCCGGGGGGCGTTCGGATTTTTTCCGCCGTCTTTAATCGCCGTTGACCAGGGCATTCAGCACCTTGGCCGCCACGCCGCCTGCGGCCTCCGCGCCGCTGCCGCCGTTTTCCACCAGCACCACGAAGGCATAGGGGGCGTCCTCATTGCGTAGGAACCCGGCAAACCAGGCGTTGGGCGCCTTCCCGCCTCCCACCTCGCCAGTGCCGGACTTGGCGCAGAGGTCCATGTTGGGGAACCGGCCGCTGCCATAGGTCTCGGCGACGTTCCGTGCCATCATGTCGGCCAGCAGCTCCGCCGTGTCCGCCTCCACCAGCCGCCCGGTCCGGTGCCGGACATACAGGGACACCCGGAAATCCAGCGGCGTCACCGTCTGAAGAATGAGTTGGGGGACGGCGGCCTTCCCGCCGCTGGCGATGGCGCCCATATACACCATCAGGGCGCAGGGATTCACCAGGTCGTTGTACTGCCCCACTCCCGCCCAGCCGAGCTGATTTGCCGTAGCTCCGGAAAACTGGAACCTCCCCTTGGCCGTGGACAGTCCATTGATGCGGTAGCTCCCGGTGAGTCCCGCCTTCCGGGTGTAGGCTTCCATCACCTCCGGGCCCAGCTCCGCCGCCAGTTGGGCAAACACCCCATTGCAGGAGCTGGCCAGCGCTCCGTAGATATCCAGCTCCCCGTGAGCGCCGGGACAGGTCACCGCCTCCCCGCCCACCAGGGTAGAGCCGGTGCAGGTAAAGGTCCGGCTCATCAGGTCGGGCATGTGCTCAACGGCCGCAGCCAGGGTGACCGTTTTGAACACCGAGCCGGGCACGAAGGTGCCGGAGAGGAAGCGGTTCAGATACACGCCCTCATAGCGCTCGTCCCCCTCCTGGATCTCCGGCGGGTCTGCCGGGTCATAGGAGGGATTGGAGACCATACAGAGGATCTCCCCGGTCTTATAGTTGTAGACCCCCACCGCCCCCTTTCGTCCGTTGAGGGCATGATAGGCCACATAGTTGAGGTGGGCGTCCAGGGTCAGATACAGGTCGTTCCCCTCTCCAAAGGGGCTGTAAGCGCCGGTACGGAGATTGTAGCCGGACAGCTTGTCGCCGAAGGCCACCAGCGCCCCGGTGCCGATCTTTCCCTGAGCGTCCCCCACCGCGTGGAGGGTGGCCTTGCGGACGGTGGGGTTGGCGTAATAGACCCGGTTCCCCTCCGCGTCCACCCAGGAGAGCAGATCCCCGTCCCGGTCCAGCACCCGCCCCACCGCAAGCTGGCCCTTGCTGTTGTAGATGTGTCGATTGAAGGCCGAGGCCGCCCAGGCCCCCCCGCTGCGGAGCTCCCGGAAGGTAAAGATCCCCAGGCCCAGCACCAGGGCCGCCGCCAGAAGCAGACACAGCCCCGCCCGTCTTTCGATGCGCTTCATGCCGTCCCCTCCTGCTCCGCCGAATCAGGCGTCTGCCGCTCCGGGGCCTTGCGGGCCCTTCTGGAGGGCAGACGGATGGCAAAGCTGGCATTCTGCCGGGTGTCCGTGGCCTTGAGGAAGGCCAGCAGCCCCCAGGAGGCCACCATGGCAGAGCCGCCGTTGGAGACAAAGGGGAAGGTCACACCCGTGAAGGGCAGCAGATCCACCGACCCGAAGACGTTGAGGCAGGTCTGAAACACCATCAGGGAGGCGGCGGCGCAGGCGGCGATGGTGTAAAAGCTGGACCGGCCCGCCCGGCAGGCCCGGACGGCAAAGACCGCCAGGGTGACGATGGACAGGACGGCCAGCGCCGCGATAACCAGTCCCCACTCCTCCGCCAGCATCCCGAATACCAGATCGGTATCCGCCGCCGGGACCCGGTGGAGCCAGCCCTTCCCCGCCCCCACGCCCACCAGTCCGCCGGAGGCGGCCGCCGACATGGCCCGGGTCTGCTGGTAGCCGCCGCCGGAGGCGTCGGACCAGGCGTGGCCCCAGGTGGCGAACCGCTGGAGGATGTAGGGCTTGATGGTGACCACCACGGCGGCCCCGCCCATGCAGGCCCCGGTGATGAGGCCCAGGGTGGCCCAGTCACCGGAGCGCAGATAGGCAATGACCAGGAAGGTGACAAAAAACACGGCGGCGGTGCCGAAATCGCTCATCAGGGCCAGACCGCCCATGCAGGCCCCGGTCAGGACGATGAACAGCCCCAGGTTCCGTTTCCGGAACAGGCGGTCCAGGGTGGCCGATCCGGCAAAGATGTAACAGATCTTGGCCAGTTCCGAGGGCTGGAGGGACAGCGGCCCCAGGACGATCCAGTTTTTCGCCCCGTATTTGCCCGTTCCCAGCAGCAGCGTGACGCCCAGCAGGCCGATGGCCGCCGCCGCCATGAGCCAGCGGATCTTTTTGGCCCGCTCCAGATCCCGCAGGAAGACCCCCAGCACCAGGAAGAGCAGCAGCCCCAGCAGGACGGCCAAAAACTGTTTGGGCAGGGACGAGGGGGCCGAGGAGGCCGTGACGGCCAGAGAGAGGGTAGAGAGGAAAAAGGCCACGGTCTCCATTTCAAAGCCGATGCGCCGCAGGGCCCGCAGGGTGAGGCAGTAAGCCCACATGGCCAGGCTCAGGCACAAAAAGGTCATGGGGATGGCGGCGGAGGCGCGCTCCCCCGCCGCGATGACCAGTTGGACGGCGGTCATGACCTGAAACAGAGTCAGCAGCACCAACCCCAGCCAGGGGGACACCGGCCGCTCCGCCCGCCGCCGGGACCGGCGCTCCTGCTCCTCCTCCGGGGAGACCGCCAGCAGCACCGTCTCCACGCCGCCCAACGAGAGCACGTCGCCGTACTGGACGGCGGCCTGCCCCGCCACCGCCCTGCCGTTGACCGCCACGCCCCCCTTGGAATCCAGGTCATAGAGGGTCCAATTCCGGTCCTCCCCCCGGATCAGAGCGGCGTGCTGGCGGGAGACGGTGGGGTAGTTGAGCACCACGTCTGAAAATCCGGAGCGGCCAATGATATTCTCCCAATGGGTCAGCGGCTCGTCCGCCCCGTTGGGCAGGGACAAATAAGCCCAGACCTCCGGTACATGGGGCACCGTGACCAGGGAGCGGATGGTGCGGGCCAGAATGAGCAGAGCCAGAACAGGGAAAACGAACCGCGCCGCCGCCGTGTACCAGGCCGTTGCCAGGGGATACGCCTCCAGCAGAGCCGCAAGCCGGTCCATCAGGGCCTGCGGCGCGGATAGGAGCTGTTCCATCGGGTAAATCCCTCCCTTTCAGAGTCGGGGACGAGCAGGTCCTCAGGGCAGTCATTATATCACATTTCCCTCAGATAACAAGGGGGGACGGGTCGCAGACCCATCCCCCTGCCTCTACCGGCCCTCTGTTTCCTCCGTCTGGGCGTCGGGCGGCGCATGGACCGCGCCGCGCTTCCGAAGCCGCCTCCGGACGGCCAGCCCCGCCCCCATCAAAACGGCCAGGAGCGCCGCGACACCCACCGCATGATAGGCCAGCCAGACGGCCAAATTTCCCAGCCCGTCGCCAAAGGAATGCAGACCCTCGCCAAAAGCAGAGGCGACCCGAGCTCCCAGCGGCGCCACCTCGCCGGGCTCGTCGCTGATCCGGGCCACCTCGGTCAGCCGGAGCTCAATGGTCGCAAAATCAATGAGGGAGTCGTAGCGCTTCAAATCAGAGGTATACTGCTCGATCTGATACTCGGTCTCGGATAGGGCGTTTTCCAGGGAGATGATATCTTCCATAGTCGCCGCCTTCTCCAGCAGGGCCAGCAGCCGCTCCTGCTTGGTTCTCTGGGTTTGCAGGCGCAGTTCGATGTCGGAATAGTTCTGTCCCACATCTTCTGCGCTGCCGGACTGGCTCACCACATGTCCCACCTCGCCCACCGAGCCCGTAAAGGCATCATACTGCTCTTTGGGGACCCGAATGGTAAAGCTGCCCCAGCGGCGGGCGGCGCTCTCGTAATAGCCCCCTCCGCTGGTCTCCTGATACTCAAAGTAGCCGCCGCAGCGCTCCACCAGAGCTTCCAGCGCCGTTTCGGCCGCCGGGTAGTCCGTGGTCTGCACTTCGTAATCGGCCCTTTGGATGAGCTTGGCGTCCTCGTAGACGCCTGCGGCCCGGAGCGTTGTGCTCAGAGCCATGTCAGGGGCCGGTTCTTCCGGGCGGTCCATCTCTCCCTTGTATTCCGCCGCCGCCGAGGGAGCGGCGGCCATGGTGGCGCTGTTCCCGCCGGAGCAAGCGGTGAACACCGCGGCGAGCAGGAGCGCGAGCGGCAGGATTGTTTTTCCTTTCATTGGGCACCTCACTTTCATCCGTTGCGCGAAGGAATGGGGCTGTGTTATGCCCTTTAGACGAGGTTCACCGGCAAAAGGTTCCAAACCCGCTTGGGGTGCATAGGATGGGATACCACCAAAGGAGGAATCCCCATGCCTATCATTTATCTCTCTCCTTCCACCCAGGAGAACAATTTTTACGTCAGCGGCGGCACCGAAGAGGAGTGGATGAACCGGCTGGCGGACGCCATGGTCCCCTATCTGGACGCCTCCGGCATCCAGTACGTCCGCAACACGCCCGAAATGACCGCCGCCGCCGCGATCCGCGCTTCCAACGAGGGTAACTACGACCTGCACCTGGCGCTCCACTCCAATGCCGCTCCGGAGGGCCTCTACGGCCAGATCCGCGGCATCATTGTCTTTTACTATCCCGGCAGCACCGAGGGGCGGCGAGCGGCGGAGATCGTGGCTGAAAATCTGAAAAACATTTATCCGCTCCCCGACCGGGTCCGGGCGGAGCCCACCACCGCCATCGGTGAGGTCCGGCGGGTCCGGGCGCCCTCGGTCTTCATTGAGCTGGGGTATCACGACAATCCCGACGACGCGGCCTGGGTCAAGAACAATCTGAACGCCATCGCCCGGAACATCGTGATCTCTCTGTGCCAGTACTTCGGCATCCCCTTCCTGGAGCCCCGCCCCGCCCGTCCCGCCGTGGTGGATGTAAATTGGGGCTCGCTGAACATCCGCTCCAGGCCCTCCACCACTGCCCCCATCGTGGCCCGCGCTTACGACGGCGCCCGGCTCACCGTCATCAACCAGTGGCAGGGCTGGTATCTGGTCCGGTTTGACGGCGTGGTGGGGTATGCCAGCTCAGACTACGTCACCCTGGTCTGACGGGAGGCTCCCATGGAGATCTATGTCGTACAGGCAGGCGACACTCTGAATGCCATCGCCCAGCGATCCGGGCTGTCTGCGGAGCGGATCGCCAGCGAAAACCGGCTTTTCCCCCCCTACGAGCTGGTGGTGGGGCAGACGCTGGTCCTCCGTTTCCCCGACCAGGTCTACACCGCCCGGTCCGGCGATACGCTCTATTCCGTGGCTCGGGCCAGCGGCATACCGGTCCGCCAGCTCTACCGCAACAACACCGTCCTGGAGGGCTCCCCCACCCTCTATCCCGGCCAGACCGTGGTCCTCAGCTATCAGGGTGACAGCGCAAAATACCCCCCCATTGCGGTCAACGGCTATGCCTACCCCTTTATTGATCCGGGCCTGCTGCGGCGTACCCTTCCCTTCCTCACCTATATCACGCCCTTTACCTATGGCATCCAGCCGGACGGCGCGCTGGTGCCGCTGGAGGACCAGGCGCTCCTCACCGCGGCCCGCAATGTGGGGACCGGAGCTCTGATGCACTTGTCCACCCTCACCGACGAGGGCAGCTTTTCCAACGAGCTGGCCAGTCTGGTCCTCAACGACCAGGACGTCCAGGGCGCCCTGATCGACAATGTACTCAACACGCTGGAGACCAAGGGCTACAGCGGTCTGGACGTGGATTTCGAATTTGTTTTCCCCCAGGATGCGGCGGCCTATGCTTCCTTCATCCGCCGCCTGCGGGAGCGGCTGAATCCGCGCGGTTACCCCGTGGTGGTGGCGCTGGCCCCCAAAACCTCGGCCGACCAGCCCGGTCTGCTCTATGAGGGCCACGACTACCGCGCCCTGGGGGCCGCCGCCGACCGCGTCTTTTTAATGACCTATGAGTGGGGCTATACATACGGCCCGCCCATGGCGGTAGCACCGCTGCCCAATGTGCGCTCGGTGGTGGAGTACGCCCTGACGGAGATCCCCGCCGGTCAAATCTGGCTGGGCATCCCGGCCTACGGCTATGACTGGCCGCTGCCCTTCCGCCAAGGGGAGACTCGGGCCACCTCCATCTCCCCCCAGTATGCCGTCAGCCTGGCCCGCCGTTATGGTGTGGCCATCCAATACGATGAGACCGCCCAGGCGCCCTGGTTCCGCTACACGGACGAGAGGGGTACGGCACATGAGGTCTGGTTTGAAGACGCCAGGAGCATCGCCGCCAAGCTGTCCCTCATCCCGGAATACGGCCTGTCCGGAGCCGGATACTGGAATCTCATGCGCCCCTTTGCCCAAAACTGGCTGGTGCTGGACAGTCTGTTCCACATTCAGGACCCCGTCTAAAAGGAAAATATTGTCGTTCATAAAAAGTTCACAGCACGTTATAAAACTGTCCATCAATTCCCTTTTCAGTATGATATTCTATACTTGCAAAGACCCAATACCAATTCCAACCTCCTCCCTCTCTCTCTTTGCAACACCGCTGTGCTCCCCGGAAGGGCAATGGCTCTTCCGGGGAGGCAGACCAAGAAGTTCCGCCGGACGACATTTTGGGTCGCCGGCGTTTTTTTTGCCCGTTTTGGCTCATACTAGGCGCGAGGTGATTCCAATGTCCACAGTATCTCCCAAGATCCGTGCCCAGTTCGAGTCCATGCCCATTGACCTGAAAAACCACATTCTCTCCATGGACGTCAAGCTGGAAAACATGAACGACCTGATGGCCGTCCTGGAGCGCATCGTAGCAGAGGGCGAAGGCCATGCTTGACCGCGCGCTTCTCTCCCCGGAGGCCATCGCCTATTTCAACGCGCTGCCGTTGGATGCTCAGATTGCGCTGGAAAAGAGCAACACCAGTTTTCGCTCCCTGGACGATATCCAGGACTACCAGCAGCGGATGCTCTCCCATGTAAACGATGTGCTCTACAAGCAGCTTCCTGAGCCCGCCATCCCCTCCAACGCGGCCTTGGACCCGCTGGACGCAGACTGAAATGCAGAAGGCGCTGCCGACCGGCAGCGCCTTCTGCACAGCTTTTAGGACCTTGTCATGGGTCCTATTACTGCCCGGCACACCCAACGGTTGACATTCCACGTCTTCTCACATATAATGGAACGTAATCTCTTTGCACTGCATTACATTCCGGTTCTGCCGGGATGCGAGATCACCAGTACAAACTGAGCAGGCGATGCCCGGAAGCGGGCGTGGGGCCGGGCCGTTTTGTCTGCGGCAGCAGATTGCATTTCCTTTTATGCACATCTGTGGGACAGTTGTATGTTCCATAGGTGTGCTATTTTATACCTATTTATGGAACAGCCGACCTCAAATGGAGTGCCATAGGAGAAATCATGACACCGTATTGCCAGATGGCAGCGGGAAACGGAGGATTCTTTTATGACAGTCAGCCAACCGAACGTGGCAGGGCTAACCTCTGCCGAAGCAAAGCGATTGCAGGACATATACGGTAAAAACGAGCTGTCGCCACAGAAGAAGGAAACCTTTTTCCAGAAAGTATTTCATATTTTCGGTGAGCCTATGTTTTTGCTGCTCATTGCCGCCGCCATTATCTATTTTATTCTGGGCGAGCCCAGGGACGGCGCGATCATGCTCATCTTCGTGGTGGGCATCATCAGCATTGATGTGATCCAGGAGTGGAAAACCGACCAAACGCTCCATGCGCTGAAGGATCTATCCGCGCCGCAGATCACTGTCATCCGCGACGGGAAGGAACAACGGATCGCCAGCGCCGACCTGGTTCCGGGCGACCTGATGATGATCTGTGAGGGCGTCAAGATTCCGGCAGACGGCGTAGTGCTGCGCTGCGCCGACCTGTGCGTGGATGAATCCTCTCTCACCGGCGAAGCGGAGGGCGTCTGGAAAACGCCCACGGGAAGCACTGAACCCACAACGGATTACTGGCGCAAGGATTACTGTTATGCCGGTACCCTGGTTACGCAGGGCACCGCTGTCGTTCAGGTGGATCAAATTGGCGCGCAGACCGAATACGGAAAAATCGGTCTTGGCGTGGCCGCCGCGCCGCAGGCGGATACCCCGCTGCAAAAGCAGACCGGCAAGCTGGTGAAAACCTGTGCCATCCTAGCAGGCGTGCTGTTTGCGCTGGTGGCCGTATTTACGTGGTTCAATATTCCCGATCATCCATTTTCCGACCGTCTGATTGAAAGCATCCTTTCCGGCGTGACGCTTGCAATGGCCATGATTCCGGAAGAATTTCCGGTCATCCTTACGGTGTTCCTCTCCATGGGCGCGTGGCGGCTGGCAAAGAAAAACTCGCTGGTGCGCAAGCTGCCCAGTGTGGAGACGCTGGGGGCCGTCTCCGTCCTCTGCGTGGATAAGACCGGCACCATTACCAAGAACCAAATGACCGTACAGGAAATTTGGGTGGCAGATGGCACAGAGCAGGTGCTCGTTGAGACGATGGGACTTGGCTGTGAAACCGACGCCTACGACCCCATGGAAAAAGCGATGCTCCGCTGCTGCGAGGCGCACGGCATTTCCAGAGAGAGCCTGTTTAGCAATGAGTTTGTGCGCGAGTATCCCTTTACCAATGAGCGGAAAATGATGGGACACGTCTGGCGCAAGGGCGGCAGACTGGTCGTTGCCGCCAAAGGCAGCCCGGAACGTATTTTGACCCTCTGCTCTTTGACGGACAAGGCGCGGTGTGCCGCGGAAGAACAGATGCAAGCGCTTTCCTCTCAGGGATTGCGCGTGATTGCCATTGCCGCCGCCCATCCAGAAAATGAAGCTGCAATCCCCGCCGCCATCACCGACTGCCGTTTGACACTGCTTGGCCTGGTGGGGCTTGCCGATCCTCCCCGCGAAAGTGTCAAGAACGACATTGCCGTCTGCAACCGCGCAGGAATTCGTGTGGTCATGATCACCGGAGACAACGGGATTACCGCCTCCGCTATTGCCCAAAAAATCGGAGTTCCCGGAAGCGACAATATCATTACCGGCGAGGCACTGGAGGCCATGTCTGACGAGGAACTGCGGGTCGCAGTGAAAACCGCGTCTATTTTCTCCCGCGTCATTCCCGCGCACAAGATGCGCATCGTCAAAGCCTTTCAGGAAAACGGTGCGATCGTCGCCATGACCGGTGACGGTGTAAATGACGCGCCGGCCCTGAAGTATGCCGACATTGGTATTGCCATGGGAAAACGTGGCAGCGAGGTTTCGCGCGAGGCCGCCGATCTGATCTTGTTGGACGACAATTTTACCACCATTGTGGAGACCGTCCGGGATGGACGCCGGATCTACGACAACATCCGTAAAGCGGTGGGCTATGTGTTCACCATTCATATTCCCATTGCCGCGGCCTCCCTGCTGGCACCCTTCCTGGGGATTGCGCCTGCGGCGATGCTGCTGTTGCCGCTTCACGTGGTGCTGCTGGAGGTGCTCATTGACCCGACCTGCTCCATTGTTCTGGAGCGTCAGCCTGCGGAAGAAGATATCATGGCTCGCACGCCCCGTGACCCGAAGGAAAAACTGCTGACCGGAAAATTGTTGGCCAAGAGCGTTTTACAGGGATTTTTTATATTTGCCGCGTCCTTTGGCGCTTATTTTGCGTCACTGGCGGGCAATCCGGACAACGCCCCGGCGGCTCGCTCCATGGGTCTTGCCATCATCATGCTGGCAAATTTGTTTTTGGTGCAGGTCAACAGTTCTGACCACGATTTCGCTTACCGCTCCGTGAGGCGGCTCAGCAAAGACCCGGTCATGTGGGCAGTCAATCTGGGTACGCTGACGCTGCTGGCCGTGATTCTGTACACGCCGGTTTCCCTCTATCTGAAGCTCGCCCCGCTCACCGGCGCGCAGTTATTTACAGCGATTGGCCTTGCCGCTGCGTCGGTGTTGTGGTATGAGTTTGTAAAGCTGGTCACAAAGCTTCGCAAAAGATAAGCCGATGGGAATTTGTCCGGATACGGGAGTTGGGGTATAGTCCGCGGAGAAAAAGGATCACCGCTTGGCCATGCGCCGCAGCAAGCGTTTTTTCTCCACAAAATACGGGAAGCACTTTTGGGACCGCAGGCTAGGGCATGCGGCTGATCCTCGAAGCCAATATACTGCCGGAACGATTAATAATGGCAGTTGTGAATCCAGGTCCCTCTCCAAATCCTCTTTTCTGGTGATGGAATGACCGATGCAGTGTTCAAGCTTCTGATTTCAGATCGCACATACAAAGATTCACTGCTATGACTTCTGATGGAACACCGTTTTTAATAAGAAAAAGACTCCTGTGGACACAATAACTCCAAACCCATTTAAAATGATGTCATTAATATCAAAACTTCGGCCAAAAATCGGTTGCAATAATTACATCCCAACGGAAACTCCAATTCCCATTCGGATGGTATGTATCCATGTACTATTCCTGTGAAATAATGGGTAGAGAGCCCCAAACGGAAGAAACATCAGGATATTACCGGCATTTTCCGAACTGAAGTTGAAATAAAAGTCGGGAATAAAATCATATTCAAAAGTAAACCAATGATAACTGCTCCCACTGGGCATATGATAAAACAGAAAATAGTAAATATCGCTCATGACAAGGTCAAACAGGGTCAGAGATAGAAGCCCTGTAATGTAACATACAAACAGCGAGGATAAAATCGTTTCCTGCAAAGAAACGCCCTGTTTTTTTCTTTTATATACTGCGTAGATAATCCCAGCGACTAGAGCGATCGGCAACGCCTGCAAAAAATAGCCAGGGTATGTATCGAAAAAGAAGTATTGAACGTTCATATTGTCTGGAAAGTACATCGGTACAATCTTTCTCCCTTCCACCGGTTTCATCAACATCAAACTCAGCCGCCAGATAATGGGGCGTCCCATCCTCCCCTTTTATGCTCGGGCAAACTTCCGGATTCATTAGTATACTTACCTTATACATTATATATCAACAGCGCAAAAAGGCAATGGCGGGGAGCATTCCCCTCCATTGCTCTTTGAATAATACGCTCGATCGAAATGATAAATCCGAACACACGCCCCAACTTGGAGAATGTAGTTCGGATTATCATTGTTTATCAGGCGGCTTCATTCCGGATATTTCCGTTTCTCCACCCGAATCCAACCTGCTGCGCTGGCCTTTGATTCAGAAAAGAGGCGCAAGGGAGCGGACGGATGACGTACTTTTGTTCCGTAGGAATAAAAATACGTCGGAGCAAAGCATACTTTACTCCGACGTGGTACGGCTGAAGGGATTCGAACCCCCGACCTACTGGTTCGTAGCCAGTCACTCTATCCAACTGAGCTACAGCCGCAAATCGCTTGTCAGGCTTGTCTCTCCCTGACAGCTAGATTATTCTAGCACATCAAAATGGAAAATGCAAGCGTTATTTTTCTTTTTTTGCGCAATGTGGGGCGGGGCAATATTGCCCCGCCCGCGCCATCTGGCTATGGTATGTGTCAGATCATCAACAGCCGCAACCGTTGTTGCAGCCACAGCCGCCATTGCAGCCACAACCATTGTTGCAGCCACAGCCGCCCCAGTTTCCGCCGCCACAGCAGCAGCACAGGACGATCAGGATGATGATGATCCACAGGCAGCCGCCGCCGCCCCAACCGCAACCGTTAAACCCCATAATGAAGTACCTCCTGATTTAGATGTCGGACCGCCGTTGGCGGCCTCACTCCATCTTATGTATCAGGTACGGTTTGGTTCGGCGCTTCAAAAATTTCGATTTAGTTCAGACGGGAGACCGTTACGCCCGACCGGACCTGACGGACCGCATCAGGGTCCAGGGTGCCGGAGCTCTCCAGACGGGCCAGCAGAGTTCCCCCCTCCTTGTACGCAGCGTCCAGGGCAAAGTAGGAGACATAAACCACCTGGGCCCGGAGGAAGCGGCTCTCCGCCAGCAGCCGGTACTCTCCGGCGGTGAGAACACCCAGCTCCTGCGCCTTTTGCAGGGATGCATCCCAGATAAAGTCCGGACTTTCGCCGGAGTCCCGATAGCCCAGCGCCCGGAGCACAAAGGTCATGTACTCCTCGGCCTTGATGGCGCTGTCGGTGCCGAACAGCCGCGCGGCACTGTCCACCCCCTTGGTGTACCCCTTTTCATAAGCGTAGGCCGCGTAAGGCCCGGCCCAGGCCGGGACGTCGGTAAAGGGGTTCTGGGCCGTGGTGGCCAGCGCCGTCTCCTCCTCCCCCAGCAGCCGCAGAAACATAATCAGACCCTGGATGCGGGTAGGCGGCTGCTCCAGGTCATAGCCGGAGCCATAGGCGGTATCGCTCCCTTTGAACAGCCCCAGGGCCTTCATGGCGTCCGCCAGGGCGTTATAGTCTGTGGCGCCGCTCCCGGTCAGGCGGTAGAAGCCCTCCAGCGAAAGCACCGCCGTGGGCGACGTCACCGTGACAGCGGCCACGGTGTTCTCCACCGCCAGGTAGCGCCGATCCAGAGTCAGGGCCCCAGTCGACTTCTCCCAGCCATTGGACAGGTCCAACACCTTTCCGGAGGAACAGGAAAGCGAGGCCTCCCCCGCCAGCAGCAAAAAGCCCGAGCCGGCGCTCACCTGTACCACATCCCCCTGCTTGAGCCGAATGTCCGTAAAGGCGGCATGATAGCTGCCCTCTCCCGTCAGCACCCCCGCACGGGCCGCATAGAGGTCTGCTTCGGCCTCCAGCCGGTCCGTCGCCGCGGCATAGGTCTCCTCATGGCGCTTGGCGGCCCGCTCCTCCGCCCGGGCCGTCAGCGCGGGCACATATGTCCCATCCACATAGCTCTTGGACACCAGCGGGTCTCCGGACGTGCCGCCGGAGACCGCCAGAGTGACGGCGCCGCCCAACAGGGTCAGGGCCAGCAGCAGCGCCGCCGCCTGTTTTCTCATCATGGGTTACTCCTTCTGCCGCCGCGGGCTCAGTGATTGGCGGCCCGGTAGACCGCCAGCAGTCCGTCGTGGTCCAGAGGGCAGAAGCTGCCCACGCTACGGCTCCGACCGCGGGAGCACCCCAGAGCCAGCGCCTCCAGCTCCTCCTCCGGGATTACGCCGGCCTCCGACTGCCCCAGGCTGACGGGAAGCCCCAGGTCCCGGAAGCAGGCCTCCACCGCCGCGATGGCCGCCAGCGCGGCCTGCCCGTCGTCTTCCTCCGATACGCCGAACACGGTCCGGCCCAGACGGGCAAAGCGGGCGGGGTCGCGGGTCCACACCTGCCTGGCCCAGGCGGGCCACATAATCGCCAGACTGGCTCCGTGGGCCATGCCGTACCGCCCCGAGAGCTCATGGCCGAGCTGGTGGACGGTAAAATCCTTGGTCCGGCCCAGGCCGGTCAAATTATTGTGGGACAGGCTCCCGCACCACATCAGTTCCGAGCGTGCCTCATAATCGTCCGGCCGGACCAGGGCGGTCTTCCCGAACCGGACGGTCGTGCGCAGAATGGCCTCCGCCAGCGCGTCGGTCAGCTCATTGCCCTGTACGTCGGAAAAATAGCGGTCGAGCGTATGCATCAGGATATCGGCCACGCCGCAGGCCGTCTGATAAGGCGGCAGTGTATAGGTCAGCTCCGGATTCAGAATGGCAAAGCGCGGGCGGTTCCACTCTGCGTTAAAGCCCCGTTTCTCCTGGGTGGCCTCGTTGGTGAGGACCGTGGAGTCGCTGGTCTCGCTGCCCGCCGCGGCAATGGTGAGCACGGCCCCCACCGGAATTGCTGTAATGGGCTTCTCCTTTCCGGAATAGTAGTCCCAGACCGGGACCTCCGGCCGGGGAAGGCCCGCAGCCCGCGCCTTGGCCGTATCCAGTACGCTGCCGCCGCCCACGCCTAAAATGAAATCGATCTCCTTGTCCCGGTACTCTTCCAGGGTCTCGCAGACAAAGCGCAGCACTGGGTTGGGCTGGATGCCGCCCTTGGTGTACCAGCGCAGTCCGCACCCGGTCAGGGAGGCCGTCACCCGGCCCAGCAGCCCGCTCCGGACGGCGCTGCCGCCGCCATAGAGCACCAGGACCGTGGAGCCGCCCTCCGCCTGCACCGCCGGTCCGGCCTGCTGTTCCGTCTCCCTCCCGAATATCACCCTCGTGGGTACCTGATAGGTAAATGCCTGCATACTGCGCACCTCTTTCTTTTTCTCCGTTTTAAATTCAGTATACTATACCCCTTCTTTTCTTGCAATTCTTTCTTCGTCTGCGCATAAATTGGATCGAGCATGAAAAAGAAGGAGGAGTCCAATGTGGAAGAGCAAGGCAGCGTCCTCGTCCGGGTGTACACCTCCCGGGCCCAGATCCCGGTACCCGACGCCAGCGTAACCCTCACCCGCCCTACCCAGGACGGCCGCAGCGATCTCATTGCCCTTCGGGTGACGGATGAGAGCGGGCTGATCCAGCCGATATCCATCCCCGCCCCCGCCGCCGCCAGGAGCACGCACCCCGGCCCAGAGCATCCTTACGCCACCTGTGACATCCAGGTCGAGCATCCGGATTTTCAGATGCTGCGTGTCGAAAATGTGCAAATTTTTTCCGGAGTGGAGACGCTTCAGGACGCCGAGCTAATCCCCCTGCCCGAACACCCCGACCCGGCAGATATGACCAGCACCGTTGCGGTGACGCCGCAGCCTCTGTAAAGGAGAATCACATGGCGCCTGTTGTCATCCCCTATGTCCCCGAATTTATCACCGTACACCTGGGCCCCGCCAGCCAGAGCGCGGAAAACGTCACCGTCTCCTTCCCCGACTACATCAAAAATGTAGCCTCCAGCGAGATCTATCCCACCTGGGAGCTCTCGGCGCTCCGCGCCAATATTCTGGCGCAGATCTCCTTCGCCCTGAACCGGGTCTACACCGAATACTACGTCAGCCGCGGCTATCCCTTCCAGATCACCTCCACCACCGCCACGGACCAGAAGTTCATCAAAGGCCGCAACATCTTTGACAATATCGACCGATTGGTGGACGATATCTTCAACGACTATATCCGCCGTCAGGGCTTTGTGGAGCCTCTGGCCGCCAAGTTCTGCAACGGCACCACCGTCACCTGCGACGGGCTGTCCCAATGGGGCAGTCAAGAGCTGGCCCAGCAGGGGCTGGACAGCATGGCCATCCTGCGGCGGTACTACGGAAACGACATCGAGCTGGTAGTGGAGGCCCCTGTCCAGGGCCTCCAAAACTCCTATCCCGGCTCGCCCCTGCGCCGGGGCGCAGCCGGTCCCGACGTGGTGGTGGTCCAAACGGAGCTCAACCGCATCGGCCAGAACTACCCTGCCATCCCCAAAATTCAGCCGGTAGACGGAGTGTTCGGCCAGCAGACCGAGGAGGCCGTCCGCCGTTTCCAGGAGATCTTTGGCCTTACCGCCGACGGCGTGGTGGGCAAGGCCACCTGGTATCGGCTGGTCTCCCTCTATGTGGGGGTAAACCGTCTGTCCGAGCTGGTCAGCGAGGGGCAGCGGATGTTCGGCATTCCGTTTCAGGCCCCGCAGGCGGTGTCCGAGGGCTCTCCCCGGAATCAGGTGCTGATGGTCCAATATTTTCTCTCCATCCTAGCCCAGTTTGATCCTCTGATCCCCTTCGTCACACTGGATGGCATCTATGGTCCCGCCACCCGCCAGGCGGTCCGCTCCTTCCAAACAGCCCAGGGAATTCCTGTCACCGGGACGGTGGATACCGCCACCTGGAACGCCCTCTACTCCGCCTTTGAGGGCATTGACGTCACTGTGCTGTCCGATGACATTCTCTTCCCCGCTGAGCTGCAAGGGCTGGGCAACGATCCAGATTTCTATTCCCAGATCACCCGTATGACCCAGTTCCCTGGTCGGGAGCTCCGCCTTGGCGACCGGGATGTGGAAAGGAGTGGGAGCTGATGCGAAGCGAACGAGATTTTCTGGGGCTTCCCATCCACAGCCTCCAGGTCATGCTGCGGGAAATCTCCTACTGCGACCATAATATCCCCTGTCTCATCCCCGACGGCATCTTTGGTGAGGAGACGTTGGAGGCGGTCATGCGCTTCCAGCGCCAGAGCGGCCGCCCCGTCACCGGGCGGGTGGACAACGGCACCTGGGACGCCATCGTCACCGCTTATTACGCCTCCCTGCGGATCACCGCTCCGCCCAGGTCGGTCCAGGCCTTCCGGGACCTGGCCTTTACCGCCCGGCCCGGCGACTGCTGCGTCCATATGTACCTGGTCCAGTCCATGTTCCTGGCCCTCTCCCATGTGCTGGCCGGCATCGAGCCCGTCCCGGTCACCGGACGGCACACCGGCGCCTCCGTGCGCAACGCGATCTGGCTCCAGCGCCGGGCCGGGTTGGACGAGACCGGGGCGCTGGATAAACTGACCTGGGATATGCTGAGCCGCCTCTACGGCATGTATATCTCCCGTAACTTCGAGGATACTCTCTGCTTTTCCGAAGCTCAGATCGACCCGGAGCGCTCGCCGGACACCAGGGGCTTCCCCTGGGAGCCCGACGGCCCCGGCGGCCTCTGCCGGTAAAAAAACGCCGCGTGCTCACAACAGCACGCGGCGTTTTTTACTCGTAGGGCTGGAACTCCTGGTCGAGCACCCGTTTGCGGTGATAGCTCACATAGTCCGGCGCCGCCTGCGGGCACTCCCTCCCAATCGCCTCCAAAATGAGCGCCGGATTGAGGCCCGGGTTCTGGGCCCGCAGCACTGCGTTCAGGGTCAGCGCATCCCGGCGTCCCTCATAGTCCACCCGGTGGATCAGTGGGATCAGATCGACCTGCGTCTCACCTGACTTGGCCTTTTTTGACTTCTTTGTCACCACCAGCGCGTCCCGGCTCAACAGGGCCCGGATGGCGTTTTCCGCCCCCACCGGGGTCCCCGCCTCATACTCCAGGGTGATGATATAGTTGACATAACACAGTTCCTTGAAGGGCCGTGCAGCGTCGTAGCACCGGTGGACCGTAATGCCCTCCGGCAGCGTTCGGGTCAGCCGCCAGGGCCCTTCGCTCCAGGGCCCGCCCACCATCGGGGCGAGTCCCGTAGGCACGCA
>ENA-UEOI01001227-UEOI01001227.1-human-gut-metagenome-genome-assembly--contig:-NODE-1227-length-23010-cov-15.559238_pt1 | contig 23010 bp, 9 predicted proteins | sample MGYA00242883_ERZ507882 | MGnify/ENA primary metagenome ERZ507882 (study PRJEB26167, sample SAMN06115502) | human gut metagenome | host: Homo sapiens | place: China:Chongqing | collected 2015-07-29...
TTTTCAACCGCCTACCGGATGTATGGCGATACTGCCTACCGTAAATTGGCTGACAGGGCGCAACGGTATTTCATAGATCACTTCATTGATTCGCAGTATGGAGGCGTATATTGGCTGATAAAAGCGGACGGTACCCCATTGGATACGAACAAGCAGACTTACGGCTGCTCTTATGCTATCTATGGGTTGTCCGAACATTTCAGGGCAACGGGCAACAATGAAAGCCTGCAAAAAGCCATAGAGCTTTATCGGATAATGGAGAGCAAAGTCAAAGATCCCGTAAATGATGGCTATATAGAATCCTTTACCCGCGAATGGGGAACTCCCCAAAAGCTGGGGTATGATGGAGATGGCATTGCTGCCAAAACAATGAATACACATATCCATGTATTAGAGGCATACACGGCTTTATATAAAGTATGGAAGGATAACAGCCTTTGCAAGCGCCTTGCAAAAGTAATAGACTTAATAACAACCAGGCTGTACAACCCACAAACACATCACTTGATATCATACTGTGATTTAAATTGGAATAATCTGGATGACATCGACTCTTACGGGCATGATATCGAAACTTCTTGGCTGCTGACGGAAGCTGCAGAGGCTCTGGGTGACCCGGAGGTTATCGGGAGGTGCAGGAAGGTAGCATTGGAACTTGCAGATGCTTCCTTGAAGGAGGGCATCAACCCGATGGGAGCTATGATGTATGAACGACATAAGGACAAAATCAGGAAGGACGCTTCCTGGTGGTGCCAAGCGGAAACTGTGGTCGGCTGTATCAATGCCTGGCAACTGACTGGTGAACAATCTTATCTGGACAGTGCCGTCCGCACCTGGAACTTCATCAAATCACGGATGATAGACAAGGAGTATGGTGAATGGTTCAGAACGGTGCTGGAAGATGGAACTCCCCGCTACAAGGAGCCTAAAGCAAGTATGTGGAATTGTCCTTATCATAACAGCCGTATGGGGTTTGAGATTGATACCAGACTGAAATGACAACCTTTTATAGATTTGATATTATGAAGAATTTACGAATTTTCCAGTTTGGAATAGTTGTATTGCTGTGTGGTATATTATCTCTGCCGCTTTCTGCCCAGACGGAAGTGATGGCATGGAGCAATATCACGGGTGTCCGCGTAGACGGTGAATTGATAGACTTTGAGTCATCCCTGCGTGTCGGAACCTTGAAAGGAGATATGGAGATTACCGGAAAGGAGAAGCAGGTCCGTCCCGTTTTCCATCGTGAGGGGAATATGCAGGAAGTGACGGCTACTCTGCGAGGTGTAAAGTTCCATCAGAAAGTGACCGATAAGGGAAAAGGCTTGGTGGAGATTTCTATTGATGCGCTGTCGGACACTACTTTGAACCAGGCAGCCTATTACTGTATTGCTTTAAGTCCGGAAAACTACATTGATGCCAAAGTAAGGGTAAGTGGCAGGAAGCTGACCGTTACTTCGGCCAATAGGAAGTTGGAATTCAAGTTCAATAAGTCTGTAAAGGCCACGGTTGAAAAAGAGTCTACCGGTACTGTTGTGTATATCTCGCTAATGCCGATTCTGAAAAAGGCTGGGAGAACAGCATTGTCTATGGAACTGCATGCTTCCGGAGTGATAGATCACAGTGACGCGGAAATTACATTGGATATGCAGAATCCGGGAAGTTTGTTTGCAGGCTTTGGAGGGAATTTCCGCCTGCAGAATCCTGCTGCCGACCCTAAAGTGATAGATTACTGTCTGGAAAACTTGCGCGTAGCTTATGGCCGTGTGGAATTTCCGTGGAGATTGTGGCAACCCGAAGAAGAATCCGATCCTATTGCCGTGGCACAGAATGGGGGACTGAACAAGCGGGTGGAGGAAAGTCTCCTCATGGCAAAGCGCTTGAAGGCGATGGGAATGCCGGTAATACTAAGCTGTTGGTTTCCGCCTGCATGGGCCATTGACGGAGGTCCTGCAAGTTATGCCCGTCAAGGTGGTGTCATTGCTTATCGTCTGGATAACCGGAAAAAGGAGAAGATTTATAAATCCATGGCAGATTATCTGTTGTATGCCAAACGGTATTATGGTATTGAGTTCTCCATGTTCTCGTTCAATGAATCGGATTTGGGTATTGATGTCCTCCACACTCCGCAGGAGCATGCAGATTTCATTAAGGAGTTCGGTGCTTATCTGGCAGGGTTGAATCTTCCTACCCGCATGCTGCTTGGCGACAATTCGGATGCCACTACTTTCGATTTTATCCTTCCTGCTTTGAACAATCCTGAGACTCATAAGTATATTGGTGCAGTTTCTTTCCATTCATGGCGTGGTTGTGATGATGTTACGTTAAGGAAGTGGGCGGGTGCTGCCAAAGAGATTAATGTACTACTCTTGGTTGGTGAGGGTAGTACGGATGCCGCTGCTCATGGTTATGCCGAGATATTCAATGAGTCGACGTTTGCACTTTATGAAATCAATCTGTATACACGTATTTGTGCGATTTGCCAACCATTGTCCATCTTGCAGTGGCAGCTCACTTCAGACTATTCGTTGTTGTGGGGAGACGGCATTTATGGCTCCAAAGGTCCTTTGCGTCCTACACAACGTTTCTGGAACATTAAGCAGCTGGCCTCCACTCCGGCCGATGCCTTGGCTATTCCAGTCAGTAGCAGCAAGAAAAATGTAAACTGTGCGGCTTTCGGAAATATGGTGCGCGGAGAATATGCCGTCCATATGGTCAATAATGGGGCGGATTGCGAGGCTGTCATCTCCGGTATCCCTGCAGAAGTGAAGGAACTGAAAGTCTATGTGACCAATACAAAGGACTGCATGAAGGAAACTGCAGTGAAGGTGGAGAATGGACTGGTACGGGTACACTTGCCGGCTATCAGTTTCATTACCTTATTGTCGGATAAATAATTTTGAAATGGAATAATATTAATATATAAAGAATAGTGATATGAATATAACTACATGTCTGTTTACAGTTCTGGGAGGAATGGCCACTTTAGGGCATCCTTCAGAAACTGTACGTTTGAATCAGTTAGGGTATTATCCCCAGCAGGAAAAAGTAGCTGTGGTGAATGCCGGTGAGGTACGTGAATTTACCATAGTAGATGCAGCCACGGGCAATCGGCTACTTTCCGGCAAACCCGGATATACCGCTTCATCCGCTTGGTCGGATAGGAGCAGGACAATATTGGATTTCAGTGACATCACGGTACCGGGAAGATATCTTCTGTTGGTTAACGGCGATTCAGTGGCATTCGAAGTAAAGGAAAAGGTGCTGTCCCCTTTGGCCGATGCCGCTTTGAAATCTTTCTATTACCAACGTACGGGTATGCCCATCGAAGCGACTTATGCGGGTCGGTGGAGCCGTCCGGCAGGCCATCCAGATGACAAGGTGCTGGTACATCCCAATGCTGCCGGGCCGGAACGTAAGGCGGGAGCGGTGATTTCTTCTCCGGGAGGATGGTATGATGCCGGAGATTATAACAAGTACATTGTGAACTCCGCTTATTCCATCGGATTGATGCAGGCGATTTATGCCCGCTTTCCTGACTATTTTATCCGTCAACGGGTGAACATCCCGGAAAGCGGAAACCACACGCCCGATTTGCTGGACGAGATGTACTATAACCTGAAATGGATGCTGACCATGCAAGACCCTGCCGACGGAGGAGTCTACCACAAGCTGACTACCCCTTCGTTCGAGGGATTTATCAAGCCTACGGAGTGTAAGCAGCCCCGTTATGTAGTTCAGAAATCAGTAACGGCGGCATTGGACTATGCTGCGGCTTTAGCGCAAGCTTCCGTGTTGTTTGCTCCTTACGAAGAGGATTATCCTGGCTTTTCGGAAGTGGCTTTGCAGGCTGCCGAACGTGCTTACGCCTGGGCAGAAGCGCATCCGCAAGCGCTCTATCATCAGGACCTCCTCAACAAGCAATATCAACCTGCCGTGGTTACGGGAGCTTACGGTGATCGTAGTGCCGATGACGAATTCTTCTGGGCGGCTTCCGAGCTCTATCTTGCTACGGGAAAGCCCGTTTACCGGGAACAAGTGAAGAAGCATCTGCCCACTGCATATAAGACTCCTTCTTGGGGCAATACCACTGCGTTGGGCGTGTTTGCCTGGCTGCAACCGGGCAGGGAATATCAGGGTGAAGACGTGGAGTTGGCAAATGCCATGAAAGACCTGCTACTGGACTATGCTGCCGAGGCTGTGCGGGGTGCTGACCGCTCTCCTTTCCACGCTCCTTACGGCAACGATGCCAAAGATTTCTTTTGGGGATGCCTTGCCGAAGGGTGTGCTAACCAAGCCACTTCACTGGTTTGCGCCTATTTGCTTACGGGTGAGAAGTCGTACCTGACGAACGCCTACCGCAATATGGACTACATTTTAGGAAAGAATGCCACGGGATATTGTTATGTCACCGGTTTCGGGATGAAAAGTCCTCTGTATCCGCACCATCGTCTTTCTGCATCGGATGATATAGAGGCACCTCTTCCCGGTTTCCTTGTTGGCGGTCCCAATCCTGGCCAACAAGACGGTGTACCCTATCCTTCCAATCTGCCGGATGAGTCTTATGCAGATGTGGAAGGTTCGTATGCTTCCAATGAAATAGCCATTAATTGGAGTGCTGCTTTGGTGGCGTTGGTGTCTTCGTTGGATGCTTTGATGTCAAAATAATGTTTCTATTCAGCCTGCTGCCTTATAAATTCGGATGGGCTGATGTTGAACTCTTCTTTAAAATGTTTGGAGAATATCTTGGGGGAGTTATACCCCAAGGTATATGCAATTTCCGAAACTTGCATCTGGCTTTCTGTCAAGAGTTGTTGTGCACGTTTCATACGGATGGTCCTGATGAATTCGATGGGTTTCTTTCCCGTTATCTTAATCATTTTCTTGTAGAAATAGCTGCGTGATATATTCAGGCTGCTGGCAAGCTCCTCGACGGAAAACTCGGTTTCGCTGATATTGTCCTCTACAATCTGGATGGCTTTTTCCACCAGCTGCTGGTCAAGGGGAGTGATGGTGATACGGCTTGGCTCGATTTTAATGTCCTGATTGAATATTTCCTGACGTTTGACGTTCATCTCGATAATCTTGTTGATGCGCAGCTTGAGGACTTCCATATTGAAAGGCTTGGTGATATAGTCGTCTGCGCCAACGCTAAGCCCTTCCAATTGGTGTTCTTCACTTGCCTTAGCTGTCAGGAGGATAATGGGGATATGGGAGTAGCGTATGTCATTCTTGATGGTTGAACATAGTTCCAGACCATCCATCTCGGGCATCATGATGTCACTGACCACTAAATCAATATCTTCCTTTTCCAGTACATTCAGTGCATGTTTTCCGTTTGTGGCTTTTAATACATGATACTGCCTGGCAAGACTTTCAGAGAGAAATTTCAAGAAGTCGTAGTTGTCATCTACGAGTAGTATGGTGAATGGATGGGATTCTTCTTTTATTTCCGGTCCTTCGACCGGTTCTCCGTTTTTGGTTTCATTACTGTTCTGGTGTAGGGGTAGGGCAATCAGGAATACAGAACCACAAGGCTGGTTATCCCTGACACAGACAGTACCCTGATGCATCTTTACGTATTCGGAAACAATGTGCAGTCCAATGCCGCTGCCTCCGTTGTTCGACTGGTTTTTGCCCGACTGATAGAATCTTTGGAATATTTTCTCCTTGGCTTCATCCTCTATGCCGCAACCGGTGTCGGTAAAGGTCAGTTCCAGATTTGTGCCTCTTACGGCAATATCCAGTGAGATGCTTCCTTTATTGGGAGTGAACTTGAATGCATTTGACAGGATATTTGTGCATATCTTGCGTATCTTGTCATAGTCGAAATCCATGAATACAGAATGTTGTGGAGCGGTAAGGCTATAGCTGATGTTCCGTTTCTGTGCTATCGGATCGAAAGAGTGGAATATTTCACTCAGAATGATAAGGATGTTGTCATGTTTGCATTTCAGGGTTTCAGCCTTGGCATCCAGCTTTCTGAAATCCAGCAGTTGGTTAATCAGTTCCAGCAGATAGTCGGCATTTTGTTTGACCATATCCAGAATGCCTTTACGATATTCGGGATGGTCTACGAAAAACTCTTCAAGCGGATTGATGATAAGTGACAAGGGGGTCCGCAGTTCGTGACTTATGTTGGCAAAGAACTGCAGTTTCATATTGTTGATTTTCTGCTGCCTTTCATTTTCCACCTCGATGGCCTGCATGATTTGTTTCTGCTTTTGGCGTAAGCGCAGATTGCGGATAATGGACAGAAGGATGCACAAAACGATACCGCTATATATGGTATAAGCCCACCAAGTGCGCCACCAAGGAGGGAGTATCTTTATTTTCAGTTCCTTGACGTTGGGGCTCCATATGCCTTGTGAGTTGCATGCCTTGACGGATAAAGTATAGTTTCCGGCAGTCAGCATGGATAGGTTTACTTTGTTGTTTTCAGCATAAATCCAGTTGGAATGAATCTTATAGGCATATTTTATCTTATCCGTTTCCACCAGGTCGAGGGCAGAGAAGGACAGAGTGAATGAATTTTCCTTTTCAGTGAAGGAAAGATGTTGTGCACATTCAAGTGAGCTGCCGTTCAGGATGTCCGGATGGGTCATTCCGGATTTGAGCTCAATACCGGTAAGGTAAATATTGGCATCATAACTTGTGGTCAGGATGTCTTGTGGAATGATAGTCTGGTAACCTTGTGGCGTGCCTATCAGTATATTGCCGTTCTGTAGCTTGAGGATGGCGTGGACATTGGTATCGTTGCATATCAGTCCGTCGCTTACGGAGTAGTTCACGATGGCGTATGTACCGTTTGTTATTTTGATTCGTGAGATGCCGTTGCCGGTACCAATCCACATCTGGTTGTTGTCTTCCGTGACGGCTCTGACGAGGTTGGCGGCAAGTCCGTTTTTCTGGTCAAGGAAGTAGATGGAGTCGTTCTTCTGGTTCCATATACTCAGTCCGTGTGGATGTCCTATCCAAAGAAGGTCCCGGCTGTCCTTATAGACAGTGAGCATATTGTTCTCCTTGAAGCGGCCGGCTTCGGCGTAGATATTATAGGCTTGGGTTTCCGTATCGATGATAATGAGTCCTCCTTTGGTCGCTACGTAAAGGGTACTGTTTTTATCATAGTACATATCTCGGACAAAGAATTCTCCCGGACGGTACAAGATGGTGTCAAACTGCCCGGTTTCCGGATTTAACCTCTGTATGTATCCTTTCATGGTACCTATCCAGATGTATCCGTGTTTGTCTACCTTTACTGTATACACATTGTTCTCGAGAAGCTGGCTGTTACTTACTGTGTATTGTTTGATTTGCCCTTTCGAGTAGCATAGCAGTCCTTTCTGGAAGGTGCCTATCCATAGGCGGTTTTTGGAGTCGATGGATAAGTCGACTACAATATTGGCGGGAGTTGCTATCTTTTCGTATGAATCGGTCACTAGTGAACGTCGGATTAGTCCCGTACCGTCTGTTCCGTAGTAAATGTATTCCTGGCTGGTGTCTTCGCAGAAGGTCAGGATATCATCATATTCCAGGGATTTGTTGCATAGTATGATTTGGGACATGGGGCTATAATAGGAAATACCGTGTTTGAAATTCCCTATGTATATGGTTCCGTCTTTGTCCCGGTAAATGGTATTCAGATTGTTGCTGGCAATGGTGTGCGGTTTCAATGGATTGTGCACCAAGTTGGTAAGCGATTTGGTCAGGGTGTTGTAAACGAACAGCCCCATATGGCTGGTAAGTATCCATACGTTGCCGTCTCCCAGGTCGAGGATGCGTTGCACGCGATTGTACTGTATGTGAGTGTTATTGTTCAGGCTGATGTCCTCCCATTGCTGTGTAAAACTGTTCTTGTGCAAAAGTAGGCTGTTTTGGAAGGTGTATACCCATAGGCTTTCGTTTTGGTCTATGTAAATGTGTGGCTCATGATTCTCCAGCAAAGGTCTATAGATGGTGGGAATGGCTATTTCCTTGACTTCGGAAGTCTGCTTGCTGATACTGTATAGGGTACCGTTGGAGTACATTATATAAATGAACTGGACACCTATATAGAGGTTTGAAATCTTTTCAACTGCCAGTGGATAGGCTTTGATGGAGCTGTTGTCCATGCTTCGTATGTAAAGTTTGGAATAGTCGTAGGCCCAAAACTCATTCTTGGATGTTTTTCCCATCCTCAGAATGTTTTTACTGGGGATTTGCAGCCCATCGAGTATGGGTTTATAGTCATTGTCGAATTTACCGGTCTTATAATTATAGATACTGTAGCCGCTGGAAGTCCTTATCCATACATTGTCGTCCGGTCCTTCGAAAATTTCGCTGATGGCATCGTCCGGCAGGTCGGAGTTGTTCTGGTAATACTGCTGGAAGGAGTAGCCGTCGTATTTGTTGAGTCCTGATTCTGTCCCCACCCAGAGGAATCCCCTATTGTCTCTGTAGATGCTTCGGACACTGTTGTTGGAGAGTCCTTCTGTTGTAGAGAGCTGCTTGAACATGACAGCCGGCGGGATTTCCGCTGAGTTACCTTGAACAGTAAGGAGGAAGGCCAGGTTGCATATTAGGAGCAGTTGTTTCATGTATTTTCTTTATTAGAAGGATTAACAATATTGTAACTGCAAACTTAAATATAATCCTTCGAACGAGCAAGGAAAGATTTGCGTATTCGTGTGGGATGATATCCTCCGTTTGGTGAAAAATAGTATGCATTTTGTTTCCAATGGCCCTATATGGGTTCTATGAAACAAAACCGGATATTAAAAGACATTTTTAAGGCATCTGTGTTTCCTTTAAGAAAAATACATTTGCAGGCGAGATCATTTAAATCCTAATAGTATGAAGAAAGAACTTTTAGCAGTGGCGATGCTGTTGTTTGCCGGTGGCAATCTGTTGGCACAGCCACATGTCAATGACGGTACTTCGTATTTGATGAACCAACCTCTGGACATGAGTACCGATTTCCGTGACTTGAGTAATACCTTGTTTTTTGCAGATCACCTGGAGTCATTCGATGCCAAGTCGGGTGAAGGGCTGGTGAATTGGAAACGCGGGCATCTGATGCCCCGCCAAGCCTTCAATACCAACGGTGCACAGCCCCGTAAAATGAGAATGCTCGATTTCCCCTTCACTGCCTATGAAAATGACCCTAACCTCAAATTCAAGATTGACTTTGTAACTCCGCGTACGGTACGTATCCGTATGCTAACGACCCCGGTGGAACCCAAACCTGCCGCTTCCATCATGTTGGCAAAGGAACCGGGCAGGGATGGAAGCTGGAAAGTTACCGAGACGAATGACAAGATTATCTATTCCAGCGACTATGGAACCATTCAGATTAACAAGAATCCTTGGAGAATCGTCTTGAAGGATAAAGCCGGACGTATCTTGAGCCAGACTGCCGCTTTGAGCGACGCGGACTCTACGCAGGTAAAATATACGCCGTTCTGTTTTGTGAAGCGGGGAAGCGACAATGCTCGCCGCATCAATCCGGTATTTACCTTGACTGCAGATGAAATGATTTTTGGTTGCGGAGAGTCTGCCACTGGGCTGAACAAGGTCGGACAGAAGGTGAACTTGTTCGTTACAGACCCACAAGGGCCTGAGACGGACCAGATGTACAAACCGATTCCTTTCTTTATGAGTAACCGGGGATATGGTATGTTTATGCATACATCCGCTCCCGTGACTTGTGATTTTGGTGCTACCTATATTGGGCTGAACAAAATGTTCATGGGTGACGAGAACCTGGATTTGTTCGTTTTCTTCGGCGAGCCGAAAGATATTCTGGACGAGTACACCGATTTGGTAGGAAAGCCGGGCATGCCCCCCTTGTGGTCTTTCGGTACGTGGATGAGCCGTATTACCTATTTCAGTGAAAAGGAAGGTTATGATGTAGCGGCCAATATCCGTAAGAACAAGTATCCGTGCGATGTTATCCATTTCGATACCGGCTGGTTTGATGTGGACTGGCAGTGTGACTATAAATTCTCCGAGAACCGTTTCCAGAATCCACAGCAGATGTTGAAGGATTTGAGGTCTCAAGGTTTCCATGTATGTTTGTGGCAGTTGCCTTATTTCACTCCTAAAAACCGTTATTTCTCTGAACTGATAGAGAAAGACATGTATGTGAAAAATGGAAATGGTGAACTTCCCTACGAAGATGTGGTGCTTGATTTTTCCAATCCGGAAACAGTAAAGTGGTATCAGGACAAACTGGCGGGATTGCTGAATATCGGTGTCAGTGCCATTAAAGTAGACTTTGGCGAGGCTGCTCCACTGAATGGTATTTACGCTTCCGGCAAGAGCGGATGGTATGAGCATAACCTCTATCCGGTGCGTTATGATATGGCAGTGTCCGAGATAACCAAGAAGTTGCACAACGAGAATATAATGTGGGCACGTGCCGCATGGGCTGGTTCCCAGCGTTATCCATTGCATTGGGGCGGTGATGCTGCAACTACGAACACGGGTCTGCTGGGTACGCTTCGTGCAGGCTTGTCCTTCGGCTTGTCCGGTTTCTCCTTCTGGAGCCATGATATGGGCGGCTTTGTAAAATCCACTCCGGAGGACTTGTATTGCCGCTGGATACCGTTCGGTTTTCTTACTTCCCATACCCGCGCGCATGGGGCACCTCCGACAGAGCCGTGGTTGTACGACAGCAAGCGTGTGCAGGATGTCTTCCGCAAGAGTGCGGAGATGAAGTACCGTCTGATGCCTTATGTGTATGCTCAGGCTAAGGAATGTACAGAAAAGGGCTTACCGATGCTAAGAGCCTTGTTTGTAGAATTCCCCGATGATCCGGGAGCATGGAAAGTGGATGACGAGTATCTCTTCGGTTCGCAGATTCTGGTTGCCCCCTTGCTTGAATCCGGTATGACGGGCCGCACAGTTTACCTTCCCGAAGGAAAATGGATAGACTACCAGACAGAGAAAGTCTACGAAGGCGGATGGCACCGGATTGAAGCAGGCAGTCTGCCGATAATCATGCTGGTACGTGACGGTTCGGTACTTCCTCATCTGAAGTTGGCGCAGTCCACTGCTGAGATGGATTGGAGCAAAATGAGCCTGAAGGTATACAGTGCTGACAAGAAGCAGGCAGAAGGATTGGTTTGTCTACCTGCCGACAACCGTATTCAGGTTGTGAAAGTGGATTGTGGAAAGGCCAAACCGCAACTGTTGAACCAGATTGAAGGCACTTCCCTGAGTTTCTGAACTTAATCTTTGAAAATCTATATTGAATTCACCCCTGTCGGTATGGAAGAGAAAGGGATATAGTTACCGAAATCTGTGCCACTATGGTGGCACAGATGTGCCTTCCCAATGGCACGGCAGTGCCTCTATAGTGGCACAAAATTGTGTCGCATATCTTTTTCCCGATGTGCTTATGACCGGGGTATTTGTTAAACCTAAGTATTTAGTATTTATGAGAAATGTGATGAAGTATTTGGGTATCATGTCAGTATCGCTGGCATGTGCCGGACCTCTCTTTGCAACAAGCGTACAGCCGTTTGCAGGTGTCACTGTCGTACAGCAGAGTGTAGTTACTGTGAAGGGCCAAGTGGTGGATGAGAAAGGCGAGCCCATCATCGGTGCCAATGTCATTGTGGAAGGTACGACAAACGGTATGATTACCGATTTGGACGGTAACTTCTCCTTGCAGTGTCCCGTAGGTTCTACGCTGAAGACCAGTTACATCGGTTATCTGGCGCGAACGGTCAAAGTAACCGGGAATATGAATGCTCTGAAAATTACTTTAAAGGAGGATACCGAAACCTTGGATGAGGTAGTTGTTGTGGGCTACGGTACGATGAAGAAATCCGACCTCACCGGTTCTGTGGCTTCCGTGAATGCGGAGGAAATGATGAAGCGGAATCCGGTGAACTTGGGACAAGGTTTGCAGGGAGCTGCGGCAGGTGTATCTGTCATCCGTTCTTCCGGTGACCCGGAAGGAGGTTTCTCCATCCGTATCCGCGGTGTGGCAACCGTGAATGGTTCTGCCGACCCACTCTATGTAGTGGACGGTGTGCAGGTAGGAACTTCCATCGATTTCTTGAATCCTAATGATGTAGAGTCCATCGAAATTCTGAAGGATGCTTCGGCTACGGCAATCTATGGTACTCGCGGTGCCAATGGCGTCATTATGATTACTACCAAGAACGGTGGTAAGGGGAAGGCAAAGGTGAACTTTTCGGCCAACTATGCCCTCCAGTTCAATTCGAATAAGATTGATGTGGCTGATGCGGGCTTGTTTGCAAGTGCTGTACGTTCCGCCGTCAAGAATGACGGTATTGCCATGACCAATCTGGCATATGGCGAGGATTACATAGGCAGACTGAACAGCATTGACTGGCAGGATGAAATGTCACGCACGGCATTACAGCAGAACTATAACCTTTCTGCTTCGGGAGGCAGCGAAAATACCCAAGCCAACTTATCTCTGGGTTATTTGAACAACCAGGGTATCGTGATTGAGTCGAATTTTAAACGCTTGACGGCACGCGCTAATATCACTCACAAAGTGAAAGACTTTCTGCATGTAGGCTTGAACTTGAACTATGCACATTCGGAAAAGATGGGAGGAGGCAACCTGAGAAACTATGCACAAGCCATTCCAACCATGGATTATGTAGAGGACGGTGTTTTCTATTCCATGCCTATTGTGTTGCCCGACGGTACTTGGGGACATTACAAGAAAGAAGGTAATGGGGATGTGAACAAGGGAGCTGACAATCTGGTTGCTGCTGCCAAGACTGCCGACAGCATCAATAAATGGGACCGTCTGCTCGCCAGTGCTTTCCTACAACTCGATTTGTACAAAGGGTTGACCTTCAAAACTATTGCCAGTTATAATTATTATACAAAAGGTTATAATGGCTATACAGCCTATAATGATAGAACCTTTGGAACTCAAGACCGTAAGGACTCGTTCTCGCTGAACCAGAGCCAGTCCACTTCACTCGGTCTGGAAGCGTTCTTGAACTATGACTGGTCCAATGAGCATCACCGCGTAAGTGCAATGGCCGGTTTCTCTACCAGCGATACGAACGGTGCCTGGCTGAATTCCAGTGCCAACGATTTCCCGGCAGACAACATCCGCAAAATTTCATTGACCAATGACCCATCGTCTAAGCAAACGGATGGTGGGCTGGATTTGAAGACAAGATTCCTTTCTTACTTCGGCCGTCTGACTTATACTTTGAACGACCGCTATATTGTGACTGCAACGGTACGCCGCGACGGTTCTTCGAACTTTGGTGCCGGCAATCGTTATGGTACATTCCCTTCCGCTTCTGTAGCTTGGCGTCTTTCCGAGGAAAAGTTCATTAAGGATTTAGAACTGTTCAGTAACTTGAAGTTGCGTGCCGGATGGGGACAGACCGGTAATGCGGGCAATGGTACCAACTTGTCCATAGCACAGTTGTCTTCGGCAAATGCAATGTACTGGTTCTTTAATGGTTCGAGTGTGATTAACGGTGCCGGTATTGCCCAGCAGAAAGAAATTGATACCAACCTGAAATGGGAAACCAATGAGCAGACAAATATCGGTATTGATTTTGCCTTTATGAACAATGAGCTTTCTTTCTCTGCCGATTACTTTATCCGTGACGCAAAGGATCTGCTTCTGTATCGCCAGATTCGTCCTTCTACCGGTTTCTCCAATGTCTATACTAACGCGGGACATATCCGTAACTCAGGTTTCGAGTTTACTGCTGCGTGGAACAAGAGCTTCAGCGATTGGAATATCGGCATAAGGCTGAATGGGTCTACCCTGAAGAACGAGGCTATTGAAGTCGGCGATCCGATATTCAGCAAGTCAGGGTCAGCACAAGATGGCGACAACTGGGACAACCACTCCATTACACAGAACGGCTATCCTGTAGGTTCCTACTATGGCTGGAAGGTAGAAGGCATTTTCAGAACCCAGGCCGAAATTGATGAAATGAATAGGCTGGCGGTTGAAAAGGGAGTTGAAAGTGGTGTATATCAGGACAAGACTACCCAGCCCGGCGACTATAAGTTTGTTGATTTGAATGGTGACGGGCAGATTACCGATGCCGACCGTACTGTTATAGGCAATGGATATCCCAAGTTCACTTACGGAATGAACCTTACCGCTTCCTGGAAAAACTTTGATTTCTCGATGAACTTGTACGGTGTAGCCGGTATGGATATCCTTTCTTATTCTTCGGCCCGCTTGACCTCAGTCTATGCACCCGACGGCGGTTATCAGAATGTACTGAAGGAATATATCAATAATGCATGGTCATCTTCGAATACCGGCGCCAAATATCCGCGTATCACCAAGACAGACTATAATAAGAACATGCGTGTGTCCGACGCCTACATCCAGAAGGGGGATTATCTGAAGATTTCAAATATTCAGATAGGATATACATTCCCGAAGAATGTGCTGAAACCGGTGAAAATGGAAAATGCACGCGTATTTGCCAGTGTCGACAATGTATGTACCATCTCTTCGTACAATAAGTTCGGCGATCCGGAAGTTGGTGACTCCAATGTATTGTATTCGGGATTTGACGGAGGACGTTATCCGTTCCCGATGTCGGTTACTTTCGGTCTGAGTGTACAGTTCTAATACTAACGGATAAAAAATATGATTATGAAAAACTTATATAAACTGTTGATCGGTGTGCTGGCCTTAAGCACCGTAACGTCTTGTGACGATTATTTGGAAGTGGATCATTACGATATTCTTCCGGCGGATTTCATGTTTAAAACGGAGGAGAATGTCCTTTCCGGATTGAACGGACTTTATGATACCTTTTATACGGACCAGCACGGTTCCGGTGATGACGAAACATGGGGATTCAAGCCTCAGGTATTTGCTGCCAACCATTCTACGATGGACTGTCAGGCTTCCGGTTGGGATGCGGAATGGCAGCGTCATGCCTGGAAACCCGATAAGGGTTCCCTGGAGACTGCATGGCGGATGAGTTATCGTGCAGTGGACCGTGCAAACCGTTTCCTGGCTGGCCTGGAGACGGCGGATGCCTCTATATTTGCGGACAGCAATTCCAAGACCGTTTATGAAGCGCAAGCACGTGCCATCCGCGGTTATAACTACCTTTACCTGACGAAACTTTTCGGAAGGGTACCGATGTTGTTTACCGGTGAAACCTATACTACTTCGGTAGGAAAGGCACGTCCGGAATCCGTGGATGAGACTTATGCGGCTATCGAGGAAGATTTGTCTTTTGGACGCGACCATCTGGACTGGTTACCCATGAATGGTGAATACGGACGTATAACCAAGGGGTTCTGCAAAGCTTATTTGGCCGAGCTGTATATGTTGAAGAAAGACTTTACGAAAGCCAAGACGGAACTAAAGGATATAGTGGACAGTGGAACCTATTCATTGGAGCCCTGCTTCGGTAACCTGCATGCCTGGGATACACATTGGACCAAAGAATCTGTATTTGAGGTGATGTATCATGAACAAGGATATATGGGCTGGGGAGCCGATTCGTCTTCAGATGCCATGATGTGGTACGGATATATGTGTGCGGCACCCGAATGGGGAGGCTGGGGGTCTCTCTGTCTTTCTTGGGAGTTTGTACGTTCCTTTGAACCGGGTGACAAACGCCGCCAATACTCTGCTGTTGCCAAAGGGGATACGCATCCCATTACCGGGCAGACTGTAGGGGTGACAAGTGGTTTTGACGGTCTTTTCCAAGGTTCCGAAAATATGCCTACTGTTTATTCCTTGAAATACTGGAGATGCAAGCCAGGTGAGAACAACAAAGTATTCAATCCTATTTCGTTGACTTTGAAGCGTTATGCAGGCATCATGCTCGACTATGCAGAATGTTGTTTCGAGACAGGTGACAACGCTACCGGATGGAACATGATACGTCAGATACGTAACCGTGCTTGGGGTAATTTGGAGATGGGAGCGACGATGATTGACCTACCCGCCGACATGTTGAATACCCAGACGGTGGAAGTGCCGGATGCAGAGACCTATTATACAAGCTATAAAGCAGCCAAAGGCTATACTTCTCCGGTATGGAAGGTGGCGCTGATTATAGAGCGTCGCCATGAATTCAATGCCGAGTTCTCGCTTTACCATGATTTGTGCCGTATGGGTATGTGCAAAGAATGGTTTGCCGCCGAATATCCGAAAACAGTAGCCAACTCTTCACAAGAGGCTTGTCTGCAGACTGGTGACTCATTCCGTTTCTTTGAGCACGAGGCTTATCAGGAAATCTTCCCGATTCCGACGAATGAGATTCTGACCAACCCGCTCATCAATCAGGCTGACCAGAATCCGGGATATTGATAAATTATAAATAAACACTTAATAATAAAATATTTGTGAGTGAAATGTCAGGCACCAGTAGTTGTTGTGATAGACGTCAGGGTCTGTCGTGATGAAAGCCGGTGTCTGACATGACAAACACCAGTACTTGAGACGACGAACACCAGTTTCTGATAAACGGGGAATTATACAAGGAAAAGTTTGATGGTTTTAGAGAATAATTATGGAAAGGAAGATGTTTTATTGGATAGCACTGCTGGTTGCGTCTTGTCTGGCAGGCTGCCGGTCGCATTCAGGGGAGACAGATATGCAGACACGCATGCGTACAGAGATTGTCACGAATGTCAGAGACAGCGTGTTGCCGTTTTGGATGGATTATGCAGTGGCTCCCGACGGCGGTTTTTATGGAACTGTATTGCGGAATGGTACTCCGGTAGTGGATGCTCCGAGAGGAGGGGTTCTGAATGCCCGGATTCTGTGGAGTTTTTCTGCCGCATACCGTACGTTTAAGGATGAGGCTTATCTGAAGCTTGCGGATAAATCGCAACGCTACTTCATTGATACATTTATAGACAAGGAACATGGTGGGGTATATTGGCTGGTCAATCCTGACGGTGAGGTGCTGAATGCTTCCAAATATACGTATGCCATGACCTACGCCATCTATGGGCTGGCTGAACACTATCTGGCAACAGGTAACAGCGAGAGTCTGGATATGGCTGTCGGTTTATATCATACCTTGGAGGAGAAAGGCCGCGAACCGCAATATGACGGTTATGTGGAATCTTTTACTGAAGATTGGAAACAACTGGATAATTATGATAACAATGCACCCAAGACTATGAATGCGCATTTGCACGTGCTGGAGGCTTATACCCTTTTATATCAGTGCTGGAAAGACGACGGACTGAGGAAAAGACTCGAATTCTGCACCGAGTTGTTTATGGACCGCATTTATGACTCTTCAAAGAGACATTTTAATTTGTTCTTTGATAATGCATGGAACAGTCTGGTTGAGATGGACTCTTATGGACATGATGTAGAGGCGGGATGGCTGCTTTGTGAGGCTGCCCGTGTGTTAGAAGACCGGCAACTGATGGATAGGGCGAATCGGCTTGCGCTGGATGTGACGGATGCTTGCTTGGCGGAAGGACTGAGTGACAAAGGGTATATGATGTATGAAAAGAAGGGCGGAAGAACAACCGGGCATGCCTCATGGTGGGGCCAGATTGAAACGATGATAGCTTGTGTCAATGCCTGGCAAATCAGCGGGAATGACGTTTATCTGCAATCGGCCGATACGGTTTGGACTTTCGTAAAGGACTGTATGATAGACCGGGAATACGGTGAATGGTACAGTGATTGTTTTGATGGAGAACCCAAGAAGGATACTCCCAAAGTGAGTATGTGGCGTTGCCCATATCATACGGTACGCTTGGGAGTAGAAATACATAATCGTTTAAAATAGTATTTATGAAAAAATTTATAGCAGGTGCAGCATCACTGATGCTTTGTATGGGGCTGCACGCCCAGGATTTCAGAATCAATCCATCGGGATATTTTGAGAATGGCGGGGCCAATGTGATGGTGTTCAGTGACGTCTACCCTGAAGGACACCAGGGAGGACTGACCCTTGTTTTGAATGGAGACCGCAGGGCTGCCAATGGAGATGTGCGCTTTGAAATCTCGCAAGGGCAGTGGCAGGGATTGCCCAAGATGAGAAGCCGGGTGGTGGATGAGGCTGACAATGAAATCCGTGTCACATTGAGTTATCCGGATTCGGCCAAACACATGGCAGGCTTTAATCCGATGCTTTATCCGGATTTTGTTTTTGGCTATACCATTAAGGTCAAAGGCGAGAAGGATTATCTGGTATTGACCGTTGATTTGGACCAACCAGTGCCCGAGCGGTTTGCCGGCAAGTTGGGCTTTAATCTGGAATTGGTACCTTCCACTTTGCTGGGCAAGCCGTGGATTATGGACAACCGGACGGGAGTCTTTCCCCACCAGGCGATGGGGCCCACCATGAAACAGTCTTCCAATATGGAGCATATCGGAGATTTCAATCCTGACGGGAAAGCTGATTTGGACCAGTTGCTGTTGGATAGAAAGACTTATAACCCGATGATTGCCGATGATATCGTCTCTGCTCCTTTGGCCGCAGGGAAAAAGTTTGTACTCAATCCTCAGGATGATTTGGCAAAGATTACGATTGAAAGTGAGAAAGGAGACTTGTTGCTGTATGATGGAAGGATAAATCATAACAACGGTTGGTTTGTGCTCCGTTCGGAGTTCCCGGCAGGGACAAAGGAAGGTGCGGTGAAATGGATAATCCGTCCGACAGTCACTAAAGACTGGCGTTATGCACCGGTGGTGCAAGCCTCTCAAGTAGGTTACCATCCTGGACAGAAGAAAGTGGCTGTCATAGAGTTGGATAAACGGGATACAGACTTCAAGCAACCTGCCCTTTATCGCATTGCTGCCGATGGCAGGAAACTGGTAAAGCAGCAGGCTGCCAAGGATTGGGGAGATTTCCAACGCTACCACTATCTGCAGTTCGATTTCACGGAAGTGACGGAAGAAGGGCTCTATCAGGTAATGTACGGCGATGCTGCTTCTCCGGTGTTCCGCATTGCCAAAGATGTGTGGGACAAGGGTATCTGGCAGGCAGAGGTGGAATACTTCTTGCCGGTACAGATGTGCCACATGCGTGTGAACGAAAAATACCGTGTATGGCATGACTTCTGTCATCATGACGATGCACGTATGGCCAAAACCGATATCAACCATATAGACGGATATACTCAGGGAACCTCTACTCTTTGTAAGTACCAGCCGGGTGATTTGGTTCCAGGGCTGAATGTGGGTGGATGGCACGATGCGGGGGACTATGACCTGCGTGTGGAATCCCAGGCAGGCGAGGCCTATATACTTGCCATGGCTTGTGAGAACTTTGGTGCCTATTGGGACGAGACTTCCATAGATTTTGAAAAGAAGATAGTCGAGATTCACCAGCCGGATGGAAAGAATGACTTGTTGCAGCAGGTGGAAAACGGTGCTTTGACGATAGTGGCGGGTTGGAAGGCTCTGGGGCGTCTCTACAGAGGGATTCTGTGTCCTACCGTACGCCAGTATGCACACTTGGGTGATGCGTCGGCCCATACAGACCATGTCAGTGGGACTGCCGACGACCGCTGGGTGTTTACGGAGGACAACCCTGGTAGGGAACTTCAGGTGGCTGCCTGGCTGGCAGGTATTTCACGTGTCTTGAAGGGACATAACGATGCATTGGGAGCGGATTGTCTGGAGATAGCCCGTGAATTGTTCAGGATTACCCGCTGCGACAACAACCGGGTGCTGACAGCCAAGGTACATGCTGCCGTAGAACTTTATCTGGCGACAAAGGAAGTGGAGTACCGTGATTTCGTTTTGCAGCAGCAGGATTTCATCTGCAAGAATATCCGTCAGACGGGTTGGTTCATCGGACGTTTCGACAAGGCTGTGGGAAATGCACGTTTCAGCAAGGCTGTTCGCAAAGCACTGCCGGAGTTGCAGGCTATGTATCAGGAGTATAGCAGTAAAACTCCGTATGGAGTGCCGCATGACAGAGGTAACCGTTCTTCCGGTTCATGGGAACCCCAGCATCTGGGCTACAATTACTGTTACCTGCATGCTGCCTATCCTGACTTGTTTGCACCGGACTATATTTTCAATGCTGTCCAATACCTGCTCGGTATGCATCCGGGACGTAATCAGGCAGCGTTTGTAACGGGAGTCGGTGCCGAAACGGTGAAAGCCGCCTATGGTGTCAACCGTGCCGACTGGTCTTATATTCCGGGTGGAGTGTCTCCGGGTACAAATCTGATTCGTCCCGACTTGCCCGAATTACTTCATTTCCCGTTCTTATGGCAGGAAGGTGAGTACTGTTTGGGCGGACATGCTACGTGGTTTATGTATATGGTATTGGCATCTCAGAAAATATTGAATGGTAATGAACAGTAAAATAAAGGTAGATAAGTTTGTAATTGTAGCTTTTCTGCTCTGCATGGTCTGCACTATGGCCATGCAGGCAAAAGCTTATGACAATTTTAAGGTATCGGTCTATGTACGTGCCTACGAGGTAGACAAGATGAAGGACATCCATTGGCTGGATTCGACTTGGAATGTGATTTCACAACAGTTGGAAGTGGACAAGATTTATTTGGAAACACATCGTGATTTACTGATTGTGGATGACGCCACCCTGGAGCAAGCTAAGAAATTTTTCCATGACCGGGGAATAGAGACTGCCGGAGGAATTACCTACACCATCAACGAGGCGAACAGTTTCGAGACGTTCTGCTATTCCAATCCCGAGCATCGTGAGATGGTGCGAAAGATTGCAGAACATACGGCAAAGCACTTTGACGAGTTTATTCTGGATGACTTTTTCTTCACCAGTTGCAAGTCGGACATAGAGATAAAAGCCAAAGGTACGCAGAGCTGGACGGAATACCGTTTGAAGCTGATGACTGAAGCCGGGCGCGACCTTGTGCTGAAACCTGCCAAGAAGGTGAATCCTCGTGTAAAGGTAATCATCAAGTATCCCAACTGGTACGACCATTTCCAAGGTTTGGGCTTTAATCTGGAGGAAGGTCCCCAACTCTTTGACGGTGTCTGGACGGGTACCGAAACAAGGGACCCTGCCGGCAACCAGCATCTGCAGAATTATCTAAGCTATAATATTATCCGTTATTTTGATAATCTGCGTCCGGGCTACAATGGTGGAGGATGGGTGGACTCCGGTGGACTGAATCTGGGTATGGACCGCTATGCTGAGCAGCTGCATCTGACCATGCTTGCCAAGGCTCCCGAAATCATTCTCTTTGCCTATAACCAGCTTCTGGGCGTGAAGTTGTCTCCCAGGTTCCGTACCCCTTGGCAGGGCATGGGCACCAGCTTTAATTATGATGAGATGACTGCCCCTATCCGGCAGAAGAACGGAACTTCCATAGAGCCTACCACCATGGCACGCATTGCGGATGTTGTATTGAAACAGACTGATAAACTGGTAGGTAAGTTGGGTAACCCCATTGGCATCAAGTCCTACAAGCCTTTTCATGTGGCGGGTGATGATTTCTTGCAGAATTATCTGGGCATGATAGGTTTGCCGATGGATATACGTCCCGTTTTTCCGAAAGACCAACAAGTGGTGCTGCTGACTGCCCAGGCGGCTCAAGCTCCGGAGCTCATGACCGACATTAGGAAGCAATTGCAAAGCGGACGGGATGTGGTGATTACAAGCGGCTTGCTGAAAGCCATTCCTGAAAAAATTGCCGAAATAGTAGAGTTGCGTTGTACCGATTTGAAAGCTCTTGTCAATGATTTTGGCCGATATGGACAAGCCGGACGCGATTTATTGATACCGCAGGTTCAGTATTATACGAATGATGCTTGGGAAGTAGTCAGTGCGGGCCGTCCGTTGACGGGAGGAGTATCGGGGTATCCTATTTTGTTGAGAGCTCCCTATGCCGCCGGCAATCTATATGTATTGACCATTCCCGATGATATGGGAAATTTATATGATTTTCCGGCAAAAGCCTTGAATGAGATTCGCCGCATTATGAGTAGGGATATGGATATCTATCTGGAGGCTCCCTCCAAAGTCGGATTGTTTGTGTATGACAATAAAACACTGGTGGTGGAGAACTTCAATGATGAACCGGTGGAAGTGCGTATTGTTACCGATGATGAGGTGACGAGGTTGGAAAATCTGGAGAATGGAGATATTCTGGCTCCCCTTCCTGCCGAACCCGTACAGAGCAGGCGTCCGGTGACACCAAAGAACTCTTTCCGTTTGTCATTACTACCCCATTCGTATAAGGCTTTCCAATATAAATGACGGGTAAGAAGATTGTCGGATAGTTATTCGGAAGGGTAACGGGAGGTCGGTTCTACAATGGGTCGGCCTCCTTTGCTTCCAGTCATCCGTGAGAATGCTTGTGTTCTTTCAATATCCTGTGCGGCAGTGTCCCGTGCCCCAGCAACTCTATCGGGCAGTTGAAGTTGCGTTCCAGCCATTCTTCCGTAACGCCGGTATCGGGATGGTAGTCCAGGGTTTCGTTGACGCAGGCAATGGACTTGACTTGCTGCAACACCGTGCCGATGTCGTGGCTGACGAGAATAATGGCGCAATCCTTGTTTATCTCTGCCAGCAGTTCGTAGAGGCGGGCTTCGAAACGCTTGTCGATGTATGTGCTGGGTTCGTCGAGAATCACCACCTGCGGGTCGGAGATGATGGCACGGCCCAGGAGGGCACGTTGCAACTGTCCGCCGCTCAAAGCGCCGATGGCACGCTGCTCCATGCCTTCCAGCCCCATGCGGGCTATCACGGCAGAGGCTTTCTCGCGGTGTCGGGCGGTGAAGCGTGAAGCCAGCGGCTTCTTGCTGCTGAGTCCTGAAAGGATGACCTCCTCTACGGTGATGGGAAATTTCCGGTCGATGCTGCTGTACTGGGGCAAGTAACCCATGGATAATTGACAATTGACAGTTGATAATTGACAATTGGCAATTTCGGAGGGGGATGGAGGGCAGGAGTGATATAGAATCTCCCCGGTAGTGGGTTTCAGCAGTCCCAGTATACATTTGATAAGGGTAGTCTTTCCACCACCGTTGGGACCGATGATACCCAGAAAATCACGTTCGTAGATAGTCAGGTTTATATCATGCAGTACGGTCCGGTTATCGTATCCGGC
>ENA-UEOI01001235-UEOI01001235.1-human-gut-metagenome-genome-assembly--contig:-NODE-1235-length-22913-cov-3.447846_pt1 | contig 22913 bp, 21 predicted proteins | sample MGYA00242883_ERZ507882 | MGnify/ENA primary metagenome ERZ507882 (study PRJEB26167, sample SAMN06115502) | human gut metagenome | host: Homo sapiens | place: China:Chongqing | collected 2015-07-29...
ACTTTTGGGGGCGGTTTCCTGGGGGGCCGCAGCGGGAGTTTGATCCGCACCGCTGCTGCGCTTTTCCAATTTCATATTCGTATTCAGGTCCTTTCGGAAGTTCCTTCCTTGGATTTGTGTACCTGGAGAAGAGCCAACGCCTCCAACAGGTCGTTGAGATCGTCCATTCCGTAGTATTCCAATTCAATGCGGCCTTTTTTCCGGCCGCTCACAATTCGTACGCCCCGGCCAAGCCGGGAGGTCAGATCCCTCTGAGCTTCAGCGGCGTAGTCCACACGCTGTGGGTCCGGTTCTTTTTCCGGTTTCTTTTCCGCTGACAGCTTTTTGACCAGTGCCTCCGTCTGCCGGACGGACAGCCCGCCTGCCACCACGGCGTTGGCCGCGTTTTCCTGCAGGGCAGGGGAGAGGGGCAGAAGCGCCCGGGCATGACCGGCGGAGAGCTTGCCTTCCTCCACCAGCTGACGCACAGCGGGGGTCAGACTCAGCAGCCGCAGGGAATTGGTGACGGCGCTCCGGGATTTGCCTACTTGTCTCGCGGCTTCTTCCTGCGTCATGTGATAGGTTTCAATCAAAGATTGGAAACCGGCGGCTTCCTCCATGGGATTCAGATCCTCCCGCTGGAGGTTTTCGATCATAGCCAGCTCAGCGGCCTTGCGGTCGTCGGCCTCAATGACAATCACCGGCACTTCCTGCAGTCCCGCAATGCGGGCGGCCCGCCAGCGGCGCTCGCCGGCAATAATCTGGTAGTAGCCGGAGGCCAGTTTCCGCACAGTCAGAGGCTGGATAATGCCGTGTTCACGGATGGAGTCCGCCAGTTCCGCCAGGGAAGCCTCGTCAAAGGACTTCCGGGGCTGCGAGGAACAGCTCTCCACCTGTGAAATGGGCAGGTACAAGCTGCCCGTTGATTCTGCTTGCAACACATCGTCGCCCAACAGAGCGCCGAGTCCCCGGCCCAGGCCGGAGGGCTTTTTGGATGCCATGGAGATTCTCCTTTCCGGGAAATTCAGGCGGACTGCTTGTCCAGAAATTCCGCCGCAAATGCGGTGTAAGCCTCAGCACCCCGGGAAGTCCGGTCGTAGGACGTAATGGGCTTGCCGTGGCTGGGGGCCTCGCTGAGGCGGACGTTCCGGGGAATAACGGTGGCGTAGACCTTGCCGGGGAAGTAGTGTTTGACTTCCTCCGCCACCTGCAGCGCCAGGTTGGTGCGCCCATCGAACATGGTCAGCAGCACGCCTTCCAGCTCCAGTCTGGGATTGAGAGAGCGGCGGACAATGCGGACGGTGTTCATCAGGTCGCTGAGGCCTTCCAGGGCAAAATACTCACCCTGTACCGGGACCAGAATGGCGTCCGCAGCACACAGGGCGTTCAGCGTCAGCAGTTCCAGGGAGGGAGGACAGTCGATAAAAATGAAGTCGTAGTCCTCTTTTACCTGTTCCAGCGCGTCCTTCAGCAGAAATTCCCGGCGCTCCATGCCAATCAGCTCGATTCCAGCACCGGCCAGAGCCTTGTTGGAGGGAAGTACGTCGCCGTACTTGGTGTGTACCAGGGCGTCCCTGGTTGGCACGTCCGCAATCAACACCTCATAAATGCCCTTGGATACGGTCTTGTCCACGCCCATGCCGGAGGTGGAATTGGCCTGGGGGTCGAAGTCGCACAGCAGCACCCGTTTGCCCCGTTCCGTCAGGGCGGCGGCCAGATTTACGCAGGTGGTAGTTTTCCCAACACCGCCCTTTTGGTTCACGATTGCAATGGTTTTTGCCACAAAGGCACCTACTTTCCAAAATCAAGATGTCCCAATGGGATGGGTTCCATAGAACGAATCCATTATAACAAGGTGTATAAGCAGTTGCAAGGTGCTTTCTGCAAGAATCCGAAAAAAAGTGAATGGTTTCACGTGAAACATACCGGAAAAAGAAAACTTGCCGGACATGTTTCACGTGAAACATGTCCGGCGCAAATCACATCAGCAAAAGACCGCCATAGGGAGGAAGGGTCAGAAACAGCGTGCCGTCTCGGGGATGAAGCTTCCGGCCGGTGAGCAGATCCCGTACCACCGGCGCGGTCCAGGGCAGCATCAGGGGCACTGACTTGTCAGAAGCGTTGACTACGGTTACGATCCGCTCCTCCGGCAGCCGGCGGGCAAAAGCCAGAATGGGACCGGAAGTATAGAGATAATCAATTTCACCCCGCTGGAGAGCGGCCCGTTCCCGACGGAGGCGGCCTAAGGTCTGGAACCAGGACAGCAGGGGATAGCGGCCCAGGCTCCAGGGATAGGTGCCCCGATTCAGGGGGTCCTCAAATCCCTCCAGACCCAACTCATCGCCATAGTAGACCGTGGGAGAGCCGGGGAAGGAGAAGAGGATCAGTGCCGCCAACTTTACCAGGGCCGTCCCGTGGGCCCGCTCCGCCGGAGAAAGACGATAGGCAGCCCGGGCGGCCTTGCTCTCAGGAACCTGCTTGGCGCCCAGCACGGTCATAATGCGGGGCGTATCATGGGTGCCCAGAAAGTTCATGGAGTTGTAGAATGCGGCAGGGGGATAATTTTCCCGGATGGATTCCATGGACTCCCGGAAGTCGTCGGCATCGCCGCCCTGCAGATAGGCCAGCAGCGCCGTGCGGAAGGGGTAGTTCATGACGCCATGCAGTTCATTGCCCAGCAGATAGCGCCGCCGCTGGGAGTAGGCGATCTTGTTGCTGGCATCCTCCCACACTTCACCGATCAGCAGCGCCTCCGGCTTGGTTTCCTCCACGGCGGTCCGCAGCTTTTCGATGAACCAGTCCGGCAGCTCATCCGCCACATCCAGACGCCAGCCGTCAGCGCCGCAGCGGAGCCAGCGGCGGATGATGGCATCCTCGTCATCAATGATATACTGCTGATAGCTGGGGCTGTCCTCCCGGACCGCCGGCAGTGTGCGGATGCCCCACCAGGAATCGTAGTCCGAGGGCCAGGGATGGAAGCTGTACCAGTCGAAATAGGGGGAATCCTGGCTCTGGGAGGCGCCTACCGTGGGATAGAAGCCGTCATCGTTGAAGTAAATACTCTGGGAGCCGGTATGGTTGAACACACCGTCCAAAATGACGCGCATCCCCAGCTCATGAGCGGTGCGGCACAGGCTGCGAAAATCTGCTTCCGTACCCAGCAGGGGATCGATCTTGCTGTAATCGGCGGTATTGTAGCGGTGGTTGGAGGCAGACTCAAAAATGGGGTTGAGATACAGGGTAGTGACGCCCATGGAGGCAAGTCTTGCCAACTTGGAGGTGATTCCCCGCAGCGTGCCGCCGAAAAAGTCCCGGTTGCGGATCTCGCCGTCCGGGTCCGGCCGCCATTCCGGCGTATCGTCCCAGCGGCGGTGGACCCAGCGGTTGCCCACCATTCCGAAGGTTTCTGTGGAATCGTCGGGAAGGCGGCAAAAACGGTCTGGAAAAATTTGGTATGTCACACCCGGGCCGAACCAATCAGGGAAATGGCTTTCCCGGTAGACGGTCATCTGCCAGCAAAACGGGTCTCCCTCACTGCGGTAGCCGGTTCGGTCCAGGAAGCAGCCGGAGCCGTCCGGCCGCCGGAACCGGAAATAGTACCACACCAGCTCTGGCTCGGCCGGAACGGAAAATGTCAGCCCGTAGCGGACCCGCTCGGCCTGGGGGCCTTCCAAAAGCATCTCCCGCTCCTCTTCCAGCTGGGCGAACTCATGGCGCAGCACCAATGTGCAGGAGGTAAACTGCTCCGATGCCAGAGGCCGGCAGTGAAAGGTGACGGTCTGACCGCAGGGAATGGCTCCAAAAGGGTCCTTGCAGACAAGACAACGGGAATCAAAGACAAACGGTTCGCTCATGAAGAACGTAAACTCCTTACTGCAGCAGCTGATTTTCACCGATGACGGCAGTACCGATCTCATCGGCGGAGAAATAGGCGTTGAGAATGTTGACGGCGGTGGAAGCCAGGGCGGCGCCGGCGTTGCCGTGCTCGATCACCATGGCCAGGGCGATCTCAGGATCGTCATAAGGAGCAAAGCAGACAAAGACACCATTATTGGTCTGTCCGCCACCCAACTGGGCGGTACCAGTCTTGGCACCGGCCTCCACCACACAGCTGCGAAAATAACTGTACAGCTGGCCGCCGGGCTGGGTGTAGCCCAGCATGCCCTTTTTCACGGCCTCCAGTGTGGAGTCCTTAATGGAGACCACGTTTTTGGCAGAGGAATCGCCCACCGCCAGCACCTCAGAGTTGTCGTAGGATTTGGCGGCCTTGAGCAGATGGGCTTCACAGTGTTGTCCGCCGGAGACCAGCGTGGCGATGTAGTTGGCCAGCTGGAGAGGGGTATAGGCCTGGCTTGACTGGCCAAAAGCAGCCCAGGGAGCCTGGTCCTCGCCCGGAGGGTTCTCCGGCAGTGTACCGGTGCTGTCACCGACTTCAACCCCGGTGTGGGACCCCAGACCAAAGGACTTCAGGTATTCCACCAGCGTATCCATGCCCATCCGATAGCCCATCTCCGCAAAGAAGTAGTTGCAGGAGTTGGTGATGGCCTGGGTGACGTTTAAAAGGCCGTGGCCGCTGTGGTCCCAGCAGTAGGTGTAGCTCTGGGGGGAGCCGGGATAGGTCCACTTGCCGGTGTCATTGATTTTTTCCGTCAGCGTCACGTTACCGGTCTCCAAAGCTGCCACGGCGGTGAGGGGCTTGAGAGTGGAGCCGGGGGCATAGGTGCCCTGGGTGGCCCGGTTGAATTCCGGCCGGGCCAAATTGCTGGAAATAGCCGCGTAATTGGTACTGTACGTGGAGGGGTCAAAGGTGGGATAGGAGGCCAGGGCCAGGATCTCACCGGTGCCCACCTGCACAATGGCGCAGCCGGCGCCCCGGGTATCGTCCCCGTCCTCGGCGTTCATCTGCGCCACGGTGGCCGCCAGATTTTCCTCCACTGCTTGCTGCAGGTCCAGGTCGATGGTCAGCTCCACGGTGTTGCCGGGCTGGGGCTGCTCCGAGTAGAACTCGCCGGTGACCTTGCCGTTAGAGTTGGTGGAGACCACCCGGGTGCCGTCGGTGCCCCGGAGGTACTCCTCAAAGGCCTTTTCCACACCGGAGCGTCCGATCTTGTCGTCGGGATCGTAGCCTTTCTCCCGCAGAGTGCCGTCCTGATATTCCGGATCAGTGGCGTAAATGGGGGTAACCTGGCCCAGGATCTGGGCGGCATAGGTGGTGGAGTATTCCCGAACGGAGGAGGCGGTGACCTTGGCGCCGCTGTACTGTCCGTCCGCCAGCAGGGAGATGAAGCCGGTGGAGATGTCATCCGCCATCACATAGGCGGTGGTGTTGACCACCTTTCGGACGGAGAGCTCATACTGAATGCCCAGGACCAGCCGGGCCTCCGCCTGGGAAAAAGACTCCGGGACCTCCAGATCCTCCCGCATCCAGCCCATCAGCGTCTCCGGGGAGATGCCGGCATCCGTCAAAAGCTGGGCCGAGAGCTGCTCTGTGGTCAGCAGGTCCAAAAGTTCATCCGCCCGCTCTTTGGCCGCTTTCTTGGCGGCCTCCACGGCGTCGGTGTCCTTCTGGTCCACCTCCGAGGGAAGGGTGGGGATGGAGTCGGCGCTTTCGCCCACCGTCTCCGGGTGCTCCAGCAGGTAGTTGCCCAGGGCCTCACTGGCGGGTTTGAGGGATATGACGTATTTCAAGAAGCGGGAGTTCAAAGTGTCCGTCATGGAGTCCAGGGTGTAGGTATAGGGGGATTGCCGGGAGATGGGCAGGTTGTCGATCCAGGACACGCCGTTGGCCTGGCATAGCTGCACCAGCCGCAAAATGGCCTCGTTGGGGTCCTCGCCGTCCTTGAGGAGGCTGGAGTCGAAGGTGAGGCTGTAGGTGGAGCGGCTGGACACCATCACCTGTCCGTTGCGGTCGGTGATGACGCCCCGGGAGGCTTCCACCTTCTCCTCACGGGCGATGGTGCGGATGGACTGGGCCACGTAGTAATCGTGGTTGACGATCTGTGTGTTGTACAGGACGCCTGCGAACACCAGCAGCACCAGCGTCAGCAGGCCTGCCAGCACATACAGGCGGAGAGCACGTGTGTCTTTGCGGTTCATGGAATACTCCTTTTAGTCGTACACATGGGTCTTGCGGAATACGGCCTGAAACAGCAGCGTCACCGGGATGATCAAAATGGCGGTGACACAGAATTCCCGGACCATCACCCAGGCGCCGGCCCGCCAGGCGGCGGACTGATTGACCCACAGCAGCAGGCAGTGGAAGGCGTCCGTCAGCAAAAAGGCGGCGGCGGAAGAGACCAGGGAACAGATGAAGCCGGCGGAGAGAAGTCCCTTGGCGATCAGTCCGCCGCACAATCCTACCAGCGGGAAAATCAGCGTGTAAAAGCAGGGAATGACACCTGGCAGCAGGCTGTCGCACACCACGCCCAGAACCAGCGCATAAATGGACCCGGCCAGCGGGCCCTCCAGTGTGCCGATCACGGCGGCCAGCACCGGATAGAGGAAGGGGATGACGCCCCAGAGCGTAATCCGTTGAAAGATGGCCCCTTGGGCCAGAAAGCATAAAAACGTGGCGGCGCCATACAGGCACCACTTGAAAATGGTCTCGTTGCGTGCCAGCACGCTTGGCTCCTCCTTTCCGGGGATCAGGAAACGATGTCAAAGGACTTGATGACGGCCACTTCTGTCAGGGAGTCCAGGTCTGCCTCAGGTATCAGCACTGCGTAAGAAGAGGCGCCGGAGTCGTCCTTCTGGACCTCTTCCACGGAGCCGATCACAAGGCCGGAGGGGTAGTAGCCGCCAAGGCCGGAGGTGACCACCAGATCGCCTCCCAGCAGCTGACAGTCCGCCGGCAGATAGTCCATCCGCAGCCGGCCATCCTCCATCAGGGAGAAGTCGCCTACGGCCACGCCCAGGTCCTTGGTGCGGAATACCTGGGCGCCCATGGAGGTGCTGGTATCCACCACGGTCAAAACCGTGCACCAGTTATAGCCCACCGCGCTGACGATGCCCACCAGATTGCCGGTGGCGTCCACCACGCAGTCATTGACGGCGATGTCGTAGTTGGTGCCCTTGTCCAGCGTCAGAGAGGAGGCCCAGTTGGAAACACTGCGCTCCGTCACCCGGGCATTTTCAAATTCAAAGTCCCGCCGCTGGGTCTGCAGGCCCAGCAGATCCCGCAAAAAGGCATTTTCCTCGCTGTCGTCCTGAGCCTGGCGGATCTGGGCCTCCATCTTGGCGATCTGCTGGCGCAGCTCGGCGTTTTCCTCTTCCAGAGCGGTGGTATCCTTATAATAATTCTGCTTGTCGTTGAACCAGGTGGCCACCGCCGTGTAGGCGGAGCGGAAGGGAGAGGACAACACCCCTGCCACATTGGCCAGCGGGGAGGAGGTGGTGCTGAGGAAGGACATGACGGCCAGAGCCACGGCGATCACCGCCGCGGCAAACAGCACCCAGAGACCATGGTCTTTCCAAAAATTCTTCACGGATAGCCTCCTTCCGGCTCTCAGCCCAGCAGGCGGACGCCGAAGTGCAGCAGCATCTGGCTCAGCCGCAGCACCGGCAGACCCATCACATTGAAAAAGTCGCCGTCCAGCCGCTCCACCAGCAGCGCGCCCTTGCCCTGGACACCATAGGCCCCGGCCTTATCCATGGGTTCGCCGGTGGCGATGTAGCTCAAAAGCTCCGCTTGGGTGGCGGGGCGGAAATAGACCCGGGTGGTCTCGCTCTCCGTCAGGCTCCGGTCACCCTGCCGCACCGTCACGCCGGTGCAGACCGTGTGGGACCGGCCCTGAAGGGCGGTAAGCATCCGCAGGGCGTCTGCCTCGTCGGCAGGCTTGCCCAGGCGGGCGTCGTCCAGAAACACCATGGTGTCGGCGGTGATGACGATCTCCTCCGGCGTGCACAGCGCAGCCGCCGCCTGGGATTTTTCCCGGGAAATATAGGCCACCGTCTCCTGGGGGGAAAGGCCCGCCGGATAGGTCTCCTCCGTGTCCGGCACGCGGATGTCGAACTCCGTGACGCCGATGCGCCGCAGCAGCTCTTGCCGCCGGGGGGACCCGGAGGCCAAAACGATCTTTGCCATATTGTTCTCGTTCCTTTTGTCGTACTTATTTGCCGGTGGAGCCGAATCCGCCCCGGTCCGGTCCCTCCAGCCGCTCCACCCGGCAGAAGGTCAGGCGGGGCTGGTTCTCCAGGATGCGGAACTGGCAGATCCGGGCACCCCGGGGAATGGTCACATCCCGGGTGGCATAGGCGGGCATGTGCCACTGGTCGCCGTCCCCGCAGTAGGACTGGTCCACCACACCCACGCCGTTGGTCTGCAGAATGCCATAGTTTTTAAACGTGGAGCTGCGGGGCGCAATATGGGCCTCGTAGCCCGCCGGCAGCTCCATGGCGACACCCAGGGGGATCAGCCGGAACTCCCCAGCCCGAAGCGTCACCTCCTGGGCAGCGCGGAGGTCGATCCAGTCGGACTTGCCGGCCACGTACTCCAGCGGTGCCACGTCCTCCGAGAAATATTTTACCTTGATGGTCTCCATGAAATGCTCCTAGAATCAAAAACAATTTGTAATATGTGAAATATAAAATACAATCTGTATCAAAAAACAGGGTTATACCACGCCCCGCTCATACAGTCCCCGGGTAAATTCGCCCTGGGGAGCAGCGCCGTGGAGGTAGGCCCGAAACACCTCAGCGCAGGTTTCCGGGGACTCGGTGGTAAAGCGCAGGCGGGCAAAAGCCAGGCCCAGACGCTTCCACTCCGGCCGGTCTGCCAGCCACACTGGGCGGCTGTTCTGGACTTCCGTCCGATGCCCGTAGGCGGGCAGCAGGGGAAAGGCGGCGCCGGTGCGGTCCTGCAGCACATGGCCGCGGCGGCAGGGGCCGTCGCAGGGCACCAGGGGACCGGTGCGGTCCAGCTTGCAGCCCTGCTGGTTCTGGACAAGGCAGTTCTCCGTGATCATCAGCGGCAGCCGGCCGTAGACGATGGCCTCGGTGGGCAGGACCTTGTGGAGATCCCGCAGCTGGGCAAAACGCAGCTCAAAGGAGGCGCAGGCAGAGGAGAGACCCTTCTGGCGCAGATAGTCCAGAGACCGGGAGTTGAAGACGTTCAGGCCGTAGTCGCCATAGAGTTCCAGCCCCAGGTCCCGGGTCAGGGAGAGGTGGCCGATGTTGCCCACCAGCACGCCCCCGACGCCCAGATCTCGGACCTTCTCCAGCAGGGAGCGCAATTCTGCCTCATCCCGGTCCCGCCAGACACGGGGCAGCACGGCGCACCATGCGGTGTCTCCTGCCGGCAGGGCGGAGCGCTGGGCCAGCTGCTCCAGCGGTGCGTAGACCCGGGCGGGGCCGCAGGCGAGCAGCTCCGGCGTCAGCTGAGCAAGGTCTGCCACAGATACGGTGAGCTGCGGGGCCTCCTGCGCGCAATCGATTTCGGGCAGGGGAGGAACCGGCAGTTCCCGGCGGGGCGGCACGGCGGTCCGGGCCTCGGTCAGCGCGGCCAGGGCGTCCCGTCGCAGCGCGTTGACGGCGCTGGCGGAAAGAGCCAGACCGTTCTCCACCTCCGCGTCCGTCCGGCGACAGCGGTAGGCGGTGCCGCCGGTTTTCTGCAGCCGGGTGATGAGGTCTTCCCGGGTGAGGGGACGGCTGCGGGCGCTCTCCGGCATGGGGCCGGTGACGGTGACGGTGTGGACGCCATCGGAGGCGGTCAGGGTGCAGGGTTCACCAGCGGCCACACGGCAGGAGGCGTCCACCCAAACCGTCCGCAGATTGTCCTTTTCATAGGCCCGGCGGGCCTCGTCAAAGAGCTCCTTGGGTTCCGGCGTGTTCTCCGGACGGGTGCCGAACATGGCCTCGCCGTGGCGGCCCCGCCAATAGGCGTCGGTAAAGCCGGAGCGGGAGAAAGCCTGCTCCAGTTCTGCGGACTCGGCAGCGGTGGGCTTGCGGCCCTCTTCCAGCAGCCGGGCGTAGATCCGGGTGATGACGGCCACGTACTCCGGGCGCTTCATCCGGCCTTCCAGCTTCAGACAGGAAACGCCCATCTCCGCCATCTCCCCCAGATTCCCGGCCAGGCAGCTGTCCTTCAGACTCAGGGGGTACTTGCCCCGGGCGGGGCCGTCCACTCCGTAGGGCAGGCGGCAGGGCTGGGCGCAGCGGCCCCGGTTGCCGGAGCGGCCGCCGATCAGGGCGCTCATGGCGCACTGACCGGAATAGCACATGCACAAAGCGCCGTGAACAAAGACCTCCACTTCCACCGGGCAGTTATGGCAGATGGCGGCGGAGTCCTCTTTGGAGCACTCCCGGGCGATGACCACCCGCTCGCAGCCGTCGCCGGCAAGTTCCACCGCGCCGCCGGAAGTAAAGATGCTCATCTGGGTGCTGGCGTGGAGGGGCTGGTCCGGCAGGCACCGGCGCAGCAGGTCGAAAAGGCCCCAGTCCTGCACCAAAATGGCGTCCACGCCCAGCCGGCAGGCAGCTCTGGCGGTCTCCAGCGCCGCCGGCAGTTCCCGGTCCGAGACCAGCGTATTGAGGGTGAGAAACACCCGGGTGTCCCGTTCATGGCAGTAGCGCAGTGCCTGGGCGAACTCCTCGTCGGAAAAATTCTTGGCGCCCCGGCGGGCATTGAATTCGCCCCATCCTAGATACACGGCTCCTGCGCCGTTTTGCACCGCCGCCCGGAGGGATTCCGGGGACCCGGCGGGGGAGAGCAGTTCCGGCTTCATCCCTGCTTCTCACTTTTTTGCAGGTGTTCCAGCTTCTGCTGGAGACGGAACACCTCACGCTTGAGCTCACTGACCTGGTTCTGGGCCTTGCCGGCCTCGTCCAGATAGCCTTTGATCTGGCCCCGCAGCTGCTCGGAGGCGGACTGGGCCTTGAAGAGCTCGTCCGTGATGTTGACGGCGGTGAGAACGGCGGCGTCCGTGCGGCCCACCTTGGCACTGTCCAGCACCTCCTGCATTTTCCCGCTGACGTAGGCGCCCACTTTTTCCATATAGGCGGCGGACTCCTCTGCCACAAAGGTATAGTCCTCCCCGCAGATGTTGATAACCACGCGGTTCGCCATAAAAAGTCCTCCTATTTTCCGGCAGGGTATACCCCGCCCATTATCTCAGCGTACAGTATATCATAGGACGGTCCCCGCCGCCAGAAAAATTCCGCTGATTTTGAAAAAATTCACAAACCCCGTTCCGTCTCCTTTTTCTCACCGGGACTTGTCGCGTCTCAAAAATTCGTGTAGAATAGGGGGGACTTGAACGAGAGGAGGAGGAACCGTGGGCAGCATTTTGATTCATACCCAGGACGAGAGCGTAACGCTGACCGCCCAGGCCGTCCGGCGGCTGCTGGAAAAGGGTGACGGAGACGCGGCGCTGCTGTACCTGGCCCTTCTCCGGCACCATGGCACCGTGCAGCCCCGGTCTCTGGCGGGAGAGCTGCGGTGGGACCGGCTGCGGATCGAGACGGCGGAGAGTACGCTGCGGGAACTGGGGCTGGTGGCCCCCCTGGAGACGCCCCCGGCCCCGGCGGACGAGCGGCCGGTGTATCAGCGCGCCGATGTGGCGGAGCGGCTGGAGCGCAGCGACGAGTTCCGGACGCTGACGGCGGAGGTGGAGAAGAAGCTGGGCAAGCGGCTGACCACGCCGGATGTGGGGGTACTGCTGGGACTCAACGACTATCTGGGACTTCCTGCGGATGTGATCTATCTTTTGGTGTGTCACTGTGCTGAGCGGGTGGAGCGGCGCTATGGCCCCGGCCGCCGGCCCGGCATGAAGCAGATCGAGAAAGAGGGCTACGCCTGGGCCCGGATGGGCATCGACACACAGGCCGCGGCGGCGGACTACCTGAAAAAGTACGCCCAGCGGCAGGGAATGCTGCCGGCTTACATGCGGGCGCTGCAGATGGGGGAGCGCAAGCCCTCCCCCTCGGAGGAGAAGTACCTCAACGCTTGGCAGGAGATGGGCTTCCAGCCGGAGGCAGTGGCCCTGGCCTACGACAAGACCGTGCTCAAGTGCCACGAGATGCGCTGGCCCTACTGCAACGGCATCCTCAAGCGCTGGCACGAGGCGGGGCTCCACACGCCGGAGGAGATCCAGCAGGGCGACCGGCCCCAGTCCCGGCGTGAGCCCGCCGCGTCCGCCGGAGAGGACAAGAGCTGGATGCGCAAGTACATCCAGCAGCGGGACAAGGGGGTGTAACGGATGGCCTATGATGGAAGGATTCTGCGCCGGGCCTATCAGAAATTTGAAGAGGACCGCCAGCAGCGCCAGGATCGTTTTCAGTCCCGGCGGGAGGCCATCTTTCTCCGCCAGCCCCGCCTGCGGGAGATCGAGGGGGAGCTGCGCTCCACCATGAGCCGCATCATCGCCTCTGCCCTGCGCCGGGGCACCGACCCGCTGCCGGCGGTGGAGGTGCTCAAGGAGGAGAATCTGGGGCTTCAGGAGGAAAAGCGCCGCTTGCTGGCCCAGATGGGCCTGCCAGAGGATGCCCTGGAGGAGCGGCCCGCCTGTCCCCTGTGCGGCGACTCCGGCTATCGGGGCGGACAGGTGTGCCGGTGTCTGCGCAAATACTACGCCCGGGAGCAGCAGAAGGAGCTCAGCCGGATGCTGGATCTGGGCGGGCAGAGCTTTGAGACCTTTTCTCTCAATTGGTACTCCGATACGTACGATCCGATGCTGGGCATCTCGCCCCGGAAGAATATGGCCCAAATCCTGGAGATCTGCCGCAGCTATGCGGAGACCTTTTCCCAGGAAAGCGGCAGCCTGCTGCTGACGGGAGACCCGGGGCTGGGCAAGACCTTCCTCTCCGCCGCCATCGCCCGGGTGGTCAGTGGGGACGGCTGGTCCGTGGTATACGATACCGCCGGCCGCATTTTCCAGCGATTTGAGGCCCAAAAGTTCGGCCGGGAAGAGGGGGACGGGGCGTCCACCGATGTGGAGCGAGTACTGAGCTGTGATCTGCTGATCCTGGACGATCTGGGAACGGAGATGACCACGGCCTTTGTCCAGAGCGCCCTGTACCAGATTGTCAATACCCGGCTGCTGGAAAAGCGGCCTACCATCCTCAGCACAAACCTGAAGGTGGAGGCGCTGCGCAGCCGGTACACGCCCCAGATCGCCTCCCGAATCGAGGGAGAGTATCAAATCCTACCGTTTTTCGGCGAGGACATCCGCCGACTGAAACGGGAGCGGAGCTGAAGTATCATAAAAAAGGCGTCGGACCGCAAAAGCGGTCCGGCGCCTTTTGCCTGCCCGGTGCATAGGATGACGGGGAGGTGAGTCTATGAAGAATGATTTCTGCCGCTGCATTCCCTGCTGCCCCGGCCCTCCGGGCCCGGAGGGACCGGAGGGCCCCCGGGGTCCGGCAGGTCCCATGGGTCCGACAGGTCCCCGAGGAGAACGCGGCCTCAGAGGGCCGCAGGGTCCCCAGGGTCCGCAAGGTCCCCAGGGTGAGCAGGGCCCCCAGGGTGAGCAGGGCCCCCAGGGTGAGCAGGGCCCCCAGGGCGAGCAAGGCCCGCAGGGTGAGCAGGGCCCCCAGGGTGAGCAAGGCCCGCAGGGTCCGCAAGGTCCCCAGGGTGAGCAGGGCCCCCAGGGCGAGCAAGGCCCCCAGGGTGAGCAGGGCCCTCAGGGTGAGCAAGGTCCGCAGGGCGAGCAGGGTCCCCAGGGCGAACCGGGGACGCTGTCCACCGCCATCTTCCACGCATGGCAGACCGGAACGCTGCGGAATACCGCGCTCTTCGGAGGATTGGAGCTGGAGCAGCGGCGGTATACGCCGGAGGTGTTTACGCCGGTGAGCTCCCGGGTGCAGGTTTGGCGGCCCGGCGTGTATGATGTCCAGTTTATGATTCAGATTCCGGCAGACGCGGCGGTGTCTACCACCGTGGTGCTGCAAATGAACAACGAGGATTTGTCGGACATGACGGTGGCGATCCAGCATCCCATCGGTGCCAGCGCAGTCTACACGGCACGGACAATCCTGGAGATAACAGAGCCGTCGGCGTTCCGCCTGTCCTCTTCGGCCCGGGTATCCATTACGGGGCCGGGGACGCTGGCTGCCTGGCAGTTTTTGCTGGTGGGGTAAGCAGATACTGGGCCTGAAGGCAAGCCCGCATAAAACAGCCCGGAACGGCAACGCCGTTCCGGGCTGTTTCTTTTTCAACGCGGCGGATTGGAGTGCCGGAAACTGCGCAGATGCCAGATGGTGAGAGACAAAACGGTAATGGCGGCGTTGATCCCTACTGAGACCCAAAACTGCTGGCTCCACGGGTCCCAGAGAGCGGCACCCAGCAGCGTGGCTGCCGCTACCCGGGGGGCCGCGCCCAGCAGCCCCGGCGGCAGATAACGGGAGGGCGGAATCCCCGCCGCACCCAGCGCCAGACTGACCAGATCCCCCGGAGATGCCCCCGCCAGCCGCAGCAAAAAGACCAGCAGCCCCGCATGGTCCTGCTCTCCTGCGAGAAGCCGTTCCACTTTGGGAAACCGCGTGAGAAGTGCCGCGGCCCGCTGCCGGTTCCGCCGCCCCAGCAGGAAGGGAAGGATCTGAGCTACGGCGGTGCCGGTGAGATTGACCGCCAGCGCGGCGGGGTAGGGAAAGAGCAGCCCGCCTGCCGCCGTCAGCGCCGACATGGGAAAACAAAAGGAGACGCTTTTGACGCCGTAGAGTACCAGCAAAAAGCCGGCTGCCAGCCACATCTGCTTTGGAGAAGCACGGGAGATGGCCTCGGCGGTCATGAACCGGCGGAAGGGCCATAGCGCCCCGCACACTGCCGCCAGGAGCAAAAGCGGCACTGCCGCCCGCCAGACTTGCCTGCGCATGACCCCATTCCTCCCTGATAGACGGATATACGGTAGTATATGCGTCCGGCGGGGCAAACCGGCGCGGAAATTCCTGGGAATCTGTCCGCGGCCGGCAGCAAAAAAGAACAGGCAGCTGACAGCTGCCTGTTCCAGTATGTCAGGGTTCGGCGGGAGTTTCCTGAGCGGGCGTCTGGGTCTGCTCCTGGGATGGGTCCGTCTGGGGGGTCTGGGCGGAGGTCTCCGGCGTCGTCGTGGACGGCGTGGTCTCCGTCGGTGTTTCCACCGGCGTCTCCGCCGGGCCGGTGACCGGGGTCTCAGGCTGTGCCGGCAGGGCGGGGCCCCGGGTGATGACCTTGTTGCGCACCTTGTAGTCGCTGGTGGCCTCATAGGTGCTGGAGATCAGCTTGCCGCTGGCGCTATATACGTTGCGGTAGGATTTGACCTTATAGCCGGTGTAGGGCGTAGTGGTGACCTTCTCCGTACCGGCGGGAAGAGAAGGATCGTCCTTGTAGACGGTCTCCCAGTTGGTCTTGGAGAGGACCTCATTGGTCATCTTCACGTATGTACCGTCCACATTGGTGCCCAGGATCTTCACCGTGAGATATCCGCCGGAGTAGCTGGTGACGATCTTGATGGGGTAATCGGTGTTGTTGGTGAACTTGTAGTCCGGACCGCCCCAGGAGACGGTGGCATCCATGCCCCAGTCGATGTAGGCGGGCACGTAGCGATGGGCGTAGCGCTCAGTGATCTCCAGATTGGCCCGCAGGCAGGCGTAGTACAGGGTAGAGGAGGTCTGGCACACGCCGCCGCCTACCTCGTCCACGGTCTCACCGCCCACGTAGGCGGGAGCCGCCTGATAGCCCTTGGCGGTGGTGCGCTGGCCGGTGGTGTTGTTATAGGAAAAGACATCCCCGGTGTTGAGGACCACACCGTTGCAGGCGGCGGCGGAGAGTTTGACGTTGCTGATGCGGGCGGAGGTGCCGGAGACATGGGTGCGGCACTGGCCCAGCACGTCCCGGAACAACACGTCCTTCAGTTCCTCGGCGGTGACACGGGGCTGCTCGATTTGGGCGGGGATCTCCACAGTTTCGCCGGGAGCTGCCGCGTCCAGCAGGGACTGGGCTTCGGCCACATCGAACTCGGCGCCCACCTGCTCCGGGGTGATGGAGCCGGTGGCGGCGTCATAGCCGGCGTTTTTCATGTTGCCGGCCACGGTGTCATGGATCTCCTGGGCGGTGAGGGCCTGGGCGGGCAGGACCGTGGCGTCCACATAGACCGAACCGTCAGCCTCGGAGGAGAGGGCTTCCCGGACGGGGGGCTCCAACTCTGCCTCGGTCACCTCCAGACCGTCCAGCTCCCGGGTCACCTTCAAGCTGTCCTGGCCCACTTCATAGGCGGTGTCCTGGGCGGGACGGGAGAAGGTCTGTGCCAGTTCCGTCAGCTTCTCCTGCAGCACCGTCTCATCCGGTTCCAGATAAACGCCCTTGGCGCCCTGGCTGTGGAAGAGATGGGCCAGAAAGTTCCAGCCGCTGCGGAAAAAGCCGGTCTGGCCCTGGGACCGGTCAAAGACCGACTGGGCGTAGTCGGTGTAGTCCAGGTCTTGGGTGATGCCCAGGTCGGCACAGGTGACGGTGGCGGCGGGCTCCGGGTCATAGAGGGTATCACCCTCCGGCGCGGTGACGCCGTCTCCGCTCTTGTCCGTCAGCGGCAGGTAAAAGGCCATGGTCCGCTGGGGAAGGGCGCTGCGCAGCTCTTCCCCGGCCTGCTGGACCGTCATGCCCGCCACATCCACGCCGTTGATGGTGGTGTTGGGGAAAAAGGCATCCAGGGACCCGGCGTAGGCGCACAGGCCCAGATATGCGGCGGCCAGAACGGCCACCAGAATTCCAACGATGATCAGCGGTTTTTTCCCGGCGCCGCCGCTGAGGCGCTTTCCGCCGTTGCACTGTGCAATGGCTTCTTTTGTCGTCTGCTCCATGAAGCCCCTCCCGTTTGCTGCAATGATCCCATAGGCGGTGGTTCCCAGCCTATGCAAGGTTCTTTTAGTTTAGCACACGGGATGCAAAAAAAGCATTACAATCCTGTAACAACAGAATTTTCCAGCGTCAGGAGACGCCCCGGCGCTGCTTGGGGATACGAATGGTCAGCAGGATGTCCTCTTCCGTCTCCTGCCGCTCCGTCCGGGCGTCCACGCCCGCCTCCCGGATCAGCCGCAGGCCCCGGTCCAGACTGTTGAGAAACAGGCGCACGTCCTTGATGATGTAGGTTTTCCGCCCTGCCGGGGGCGTGGTCTGCAAAGCGGCCAGCCGCCGCTCCACGTACTGCTCCGCTTGGGCCACATTCAGATGATGCTGGGCCAGATACCGGGCGGCGGAGAGCCGCTCCTCCTCGTCCTCCAGCCGCAGAAGGCACCGGGCATGGCGCTCGGTGAGATTGTTTTCCACCAGGATTGCCCGGCAGGCGGGGGACAGGCGCAGCAGCCGCAGCTTGTTGGCCACGGCGGAGGGGGAGCGGCCCAGCTGGGCGGCGGCCTCCTCCTGGGTGGCGCCGGTCTGCTGGAGATAGGCGGCGATGGCCGCCGCCTCCTCAAAGTAGTGCAGGTCCTCCCGCTGCAGGTTTTCCACCAGGGCCAGCAGGGCGGAGCGGCGGTCGTCCGCTGCGGTTTCCAGGCAGGGGACCGTCTCCAGCCCTGCCATCCGGGCGGCACGCAGCCGCCGCTCTCCGGCCACCAGCTCCCAGCCCGTCGCTGTGCGCCGCACCGTCAGGGGCTGTAAAACGCCGTGGCGGCGGATGGAGTCCGCCAGCTCCTGCAGTTCCGGCTGATGGAACGCCCGCCGGGGCTGCATGGGATTGGGCCGAATGTCCGCCACCGGAAGTTCCAGCACCCGGCGGGTCCGCTTGACCGGCTTGATCATGGGACCACCTCCTTGTCCGTTTTCCTCCATTGTAGCGGTCTTTGTGGAAAAAGAGAGGGGGAATCCGTCGAGGAAACAGCGGGGATGAAAAAAAGCGCGCGGCCATAGGCCGCGCGCAGAAATGATTGTGGAAAAATTGATGGCGGACCGGGCAGGGAAGAGACGACTTCCCGGACCGGATTGTGGAAGAACCGGCTGCCCTCAGCGGCAGAGATAGGAGAACCAGCCCTCGGCGCTGTGGGTCTCCAGAATCTCCAGACCTGCTGCCCGGAGCTTTTCGGCCACTTCCTCCGCCCGGTCGTCAATGATGCCGGAGCAGAGGAACACGCCGTGTTCCGCCAGCAGGGGACGGACCGCCGGTGCCAGGGCGATGATGACATCTGCCACAATGTTGGCCAGGACGATGTCGTACCCGCCGCCGATCTCCGCCTGCAGGGCCTGATCCGTCAGGATGTCGCCCACCCGGACGGTGTAGGTATCCCGGCCGATGCCGTTGAGGGCGGCATTTTCATAGGCCACATCCTGACACTTGTCGTCAATGTCGCAGGCAAAGGCCTTTTTGGCCCCCAGCCGCAGGGCGGCGATGGACAAAATGCCGCTGCCGCAGCCCAGGTCCAGCACCCGCTCACCGCCGTGAATCCGCTGATCCAGCGCCGTCAGGCACAGCCGGGTGGTGGCGTGGGAGCCTGTGCCGAAGGTGAGGCCGGGGTCCAGAATCAACGGCACCCTTCCGGCGGCCAGGAGCTTTTGTACCTTCGGGTCCTCCTGGAGCCACTGGGGGACCACCACCAGATGCTCCCCGATCTCCATGGGCTTGTAATACTGCTTCCAGTTGTTCTCCCAGTCGGCGTCCTTGAGGTTCTCCAGCGTCAGCAGCAGTGACCCGCAGTCGTCCCGCTGGGCCTTGAGCTGTTCCAGGGCCAGACGGACTTCGCCCATCTTGGCAAAGCCCTCCTCGCCGGCTTCCAGGTAGAAGGTGATGCGGGACTTGCCGGCCATCTGGGCGGCAAGGTCCTCGTCCACATAGTCCCAGTACTGGTGGTTATTCTCCAGAAAGTCCTGGAACTCTGTCTCGTCGTCGATCACCACGCCGTCGATTCCCAGGGCGGAGAGCAGTGTCTCCACAGGCTCCAGTCCGGTGTGGGTGGTGTCAATGTGCAGCTGCAGCCAATCCATATCTTGTCTCCTTTTCAGCGCTTGCTGCCCACGAAGAACAGCGCCACGGTGCCGGGGCCGGAGTGGTTGCCGATCACCGGTCCCACATAGTTGAGGTGGATGTCGTGGTTTCCGAAGCGGCGGGTAATCTCATTCGCCACCAGCAGGGCGTCTCCCTCGCAGTCGCCGTGGCTGATAAATACGGTGCCGCCTGCGGGGTCCAGGGCGGTGGCCTCCATCCGGTCCACCAGCGCCATCAAAGAGGCGCGGCGGCCCCGGGCCTTGCTGACGGAAATCAGCCGGCCCTCATCGTCCACATGCAGCACCGGCTTGATGGAGAGCATGGTGCCCACCAGGGCGGTGGCGGCACTGATGCGGCCGCCCCGTTTGAGATGGTTCAGATCGTCTACGGTGAACCAGTGGCAGATGCTGCCCTTGGTGGCCTCCGCATAGTCCCGCAGCCCGGTGAGGGAGCGGCCCGCGGCCTTTTCCCGGGCGCACAGATACACCAGCAGGCCCTGGCCCAGAGAGGCGCACCGGGTGTCCACCACCAGCACCTGACCGTCGGGAAACTCCTCCCGGAGATCGTCTGCGGCAATGACGGCGGACTGATAGGTGGTGGAGAGGGCGGAGGAGAAGCTCAGATACAAAATGTCCTTTCCCTGGGAAAGGATCTCCCGCATCTGCTCCTGAAACTCCCCCACGCTGACGGCGGAGGTGGTGGCGGTCTCTCCGGCCCGGATGCGGCTGTAAAAGTCCTGGAAGGCGATATCCCGGCCGTCCAGCCAGTTGCGGTAGGTCTGACCGCCCATCTGCAAACTCAGCGGCACCACCGCCACGCCCAGGTCCCGGGCCATCTCATCGGTGAGGTCGCAGCAGCTGTCGGTCATGATGACGAAATCACGCATGTTCTTCCTTCTCCTTTTCCTTGCGGCGGTCCTTCCGCCGGCCCTCCGTTTCCTCCCCGCCTTCGGCCTCCTGCCGCTGCCGCAGCAGCGACACGTAGCGATTGCTGGCAACGCCTGCAGCGTAGCTGAGCAGGGCAAAGTGAATGGCGGCATCCGCCAGGGTGGACTCGTCCAGATAGAGCTCCATCTCGTCGGCGGTGATGTTCAGCGCCTTGTCCAGACTCTCACAGAACGCGGCGTAGCCATTGGCCACGGAACGCTCGCCCTGGAGCTCCTGCTTGATGAGCAGGTCCATGTCCCGGGTGGACATCACCCGCTTGAGCACGCAGATGGCAGTGAGGTAGGCCAGGTGTTCCCGGTTGTACTTCTTGCCGGCGGCCCGGGGGACCAGACCGCTTTTTGTATAATTGTTCACCATGGCCGAGGTCAGTCCGTCGTCCTCGTCAAAACGGATCACCTGGCGGTCCATGTAGCTGAGCACCTGGTCCATATACAGCGCGAAGTCCGGCAGCTGTTCCCAGGGGACGGGCCGCTGGGTCCGCAGCCGCTGGCGCAGCTCGGTCAGATCTTCCATGAGGGGTACACTCCTTCCTGGTGTGTCTTTTCATCCAAAGGCAGTATAGCACCGGGAAATGGTTTTGTAAATTACATTTTACGGAGAAAGAGACGAGATACCGCACCTCGTGGGCTCATTTTCCCACGCAGAAGCGGGAGAAAATCTGCTGAACGATTTCCTCCCGGGCGGTGCGGCCGGTGAGCTCGCCCAGGGCGTCCAGGGCCTCCTCGGCGTCGGTGAGGACGGCGTCCGGGGTCAGACCGTTCTCCAGGGCCGCCAGTGCCCGGCGGATGGCCTCCCGGGCCCGGGAGGCGGCCTCCTGCTGACGGGTGTTGGTGAGGATGGACCCGTCGGGGATGTCTCCCTCCGGGAACAGATGCTCCACCGCCCGTTCCAGAGAGAAAACGTCCCCGTTGAGGGCGCTGACCTCCACGGCGGCGTCGGGCTTGGGCAGGGAGGGGGCCGGAGAGAAAATGGCGCCGTGCCCGGGATGGAGATCCTGCTTGTTGAGCACCAGAATCCACCGGGGACAGCGGCTGGCAAGGCGCAGGATCTCCGCGTCTTCCTCCGTGGGGGCAGCGGAACTGTCCACCACCGCCAGAGCCAGGTCCGCCCGCTCCAGAGCCTGCCGGGAGCGCTCCACGCCCAGCTTTTCCACCGTGTCCTCCGTGTCGCGGATGCCGGCGGTGTCTATGAGCCGCAGCCGCACCCCGCCGCAGAGGACGGATTCCTCCACCGTGTCCCGGGTGGTGCCGGGAATGTCGGTAACGATGGCCCGCTCGTACCCCGCCAGGGCGTTTAAGAGGGAGGACTTGCCGGCGTTGGGCCGGCCCACAATGGCGGTGGCAACGCCGTTTTTCAGTACGTTTCCCCGGCTGCAGGTGTCCAGCAGGCGGGAGAGCGTGGCGTCGCACTCCCGAAGGGCCCGGCGGATCTCCTGGGGCTGGATGTCCTCGATGTCCTCGTCCGGGTAATCCACCACGGCGTAAAACCGGCTGGTGATATCCAGCAGGCGCTCTGTCACGGCCTCAAAGTCCCGGCGCAGGGAGCCGTTCAGCTGGGCGGCTGCGTTCCGGGCGGCGGCTGCGGTCTCCGCGTCGATGAGGTCCACCACCGCCTCCGCCTCCGTCAGGTCCAGGCGGCCGTTCAAAAAGGCCCGGCGGGTGAACTCCCCGGGGCCCGCCTGCCGGGCACCGGCGGCAAACAGGGCGGAGAGCAGCTCCCGCAGCACCACGGGGGAGCCGTGGCAGTAAAACTCGGCGGAGTCCTCACCGGTATAGCTGTGAGGGCTGGGGAAGCGGGCGGCAAGGCCCCGGTCGATGCAGCGGCCCTGGGTGTCCAGCATCTCTCCAAAGACCATCTTCCGGGCGTCCTGCTCCGAAAAGGACCGGCCGTTTGCGGGGCGGAACACGGCGTCGCACAGGGAAAAGCACCCCTCGCCGGATACCCGGACGATGCCGATGGCGGTGGGGGCGGTCCCGGTGGCGATAGCGGCAATGACATCCATATAAACGATCTCCTTTCTAAAACGGGGACAGCAGATTCCGGCGCGCCGCAGGGCAGCGGGGAACCTGCGGCAGTCAGGCCAGGTCCTTTTCCAGAACAAAGTTCTCCAGCAGTTGCCCCCGGCGCTCCACCTGCTGTGCATGGATCAGGCGATAGCCCCGGCCCTCGAAAAAGGGCCGGGCGGTGCGGGAGGCGTGGACCGTGAGAACGGGACCGGTGCACTGCCGTTCCAGAAAATCACACAGCACCGTTCCGATTCCCCGACCCTGGCGGTCCGGACGAACGTAGAGCAGGTCCAGATAAGCGCCCTCCATGGCGCCGAAGCCCAGCAGGGTCCCGTCCTCCTCAGCGGCCAGGAAGGTCTCCCGCCGGAGCTTTTCCGCCCAGCGGGCGGAGTCCGGGGTCTCCGGCGCCCAGGCGGAGAGCTGGGCAGGGGTATAATCGGCGGCGCAGGCGGTGTGGACCGCAGCATAAAAGAGGGACAGCAGTGCGTCCAGATCTGCCTGCGTACAGGGATGAATGGTCATGATGGGCTCCTTTCGCAGCAAGAAAGAAAAAACCAGAGAGAGCGGAACAGTATGGACCGTCCCCCGTGTGAAAAAGGTTTCCACCATTATAGAGGAGGGCAGGAGCTGTTTGCAAGTCCGGACTCCCTTGCAGCGGCTGCGATAAAAAAGGCCGGGCGCAGCGCGCCCGGCCTTCTCAGGTCGATTTTCGTTCCGGAGGACCGGCGCAAAACACAGACGGAACGCCCGGTTTTACTTAATCCGCTCGCCGGCGGCCTCCTTGGCCTTGATCTCCTTGACGGCGTCCTTGTGAGAGAGGTTCACGCGGCCCTTCTCGTCGATGTCAGTGACCTTCACCCACATCATGTCGCCTACCTTGCAGGCATCCTCCACCTTTTCGATGCGGTGGTCGGCCAGCTTGGAGATGTGCACCAGGCCGTCCTTGCCGGGGGCCAGCTCCACGAAGGCGCCGAAGGTCATCAGACGGACCACACGGCCGTAGTACAGCGCGCCTACCTCAGGGACGAACACGATGTCGTCGATGCACTTCTTGGCGGCGTCGCAGGAGGCGGCGTCCACACCGGAGATGAAGATGGAGC
>ENA-UEOI01001236-UEOI01001236.1-human-gut-metagenome-genome-assembly--contig:-NODE-1236-length-22892-cov-5.269603_pt1 | contig 22892 bp, 24 predicted proteins | sample MGYA00242883_ERZ507882 | MGnify/ENA primary metagenome ERZ507882 (study PRJEB26167, sample SAMN06115502) | human gut metagenome | host: Homo sapiens | place: China:Chongqing | collected 2015-07-29...
AGTTGCAAAAAAGCTGTGAAATACGAAATTTCACAGCTTTTCATGGTGGACCTGAAGGGATTCGAACCCTCGACCTCTCGGATGCGAACCGAACGCTCTCCCAGCTGAGCTACAAGCCCGAATATGCAATTTTCCGCCGCACAGAACGGCTACTCTGCCATTATACACGTTTCTCCTGAAAAAGCAAGAGGAAATTCATCGAAAGATATTAGCACAGAAAAACGTGGGTATTAGATTTATGTATTTCACTTATGCCAAAAATGTGATATACTTATTCCCGCTGCGCGGCTGTGCCGCGCCTGATATTGATATTAAGATGATAGGGGAGCTGTTACTATGAGCAGAACTTTGGGCACGGTCGTCCGGGGCGTTCGCGCGCCTATTTTCCGCGAGGGCGACAACATCGTCAAGACCACGGTGGACACCGTTTTGAACGCGCTGCAGGAAAACGGCATCACCGCCCGTGATGGCGATGTGGTGGCTGTGACCGAGTCCGTGGTGGCCCGCTGCCAGGGCAACTACGCCACCTGCGAGCAGATCGCCGCCGATGTGAAAGCCAAGACCGGCGGCCAGACCGTAGGTGTCACGTTCCCCATTCTGAGCCGCAACCGCTTCTCCCTGCTGCTGCGGGGCATCGCCCTGGGCGTGAAAAAGGTGGTGCTGGTGCTGAGCTATCCCTCCGACGAGGTGGGCAACCATCTGGTATCCTTGGACCAGCTGGACGAGGCGGGCATCGACCCCTGGCACGATGTGCTGAGCCTGACCCAGTTCCGTCAGGCCTTCGGCGCTGTGATCCACCCCTTCACCGGCGTGGACTATGTGGACTACTACAAGTCCATCATCGAGGAGGCCGGCGCGGAGGCGGAGATCGTGTTTGCCAACCGTGTCCAGGCGGTGCTGGACTACACCGACGCCATCATCTGCTGCGACATCCACTCCCGCCAGCGCAGCAAGCGTTTGCTCACCGCCGCCGGCGCGAAGGTGGTGCTGGGTCTGGACGATCTGCTGACCGCCTCGGTGGACGGCAGCGGCTATAACCCCCAGTACGGCCTGCTGGGCAGCAACAAGGCTGACGAAGACCGCGTGAAGCTGTTTCCCCGTGACGCCAAGTCCGTGGCGGAGGCCATCGGCCAGGCCATGGGCGAGGCCACCGGCAAGCGCATCGAGGCCATGGTCTACGGCGACGGCGCGTTCAAAGACCCTGCCGGCAAGATCTGGGAGCTGGCCGACCCTGTGGTCGCCCCCGGCTACACCGCCGGCCTGGTGGGCACGCCCAACGAGCTGAAGCTGAAGTACCTGGCGGACAAGGAATTTGCCGACCTGACCGGCGAGGCGCTGCAGAAGGCCATCTCCGAGAAGATCAGGGCCAAGGACGCCAAGCAGTCCCTGGTGGGAAGCATGGTGTCCGAGGGCACTACCCCCCGCAACCTCACCGACCTGATCGGTTCTCTGTGCGACCTGACCAGCGGCAGCGGCGACAAGGGCACGCCCATCGTCTACATCCAGGGCTATTTCGACAACTACACCAACGAGTGATTTTTCTCCCATACCTCTCCCCCAAAAACGCAGGAAGGGCGGCGCATCGCGCCGCCCTTCAGCTTGTCAAAAAAGTCCCTTGCGGGACTTTTTTGACTGCGCTTTCCGCCGAGCATTTTGAACGAGTTCAAGATGCAATTTCCAAAAATCTTGATATAGCAAGGTTTTTGGCGGCGGTTTATCTGATTTGAGGCGGGCCTTGCCCCCTCAAGCTCCCCCGCTGCTCACTCATCGAAACTTGCAGCATGGTTTTTTGACAGTCTGAAGGGCGGCGCATCGCGCCGCCCTTCCCGCTTTTTCTCAATCCAGATAGTCCTTCACAATGATGTCCTCGTAATACGGTTCGCCGTCCACCGGCTCGGTGAATTCCAGCCCGTCCATAAGCTCCCACGCCCGGGTGCAGAACAGGGGCAGATCCAGCGAGATGTCCTTCGGATCGCCCTCCGACGGCGTCAGATACAGGTTGATGCTCTGCTCCACGCCGTTCGGGCCGTACAGCCCCTTGTCGTTGTCCAGCACGTCGATCACGTTCACGGCGCTGTCCACGTCCGCGTAGATCAGCCGCACCAGCTCCTTGGCCTGCTGGGCCGTCAGCACCGCATACGCGCCGTCCCGGTAGCGGGAGATATACCCGCCGTTCACGGCATCCGCACCGCCGTACCGCTCCAGCCACTGCAGCCCCGTCAGCCCCAGCAGGTTATCGCGGCTGTTGGCCAGCTCCGTCATCAGCCGGTACACGTCCGTCCCGGCGGACACGAACGCCTGATAGTTCCGCCGCAGCTCTGTGCCGTCCCGCAGCGTGTACGTCAGCCGCAGGTAGCGGATCACCAAATCTTCGTTGGACACCACCGGATCGCCGGGGAGAGTGGCGGAGACGGGGTAGGAGTCCTCCGGCGTGACGCCCGCGTCATGCTGGGCTAAAATGGCCCGGTGCAGCGCCACCACCGTCTCAATGGTCTCCGGGTCGTCGGCGGTGAGATCCGCCACGCCCGTGCAGCGCACCTCGGTCACATCACCTGCGTCCGGCACGCGGTGCTGATAGCCGGTAAAGTCCAGCTTCACGCACACCGTCACCGCCGCCAGCACCAGCACCATGGCCGCCGTCTCCAGCCACCAGCGCTTGTTGAAGATGCGGAACTTCTTCTGCAGCAGCATCTGCGCCGCGAAGAAGCAGATCACACCCAGGATCACCTGGCAGATGAGCAGCTGCGTCAAATTGCTGTTATACAGCACCGCGTAGTGCAGGAACAGGCCCAAGCCCCAGCCGCCGCACAGACCGATGCTCCACCGGGCGATGGGCCGCAGCTAGCGGAAGGCCATGGCGTCGCCGGCGCTCTCGCTGGGCCGCTTCTGATACAGCCACCACACCAGCGCCAGCAGCACCAGGCCCACCGCCGCGTAGATGGCGCAGGTGGTGTAGGCCGTCGGAGAAAGATGTGAGACCCGCCAGCCCTCCTCCAGATACTCCGGGGACACCCGGCCATCCGCGGTGATCCAGTAGCTGGTGTCGTTTCCAATGGCCGTCCAGATACGGCCCACCGGCGTCAGCCACATCACCGCCTTCGCCGGTCCGGTGGTGTAATAGCCGTAGTAGAAGATGTTGGCCATGGCCTGCACCACCGTATGGAGCAATATGGCGATGGCGTTCACCGCGCCGTACAGCACCGGGATGGCCAGCAGCCAGCCGGTGGCCATGGCACACAGGGATGCCAGCGCGAAGAAGAACAGCTCCATCAGCTCCGTCAGCAGCAGCCACGCGCCCAGTATGGCCCAGTCCACGTAGCTCCGCCCGGCGCAGCAGGCCGCGCTGAGCAGGAAAATGAACACGTTGCCCACTGTCAGCATCCCCAGTCCGGCGATGCTGTGGCTCAGGAACTGCTCCGTCCGGGTGACGGGCAGCGCGTGCAGCAGACCGACGGCGCGGGTGGTCATCAGATACGACCACACCGCCATAGCCGTCAGGCAGCCGAAGAGCAGCGCCATGACGATAGAGCCGAACAGCGCGTTATAGATGGTGTTGTGTATCTCGGCCTGTATTTGCTCTACGCTGACCATCCACCGGCCCGCCTGCAAAATGGGCAGAGGCAGGATCATGACCCACACGGCCACGTACAGAAACAGCAGCGGCCAGTAGCGCTTTACATCGCTGCGCAGCAGCGCCCTGTTACAGAAGGATGTCTTTCGCGGCATACTCCACACCTCCCAGCTCGTAAATGAATATCTCCTCCAGCGTCAGCGGAATGGACTCCAGCAGCACCGGCTCGGTGATCTGCATCCGGCGCAGGATCTCCTGGCTGCTGCCCCGGACGATATAGGTATACACCCGTCCCACATGACTGCGGTGCAGGATGTTCAGCTCCTCCGGCAGCACCGGCTCGGTGACGCCCTGATAGGCCACCTGCAATTTCACCGTGTTGTCCTGCAAATCGCTGAGACTGCGCTCCAGCAGCACCTTTCCGTGGTTCAGGATGCCCACATGGTCGCACACGTCCTCTAACTCCCGCAGGTTGTGGCTGGACACCAGCACCGTCGTGCCCCGCTCCGCCACGTCGCCCAGCAGCAGCGACCACACCTGCCGCCGCATCACCGGATCAAGGCCGTCCACCGGCTCGTCCAGAATGAGGTATTCCGGCATACAGCACACCGTCAGCCAGAAGGCCGCCTGCTTCTGCATACCCTTGCTCATCCGCCGCAGCATCATCTTCTCGTCCAGCGGGAATACCTGCTTCAGCTTCTCATACCGCTCCCAGCTGAAATCCGGGTAGATGCCGGCGAAGAATTTCGCCATTTCCTTAATGCCCGCCTGGGGGAAATAGTACCAGTCGTCGCCGATCACAGCCATGCGCCGCTTGGCCTCGGTGTTCTCATACACCGGCTGGCCGTCCAGCAGCACCTCGCCGCTGTCCTGCCGGTAGATGCCCGCCAAATGGCGGATGATGGTGGACTTGCCTGCACCGTTGGGGCCTACCAGTCCGTATACCGCGCCCTTGGGCACGGTCATGGTCAGCCCATCCAGCGCCCGGAAGCCGTCAAAGGTCTTGACTACGTTTTTTACCTCAAGCATGGTCGTTTCCTCCTTCCCACAGGGCCTCCAGCGACTGCCGGGTGTAGCCCAGCGCCTTCAGCTCCTCCAGCAGCGGCTTCAGCTTCTCTGTCAGCTCCCGGATGCGCTGGGCCTGCCCGTTGTCCGTCTCCGCCACGAAGCTGCCCCTGCCGCTGACGGAGTAGACGTAGCCCTCTGCCTCCAGCTCGCCGTAGGCCCGCTGGATGGTGTTGGGGTTGATGGCCAGCTGTGTGGCCAAGGCCCGTACCGAGGGCAGCTTTTCCCCCGGCGTCAGCAGCCCTGTCAGCATCATCCGCCGCAGGCTGTCCTTCACCTGCAAATACAGCGGCCTCGTGTCCCGATGGTCCAGCACCACCATATCGCACCACTCCTTTCCATAACGTATTAAGTGTACTATGCGTATTAGTACACTTAGCATATCATGACAGTGCATCTCTGTCAAGGAAAATTTTTCTTTTCAACAGACCCGTTCGGTAGTATAATAACCAAAATATCTTTCCCAAGGGGGGTTCTTCTATGCGTATCACCGTCAAAGTCGGCACCTCCACCCTGGCCCACGCCACCGGGCGGCTGAACATCCAGCGGATGGAGGCGCTGTGCAAGGTGCTCAGCGACCTGAAAAACGCCGGTCACGAGATCATTTTGGTGTCCTCCGGCGCGATCGGCATGGGCGTGGGCAAGCTGAACCTGCCCGGGCGGCCCAAGGATATGCCCACCAAGCAGGCCGCTGCCGCCGTGGGCCAGTGTGAGCTGATGTATACCTACGACAAGCTGTTCAACGAGTACAACCACACCGTGGCCCAGGTGCTGCTCACCGGCGAGGATGTCCACAGCGAGCAGCGCAGCCGCAATATGCGCAACACCATCTTCCGCCTGCTGGAGCTGGGCGCACTGCCGGTCATCAACGAGAACGACACCGTGGCCACCGACGAGGTGGGCGTGGAGAACACCATCGGCGAGAACGACACCCTGTCTGCCATCGTGGCGGCGGCGGTCCACGCCGACCTGCTGATCCTGCTCAGCGACATCGACGGGCTGTACGACGGTGACCCCCACCGCGATCCCACCGCCCATCTCATCCCCACCGTGCCTTGTTTGGACGAGCGCATCATGGCCCTGGGCGGCGGCAGCGGCAGCACTCTCGGCACGGGCGGCATGGCCACCAAGCTGAAGGCTGCCCGCATCGTCACCGAGGCGGGGTGTGAAATGGTCATCGCCAACGGCGCAAAGCCCGCCCTGCTCTACGACATCGTGGCGGGCAAGCCCGTGGGCACTCGATTTTTGGCAAAGGAGGCGTGAAGAAATGACCACGCTGGAGCTGTGTAAAAAAACCCGCGATGCCCGGGCATCCCTGGCGGCCGCCGATCGCGCGGCCAAAGATGCGCTGCTGCTGTCCATGGCGGACAGCCTGCTGGCCGCCGCACCGGAAATTTTAGAAGCCAACGCGCAGGATATGGCCGCCGCCCGGGGACATATCACCGACGTGATGCTGGATCGCCTGTATTTGGACGAGAAGCGCCTGGCCGCCATGGCCGACGGTGTCCGCGCCATTGCCGCCCTGCCGGACCACACGGGCCGGGTGCTGGCAGAGGTGCGCCGCCCCAACGGCCTTGTTATTCAAAAGGTGCAAGTCCCCCTGGGGCTGGTGGCCATCATCTACGAGAGCCGGCCCAACGTCACCTCCGACGCGGCGGCGCTGGCCCTGAAGTCCGGCAACACCTGCATCCTCCGCAGCGGCAAGGAGGCCCACCGCACCGCCTGCGCCATCGTCTCCGCCCTGAAGGGCGGCATCGCCGCCGCCGGCGGCGACCCGGAGCTCCTGAACATCGTGGAGGACACCACCCACCAGTCCGCCGCAGACATCATGACCGCCAAGGGCGTGGTGGATCTGCTGATCCCCCGGGGCGGCGCGGGACTGATCCGCGCCTGCGTGGCCGGGGCGACCGTCCCCTGCATCGAGACCGGCACGGGCATCTGCCATGTCTACGTGGATGCTGCCGCCGATCTGAACAAGGCGCTGGACATCGTGGAGAACGCCAAGGCCAGCCGTCCCTCCGTCTGCAACGCCGAGGAGGTACTGCTGGTACACAGCGCCGTGGCCGCCGACTTCCTGCCCCGACTGCAGAAGAGACTGGTGACAGACCGCGCCGCTGCGGGCAAGCCCCCGGTGGAGCTGCGGCTGGACAGCCGTGCCGCCGCCATGATTCCCGGCACGCCCGCCGGTGAGAAGGACTTCGACACGGAGTTCCTGAACTACATTCTGGCAGTTCGGATGGTGGACAGCGTGGCCGAGGCCGTGGCGCACATCGCCGCCCACTCCACCGGCCACAGCGACGCCATCGTCACGGAAGATCCCGCGGCGGCGGACGCCTTTGTCGCCGGTGTGGACAGCGCCGCCGTCTATGTCAACGCCTCCACCCGCTTTACCGACGGCGGGGAGTTCGGCCTGGGCTGTGAAATGGGTATCTCCACCCAGAAGCTCCACGCCCGCGGCCCGATGGGACTGGACGAGCTGAGCACCTACAAGTACGTCATCCGGGGCAGTGGACAGATCCGCTGATTCCTGACAGCCGCAGGCGGCCATGCCGTCTGCGGCTGTCAATTTTGTTGTCATTTTTGCATGGAATGTGTCGAAATATGTATGAAAAAACCTCTTGCATAGAAAAAGGCGGCGTGATATAATGCGTGACAACAGGAAAACAGTATATTTTGGGCAAACCTGTTGAAAGGCAGGGACGCAAAGTAAAGCATCTAACCGGGCTGCGGTCCGTATGATCGGCTGACTGCGGTAACAGAAAAGGCGGTCAGTCGCTGTTTTTTTCAAGGCACAAGACTCTAAAACGCTATATAACGGCTTTTGCCGTTTTCCATGCCGACAGATATTACGAGGGTTCCCCCTGCCCTCTGCCATGTTCGGGCTTGGCACGGAGAGAGAAGTCCCCCTCTTCTCTCTCCGTGCCCGTTTTTCTTGACTTTTTTTCTGAAAAGGCATACAATGCAGCCAAGCTCCTGACGCCGAAACCGCGGGTTGAGGCGGAAGATGCGTCCACTTATATGAGTTACGCCCGCTGTGCGGGCGCTGTGGCCGTGTCGTCAGGACACGGCTTTTTCTTATATTTTCCTTGAAAATAACTTGAAAAAATTTATAAAAGCCGTGTATTTTCCCTTGCATTTTTCTATAAAAAACTTGATTTTTCTGAAAGGAGGTACGCGTATGGAGACCCGCGTAGCCCTGATCGGCATCATCGTGGAGGACGAGTCCTCCGTGGCATCGCTGAACGACCTGCTGCACCAGTACGCGCCCTACATCATCGGGCGGATGGGCGTGCCCTACCGACCCCGGGGTGTGAACATCATCTCCGTGGCGCTGGACGCGCCTCAGGACGCTATCTCCGCTCTCAGCGGCAAGCTGGGGCGGCTGGAGGGCGTCAGTGCCAAGACACAGTATTCCAACATTATCACAAAGGAGAATTGACATCATGAAGAAGTTCGTTTCGCTGGTGCTGGCGCTGGTGCTGGCACTGTCCCTGGCCGCCTGCGGCCAGACCAAGACCACCGATCCCGATCCGGTGGAGGGGACCCCCACTGAAAAGGTGACCATCCGGCTGGGCGGGCTGAAGGGGCCCACCTCCATGGGCATGGTCAAGCTGCTGGCTGACGCGGAAAGCGGCCTGACCGCCAACGACTACACGTTCACCATGGCGGCCTCCGCCCCCGACCTGACGCCCCAGTTCATCAAGGGTGAGCTGGACATTTTGGCCGTGCCGGCCAACCTGGGCGCCACGCTGTACGCCAACACCGACGGCGGTGTGGAGCTGCTGGCGGCCAGCACCCTGGGCGTGCTGTATATCGTGGAGCGGGGCGACACCATTCAGAACCTCGGCGACCTGGCGGGGCGGACGCTGTACGCCACCGGCAAGGGCACGACGCCGGAGTACGCCCTGACGTATCTGCTGGCCCAAAATGGCCTGACGCTGGGGAAGGACGTGCAGGTGGAGTGGAAGAGCGAGCCCACCGAGGTGGTGGCCCAGATGGCCCAGGAGGAGGGTGCGGCGGCCATGCTGCCCCAGCCCTTCGTCACCGTGGCGCAGGGTCAGGTGGAGGGCCTGCGGGTGGCGCTGGATCTGTCCGCCCAGTGGGACGGGCTGGATAACGGCAGCCGCCTCGTCACCGCCGGGCTGCTGGTACGCCGGGAGTTTGCCGACGAGCATCCCGACGCGGTGGCCAAGTTCCTGGAGGAGTACGCCGCCAGCGTGGACTATGTGAACGAAAATCCCACCGAGGCCGCCGTGCTGGTGGAGCAGCAGGGTATCGTCAAGGCCGCCGTGGCGGAGAAGGCCATCCCCTATTGCAGTCTGGTGTGCATCACCGGGGAGGACATGAAGACCGCCGTCAGAGGGTATTTGCAGACGCTGTATGACCTGAAGCCGGAGACGGTGGGCGGCGCGATGCCCGACGACGGCTTCTACTGGCTGGGGGCATGAAAAAGGACACCCTGATCCGGGCGCTGGCGGTGCTGGCGGCGCTGGCGGTGTGGCAGCTCGCGGCTATGTCCGTGGGGTCGCGCATTCTGCTGGCCACGCCGTGGCAGGCGCTGAGCCGCCTGCTGGCCCTGCTGCCCACCGCCGGACTGTGGCGGACGGTGGGGTGCAGCCTTGTGCGTATCTCCGGCGGCTTTCTGCTGGCGCTGGCGCTGGGCGTGGTGCTGGCGCTGGCGGCCTACCGCTGGCCGCCGGCGGAGACGCTGCTGCGGCCCTATGTGGTGGTCATCAAGTCCGTACCGGTGGCGTCGTTCATCATTTTGGCGCTGATCTGGATGGGCAGCGCCCGGCTGCCGCTGTTCATCGCGTTCCTGATGGTGTTTCCCGTCATCTACTCCAACACGCTGCAGGGGCTGAAAAGCACCGATCCCCAGCTGCTGGAGATGGCGCGGCTGTTCCGCGTGCCCTGGGCACGGCGGCTGCGGTATATCCACCTGCCGCCCCTTGAGCCGTATCTGCTGGCGGGCTGCTCCACGGCCCTGGGCATGAGCTGGAAGGCAGGGGTGGCGGCGGAGGTCATCGGTGTGGTGGGCGGCTCTATCGGCGAGAGGCTGTACGAGGCCAAGATCTATTTGGAGACTGCCGACCTGCTGGCCTGGACGGTGGTGATCGTGGCGGTGAGCGCCCTGTTCGAGCGGCTGTTTTTGGCGCTGCTGCGGCGGGGCTTCGCCGCGCTGAGGGGAGGTGCGTCCGGGTGAGAGTGGTGCATCTGACGAAGCGCTTCGGCACAAACACGGTGCTGGAGGACGTGACGATGGACTTCCCGGCGGGGAGCGTAACGTGCATCATGGGCCCTTCGGGCCGGGGGAAGACCACGCTGCTGCGGTGCATCGCAGGGCTGGAGACACCGGAGGCCGGCAGGGTGGAGGACGTGCCAAGCCCGGTGGCCATGGTGTTTCAGGAGGACCGGTTGTGTGACGGCCTGAACGCCGAGGGCAACGTGCGGCTGGTCACCGGCGGGGCGATGACGTCGGAGGAGATACGGGCGCACCTGACGGAGCTGGGGCTGGGCGGCTGTCTGGCCCAGCCGGTGTCGGAGCTGTCCGGCGGCCAGCGGCGGCGGGTGGCCATCGCAAGGGCGGTGTGCGCCGGGCCGGAGCTGCTGCTGTTGGACGAGCCGTTCAAGGGCTTGGATGGAGAGGCAAGGCGGGACGCGGCATCGTACATCCACCGCCACGCGCCCAATGCGCTCATTCTGTGTGTCACCCACGACCGGGGCGACGCGGCGGCGCTGGGAGCGGAGAGCGTGGTGGAACTGTGAGAGAGGGAGGGCCGCGGCCCTCCCCTTTGGAAACCTCACCCCTGGGGTTTCAGGCGATTATCAAATCGCGTCTTTGCCGCGAAGCGGCAAAGGTAGGTGGCGGCCAAGGGCCGCCGTTTGAAAGACAATCTTGCCATGAAACAAAGAACCACACGGCCCTGCATTTCAGAGTAAAAGCGGCAGCGAAAAGAGAAGCAGAGACAGTGCAATATTTGGGTGAAATCTATGCGGCACAACGTTCGCGTGGTAAAGACAAGCAGGATAAGCGGCAGGCGAAGGCGCGCAAGGGATTTTCAAACCGCAGGTTTGAACGGCGTTTTTGGGTACTTTTGCCGCCGAGGGCAAAAGTACCCCGCGCCGGAGCGCGGAATGTCCCCTTTTCGCCGCTGAAAGAAAAGAGGCCGCGGTCAGCATGAAAAAGAGAAACGGATTCCCACGTTAGTGACATCGGTCGCTGACTCGGAATGGCAACGCAGGGGCGTACCGCACAACTCATAACAAAAGCGAGGGGGCATCCCCTCGCTTTTGTTATGCATCATAGTTCGCCAGGCGGATATGGGCCTCGTAGTTGCTGATGCTGCGGGCGCTGCTCTCGTCCATCAGCGACAGCAGCGCGGAGGGTGTGCCCTGCACCCACACGCCGGTAAACTGAAGGCAGTTGTCCTGCACATCCTGCAGGAGCTTCTTATAGTTGTGGGTCTCGTTGCCCATCATGGATGCCGCTTTCGCCACTGACGGGTGGTCGATGAGACACTGGAGCATGGCCTCGAAGTGCTGCTGGAGGGCCGCGCCGGTGATGTTGGTGTGGGGCAGCGTGAAGCCGGGGTAGTCCGCTTCCAGCGCGTCGCCGAAGCCGATGCCGGCGGGGGTCAGGGAGCAGAACAGGGACTGGGGCGTATACACGCCCTCGTTCCCCACCTTGCCGGAGAGGAAGGTCAGCTCCGGGTGGCGGGCCATCAGGGCGGCCAGCTCGTCCGCTGACAGTCTGTCGGTGAATTGGACGGCGGAGGTGACGGTGAGTTGGTCGCTCATATCCGCCAGCGCCTGCCGGCAGTAGTCGGTGGGCGCGGCCTCCGTGCCGTCCGCGTTGAGGGTGGGGGTGAAATAGCCGATGAGGGCGTAGTGCAGGGGGAGCAGGTCGCTGGCGCTGAGACGGCCCAGCGCGCCCAGCCGCAGCGTCAGGCCGGTGCGGACGCCGAAGCGGGTGCTGCCGGTGAGATCGGAGAATTGGAGGGACACGGTGTCCGTCATGAAGCCGGTGTGGGAGAGGGAGCTGCCGACATACACGCCCAGGGGCATATACAGGCCGGTGAGGGCCGTCATGGCGGCATCGAAGTCCGTGTGGTCGTCCGCACCGCCGTACACATGGCGGTTCAGCAGCGGCGACACCGCGCATTGCAGCAGCAGCAGCACCGCCAGCATGGCGGCGGCGGCCATGAGCACCGTGTTCCGGGTGCGGCGGCCCAGCCGCCGCTTTACCGCTTTCGTCTCCGATGCCGCCAGGGCGGTGTCCTCCAGCAGCTCCGGCAGCTCCCGTGCGGCGAAATAGTCCTCGATGAGCCGGTATTTCTCCAGCTCGCGCTCCACCAGCGCCGTCTCCTCGGCGGTGGCGGTATTGCTCTGATAGTGGGCAAATGCCGTTTCAAAATCCATAGCCATCCTCCTCCATATTCTGCCGCAGCCGTGTCCGGGCCCGGTGCAGCCGCTGACGCACCGCGGCGGGGGTCATGTGCAGCGTGTCCGCCAGCTCCGCCGCCGTCAGGCGGGCGAAGCAGTGCAGCGTCAGCAGCTCACGGTCGGCGTCGGGCAGGCGCTCCAGGGCACGGTACAGCGCCGCCGCGTCCTCGCGCTGCAGCAGTGCGCTCTCCGGGGTGTGGGTGTCCGCCTGCTCCGGCGGGTCGTCCGCCGACAGGTGCTTCTGCCGCCGCTGGTGGTCGATGATCAGGTTGCGCAGCACCCGGAACAGCCAGTCCCGGAAGCTGGTGACCTCATCCGGCAGCGAAAGCCATGCGCGGCAGAACGCCTCTTGCACCAGGTCCTCCGCCAGGTGGCGGCTGCGGCACAGGCCCTGGGCATACAGCAGCGCCGGTGCGTAGTAGCGCCGGTACAGCGCCTCGAAAATGTCCTTGTCCACGATGCCTCACCGCCTTTGTCTCTATAACGAACGAGGGGAGAATGTGTGACAGAAAATTTGTCAGGCCCGCCATTGCAGCCAGCCGATGAGGAACAGGTGGGCCGGGTAGTAGAGGTAGAACAGCCACTTCATGGCGGTGTTCCACCGGGGGGACGCGCCCCGCTGGCCGTTGTATTGCAGCAGGATGGGGATGGACAGCGCCACCGCCATCTGCAGCACGCCGTAGACCGCGTCCAGCGCCAAGGCGTACACGGCGGCGTACATGGCCACGTAGGCCAGCATCCACGTCATCTGCGCCCGGGAATCGCCGCGGTTCGTGCCGAAGGCCAGGATACACAGCGCGGCGATGCAGCTCCAGTCGCTGGGGAAGCTGACGGCGCAGATCAGCAGGATCAGCAGCACCTGCGTGCCGTGGGGGAGCTTTTTGCTGTTCACCACACGGAGCATCACCAGACCCCAGGCCAGTGACCACATGACGCTGGTCTGGTTCAGCACGCTGCCGGAGGAGAAGGGGATGAACGACCGCCAGCCGGCGAAGTCCGCCGAGGCGAAGATGTAGGCGAAGTGGGACACCAGCGCAAAGAGGAACATCCGCGCGGTGTATTTGCGGACATCGCGGGTGTAATGATACCCCTCCGCCACGAAGTAGCACATGATGGGGCAGGTGAGCCGCCCGATGATGTGCATGAGCAGGGGCAGCGCCGCCCGGGGGTAGCCGGGGAACAGCCACCAGGCCACGTGGTCGATGGTCATGGCCGCGATGGCGATGAGCTTGATGGCGTTGGATGTGAGACCTTTTTTCATAGGCTGACCTCCCGTTGAATGTGACTTTATTGTAGCAGATGAGGGCGGGGGAGCGCAATGGGGCAAAAAAGACGCAAGCGATAGTACTAATAAAAAATAGAGTCAATATTAGGTTTAAAAAAATTAAAACTAATATTGACAAATAGGAACTTGTAGGTTATACTAATTGACACAGGAGGCGATGACAATGAAGTTTTCAGGTAAATGTCCTGCGTGTGGTGAGCAGCTCCGATTGGCACGGCTGACCTGTCCTGGCTGCAAGGCCGAATTTCCCGCAGATGAGCCGCTGTCGCCGTACGAGCAGCTGACCGAAGAGCAGGCGCGGTTTTTGAGGGAGTTCCTCGTCTGCGCTGGGAGCATGAAAGACGTGCAGAAGAGGATGGGTATCTCCTATCCTACGGCAAGAAAGCGGCTGAATGAACTGCTGCTGGCGTTGGGACTGTTCGACGAAGATGAGATGGATGAGAGGAAAGAAGTGGAAAACAAGGAGGAGGTCACTATGGGTATTTTCAAAAATGCAAATCTGAATAGCATGAAGGCATCTGACATTATCCGGGAGAAGCTGTACGAGAACGGCGGCAGGGCTACGGTCTATTCCGTTACCGGCAAACCGTATATCATCCGGGCTGCCAACGACGGACGCACTTTTCTGTGCAATGAACTTCCTGTTCCTGCCAGCCAAACATATACATATGATGTATTTGATGTGATCGTGGAGCTGCTGCTCAGTCAGGACGGAGCTGCCCGCAAGGGGAATGGCCGCAACTACCCCTTGGGGGAGGGGGACTGCACATTGGACACTGTGGTAGGTGCCATCGGCAAGAATTACTTTGGGGCGACTGAGGGGAAATATGTCTTTGATCCCGTATTTGTACTGGCATCGGTGCTGGACTGGGCGGGGATCGCCCACAACGAGCGCGGGTATCTGAGACTGACCGCGGAATACCTCACTAAGGTGCAGCGGTGAAGACACTGTGATCTCTTTTCTGCTGCTGATCGGTGTGCTGACCATCATAAAACTGTTCGGCAGGAATGACTATTGAGGGGCGCAGAGTGACAGCACCGAAAGGCTCTCGCTCCGTCATAGTCTTCGGCCATAACACCTCCCTCGCAGAGGGAGGCGAGGACGAGCTGTTGCCGAGGGATAGGGGGAGCAAAGAGCGGCCCGGGGCAAAAAAGACGCCGCCCCGAAAGGAGCGGCGCAAGCGGGTGGGATATTGGAAAGCCTCCGAGGACTATACTACACCATGCCCCGGGCCTTGTAAATAGGAGGTTTTGTCGAACCACCGCGAGTTTTGGCAAAAGCGGACGCTCCCGTCAAATTCACGAAAGATTTGTGAAATTTTTACAAATCTTATCAAAACATCTTTTCAACTGTGTGGATATTTGCTATAATCCTGTCAAGGATGAGGGGATACCCCTCCCCGACCCTTACGCACTGACCGTACTGACGAAAGGAGCAAGCACTATGAAGTTCACATTCGCCTGTAAGAAGATCTCCCTCAACGACTCCATCAAGGAATACGCCGAAAAGAAGATCAGCAAGCTGGATAAGTATTTCCCCGAGGAGGCAGACGCCTTTGTGACCTTTGCCGTGGAGAAGAAGAACCGCTGTGTGGTGGAGCTGACCATCCGCAGCAGCAACGGCACGCTGTTCCGGGCACAGACGGAGGACCCTGACGGCGATATGCGCAGCGCCATCGACGAGGCTGTCAGCTTCATCGACCGCCGCATCCGCAAGAACAAGACGCGCCTGGCCAAAAACCTGCGGCCCGATGCACTGGTCTCCTCCGTTCCCGCTGAGTTCGACGTGGTGGAGGACAACGACTTCGATGTCATCCGCACCAAGCACTTTGTGGTCAAGCCCATGACCAGCGACGAGGCTATTCTGCAGATGAACCTGCTGGGGCACTCGTTCTATGTGTTCCGCAATGTGGAAACGAACAACGTCTCCGTGGTCTACCACCGCAACAACGGCGGCTATGGCCTGATCGAGACGGAGGAGTAAATAGATGAATGATAAGAAGGCCGCCTGCGGGCGGCCTTCTCTATTGCTTTTTCTCCAGCTTTGCCAGCATACGGGTGAATTCCTCCGGCAGGGGGCAGGTCAGCTCCACGATCTCGCGGGTGCGGGGGTGAATGAAGCGCAGGCCGGTGGCGTGGAGGCACTGGCCCGTCAGGCCGGGGACGGGCTTCTTCGCGCCGTACACCGTGTCGCCTAAAATGGGGTGGCCGATGTAGGCCATGTGTACCCGGATCTGGTGGGTGCGGCCCGTCTCCAGACGGCAGCGCACATGGGTCGCGCCGGGATAGCGGGCCACCACCTCCCAGTGGGTCACGGCCCTGCGCCCGTTGGACACCACCGCCATTTTCTTCCGGTCGGCGGGGTGGCGTCCGATGGGGGCGTCTACCGTGCCGCAGTCCTGCTTCAGATTGCCCGTGACCAGGCACTCGTACGTCCGGGACAGGGTGTGGTCGCTGAGCTGGGCGCTGAGAAAGGCGTGGGCCGCGTCGTTCTTGGCGGCGATGATGAGGCCGCTGGTGTCCCGGTCGATGCGGTGGACGATGCCGGGGCGCTTCTCGCCGCCGATGCCGGAGAGACTGTCGCCGCAGTGGTGGAGCAGCGCGTTCACCAGCGTGCCGTCCGGGTGGCCGGGGGCAGGGTGTACCACCAGCCCGGCGGGCTTGTTCACCACGATCACGTCGTCGTCCTCGTACACCACGTCCAGGGGGATGTCCTGGGCAGTCAGCGATGTGTCCGCCGGCTGCTCCGGCAGGGAAACGGACAGCGTCTCGCCGCCGCTCAAGCGGCAGCTTTTGGAGACGGGGCGGCCATTTACGGTGACGCGGCCCTCCTGCACCAGCGATGCCGCCCGGGAGCGGCTCAGCTCCGGCAGGCGGGCGGCCAGGAAGGCGTCCAGCCGCATCCCGGCATCCTCATTGGACGCTGTCAGCACCGTCGTCATGCTTTGCTTTCCTCCCGTCGTATTTGTCGTAGAACCACAGATAGTATACCGCGCCCAGGATCACGCCCACCACCACAAAGCAGTCCGCCAGGTTGAAGATGGGGTAGTCCATGAACTCCAGGTCGAACATATCCACCACGTAGCCGCGGCAGATCCGGTCGATCATGTTGCCGATGCCGCCGCCCAGCACCAGCATGGCGGCGCACAGGCCCAGGGGGTGGCGGATGACTTTTTTCAGCACCAGCCACGCCACGGCGACGAGCAGCACCGCCGTCACCGCCGTCAGCAGGGCGGTGCTGCCGGAGAAGCTGCCCCAGGCTGCGCCGGTGTTGTGCAGCCGCGTCAGCCGCACCAGACCCGGCAGAAACGCGGCGGACTGGCCGATCTCCAGGTGGCGCACCACCCAATATTTCAGAAGCTGGTCGCCGGCGATGCAGGCTGCCAGCAGCAATGCGTACCACATAGCGTATCTCCTCCGGGGGAATATTTCCCCTTCATCATAGCCTATTTGATGCATGAATGCAACTTTTATTCCTGTTTCCAGCAAAAGGCGTGAAATCGAACTTGCCTGCGCTGCTGCCGGTGTGGTATACTACTATATTGAAGTAATAGGCAAACGAGGTGACGACATGGCCCAGCTCCCGGCGGAAAACAGCACATGGCTTCGCGCGGTGCGCCGCGCCGCCGATGCGGGGCGACTGAGCCATGCGGTGATCCTCACCGGCAGCGGCGATCTGCTGCCGTCGGCCCGGTATTTAGCCGCCGCCCACGTCTGCGAGGGGCGGGAGAAGCCCTGTCTGCACTGCCGCCACTGCCGCAAGGTGCTGGAGGATATACACCCCGACGTGATCACCGTACGGGACGCGGAGCGGCGGGAGCTGACGGTGGACGCCGTCCGGGCGCTGCGGAAGGATGTATATATCCGGCCCAACGAGGCGGAGCGGAAGGTTTATATCGTGCCGGACTGCCGCCAGCTCAACGAGCGGGATCAGAACGTGCTGCTGAAGATCGTGGAGGAGGGGCCGCCCTACGCCGCGTTCATCTTCTGCGCCGACAGCCCGGCGTCGCTGCTGGAGACCATTCGCTCCCGGTGTGTGCTGCTGCGGTGCGGCGGCGGCGACGAGCAGCCGCTGTGTCAGGCCGCCGGGGAGCTGTGTGAGGCCTTCGGCAAGGGGCGGCTGCTGCCGGTGGTGAAATGCCTGACGGCCCTGGAGACGGGGAAATGCAGGCGGGAGGAGCTGCGGCAGATCCTGCAGGACTGCTGGCGGGCCGCGGCGGAGGCGCTGCTGGTGCGCCGGGGCAAGCCCCGGCCAGACCCGCTGTGTGCCCGGGAGGCGGCGGCGCTGTCGGACAGGATGACGGACCGGCAGCTGGCATCGCTGGCGGATATGCTGGCCCAGTATGCCGGGGAATGTGATTACAATGTGGGCGTAGGCCAGGTTTTGGGCGCTATCGCCGTAAGATGGGAGGAGCTATTATGACCGAAGTGATCTCCGTCCGTTTCCGGAACGGATGCAAGGAGTACTATTTTGACCCAAAGGGTCTTCAGATCCAGGCGGGGCAGGACGTGATCGTGGAGACGGCCCAAGGGCCGGAGTTTGCCCAGTGCGCCCAGGGCAACCACCAGGTGGAGGACGACCAGGTGGTGAAGCCCCTGCGCGCCGTGGTGCGCATCGCCACGGACAACGACTGCCACACAGCGGCCTATAACCGCAGCCGGGAGAAGGAGGCCTTTGACATCTGCCGCAGAAAGATCCAGCAGCACAAGCTGGAGATGAAGCTGGTGCGGGTGGAGTGCAGCTTTGACGGCAGCAAGATCCTGTTCTTCTTCACCGCCGACGGACGGGTGGATTTCCGGGAGCTGGTGAAGGACCTGGCGGGGGTGTTCCGCGCCCGCATCGAGCTGCGCCAGATCGGCGTGCGGGACGAGGCCAAGATGATCGGCGGCCTGGGCATCTGCGGGCGGCCCTTCTGCTGCGCCCAGTTCATGGACGAGTTTCTGCCTGTGTCCATCAAGATGGCCAAGACACAGAGCCTGAGCCTGAACCCCACCAAGATCTCCGGCACCTGCGGGCGGCTGATGTGCTGCCTGAAGTATGAGCAGGACGCCTATGAGGACGCGGTGAAGCGTATGCCCAAGAATGACTCCTTCGTGCTGACGCCGGATGGGCCGGGCAACGTAAGCGATGTGAATTTGCTGAAGGAGACGGTGAACGTCCGGCTGGACGACCGGCCGGAGAACGCCCGGTGCTACCGCAACTGCGAGGTGTGCGTCCTGCGCAACGGCAAGGGCAGCCGGGACGGTATCGCCATCCCCGACAAGCGGCCGGAGCGCTATGTTGAGCCGGTGGAGGAGCAGCTGCTGCCGCCGGTAACGCTCATCAGCGATTTTGATCCCGACGCGGCGGAGTCCGCCGAGGGGGGGAAGCGCCGCCGTCGCGGCGGGCGGGATCGCCGCCGGGGCGATGCGCCCCGTATGGAGAAAACAGCGGCGGAAACTCCCGCACCCAAGGCCGAGGGCGACAAGCCCAAGGAGGGCGGCTCTAACCGTCGGCGCAGAGGACGCCGCGGGAATGGCGGCAGCGGCAACGGCGGCACGGCAGCTGCCGCGCCCAAGCCGCAGCAGCCCGCCGCCGAGGGTGTGCCATCCGGCGAGAGGAAGCGGCCTCGCCGCCGTCACCGCAGAGGCGGCAGCAAGCCCAACGGCGGAACGGAGGCGTGACGATGGGGATATTTGACGGCATGCTGCTGGTCAGCGACTTTGACAATACGCTGGTCTACACCGAAGAGGCGCTGCGCCTGTGCGTGGATATGCCTCCCATCTCCCCCCGCAACCGGGCGGCACTGAAGCATTTTATGAGCGAGGGGGGTATCTTCTCTGTGGCCACGGGGAGGGCCAAGCCCGCCTTTGACACGGTGGTGGACGACATCCCCATGAACGGCCCGACGGTGCTGTTCAACGGCGCGGCTATCTATGACTTTTCCCGGCACAGATACCTGTATACGGCGTTCCTGCCGGAGGCGGCCCGGGCGCACATCGCCCAGGTGGCGGCGGAGCTGCCCGCGGTGGCGGTGGAGCTGTACCACGACGACAACAGCATTCACGCTCTGAACGCCAACGATGTGACGCGCCGCCATATGCACGTCACCCACACGCCTACGGTGGAGGTGGCCTCCATGGACGATGTGCCCTCGCCCATCAGCAAGGCGCTGTTCTCCACGGAGGAGGAGCATCTGCCCATGCTGCTGGAATACCTGCGCAGCCAGCCGTGGTACGACGGCTACGAGGTCGTGCCCAGCGCGGTGACGCTGGTGGAGCTGACGGCCAAGGGCGCAAACAAGGGCGGCATGGTGGTCCGCATGGCTCAGATGCTGGGCATTTCCCGGGAAAACGTGGTGTGCGTGGGTGACCACGCCAACGATATTTCCATGCTGACATGGGCGGGACTGGGCTGTGCGCCGGCCAACGCTATCCCGCAGGTACGGGAGACGCCGGGCGTACACGTGCTGCCGGACTGCCGGGAGGACGCCATCGCGGCACTGATCGACGAGCTGGAGAAGGCGCTGGTATAAAACTGACATAGAAAAAGAGATCACGGGAAGGGAGGTGAGCTGCCCTATGATCAAGATCGCGTTCTGCGACGACGAGCCGGTGTTTCTGGAGCAGATCACCGGCCTGCTGGAGCGGTATAAGGCCCAACGCTGTCCGGATATGGAGTACACGGCCTTCCACAGTCCGCTGGAGCTGCTGGCGGAGATGGAGAACGGCCTGCACCCCGACGTGCTGCTGCTGGACGTGATCATGCCGGGGGAGAGCGGCATCAGCGCCGCCCGGGAGATCCGGCAGTTCGACAACGATGTGAAGATCATCTTCCTCACCTCCTCGGCCGAGTTTGCCGTGCAGTCCTACACCGTGGGGGCGTACTATTACCAGCTCAAGCCTATCCGGGAGGAGACATTCTTCCAGCTGATGGACTCCGTCATCGACGAGTGCCGGAGAGCGGAGGAGCAGAGTCTTCTGCTGCGCTGTAAGAACGGCATCTCCCGCATCCGGCTGGACAAGCTGGAATACTGCGAGATCATCGGGCGGGCGCTGCTGTTCCACATGGCCAACGGGCAGGTGCTGGAGAGCGCCGGGAGTCTGGATAAGCTCACGGCCGAGCTGGAGGGCTATGGCAATTTCCTGCGGCCGCACCGGTCGTTCCTGGTGAACATGGACTATATACAGAGTATTTCCTACCGGGGCCTGCAGATGGCGTGTCTGATGGAGATCCCCATTCCCCACGGGAAGTTCTCCGAGATCAAGGAGCGGTATCTGGAGCACGTGTTCAGCCGAAAGCAGGTGTTCTTATGATGAACGGAACGACGGCGCTGACCCACGAGGCGCTGTGGAATGCCATATATCTGCTGAACGACGCGGTGGTGGGCATTTTCGGCATGATCCTGTCCGCCGCCTTCTGCGATCTGGATTGGACGCGGAAGCGGCTGCTGCGCTACTGGGGCTGCATGGCCGTTATACTGCTGGTGCAGGCCGCGGTGTACTGCGTGGCCGACGTGGCGCTGCTGCGGGCGATCTACCCGCTGGTGACCCATATACCGCTGGTGGTGGTGCTGTGCGTGATGAAGCGGCAGACGATATGGCCCATCGTGTCGGTACTGACGGCGTATCTGTGCTGTCAGATACGGCGGTGGATCGCGCTGCTGGCCATGGCCTGCTTCAACGGCGGCAGTTATTTGCAGAGCACGGTGGAGCTGATCGTGACGCTGCCGCTGCTGTGGGTGCTGCTGAAATTCTTCGCGCCCGCCGTGCGGGAGATCGGACGGCTGAAGCCGTCGATGCAGTTCTTCTTCGGCATCATGCCCGCCATCAGCTACGCCTTTGACTATCTGACGCGGATCTACACCGATATGCTGGAGCGAGGGCTGGCGGCGGCGGTGGAGTTTATGCCGTCCATGTGCTGCGTGCTGTATCTGGTGCTCGTGCTGCGCTCCTCCGCCGAGAACGCGGAGCGAAGCCGGCTGGAGCAGATACAGGAGGGCTTGCGGTTGCAGGTGTCGCAGGCCACACGGGAAATTTCCAGCCTGCGGGAGGCTGACCGGCAGGCCAGCACCTACCGCCACGACCTGCGGCATCATATGCAGTTTCTGTCCGGCTGCATTGAAAACGGACAGACGGAGCGGGCGCAGGCCTATATCCGTCAGGTCTGTGCCGAGATCGAGGCCCAAAAGGTGCGCCGGTTCTGCGAGAACGAGGCGGTGAACCTGATATTGTCCTCCTTCGCCCAGCGGGCGGAGGACAGCGGCGTCCCCCTGCGGGTCAGGGCGGAGGTGCCCCAGTTCCTGCCGGTGGCGGAGACGGACCTGTGCGTGCTGCTGTCCAATGCGCTGGAGAACGCGCTCCACGCCTGTCAGCGGCTGCGGGCGGAGAGCAAGGACTGCGACATCGAGGCGGTGGCCTACGAGAAGAGCGGCAAATTCTTTTTGCAGGTGTCCAACACCTGCGGGCCGGACGTCCGGTTCCGGAAGGGACTGCCTGTCACCGAGGCGGAGGGCCACGGCATCGGCGTCCGCAGCATCTGCTCCATTGTGGAGCGCTACAACGGCGTATATTCCTTCACCGCAAATAACGGTCGGTTCACCCTGCGGGCGTCACTGTGATGTGACACCCGCTGCGGCGTTTTATGGCGATTTATTCCCTTTTCCGGGAGGTTCGTGCATTTTAACCGTCGACGCGGCCCCGGCGCGGTATACTGGCAGCACAGGCCGTCGGGGGGATGACGGACGGAAGGGGGGAAGTGCGTGGAGCTGCTTATCTGCTGCGCCATACTGCTGGTCACTGTGGTGCTGGTGTTTCTGTCTGCCCGGCACAGTCTGCGGACGATGGACGAGAACGCCGGCAGGGCCATGAAGCAGATCAGCGCGCATCTGTCCACCCGGTTCGACGCGGTGCTGGCACTGCTGGAGGTGGCCCAGGGCTACGCGGGGGAGAATATGGCGGCGCTGGCAGAGCAGCTGCGGCTGCGCCGCCGGGTCATCGGGCCGTTGTCCACACCGGAGGAGGTGCGGCAGCAGGAACAGCTGCTGGACGATGTGCTGGCGGCGGTGTCCACCACGGCGGACCGCCATCCCGGACTGCGGGCAGACGAGGCGTACAGCCGCCTTTTCGGCACATCGGACTGCTGCGAGCAGATGCTCCGGACCAGCCGCCTGCTGTATAACGACGCCGTGACCCGGCTGGACCGGGCGGTGCGCAGCTTTCCCACCTCGTGGGCGGCGCGGCTGTGCGGCGTGAAGCGGCGGCAGCATTGGGAGGCATGAGGGGGTACTTACCAGCTCGGATATGGCAAACAGAGGGGATATGCAGAGGGCAGGCCGGTGGGCCTGCCCTCTCAGCTTGTCAAAAAAGTCCCTTGTGGGACTTTTTTGACTGCGCTTTCCGCCGAGCATTTTGAACGAGTTCAAAATGCAATTTCCAAAAACCTTGCTATAGCAAGGTTTTTGGCGGCGGTTTATCTGATTTGAGGTGGGCCTTGCCCCCTCAAGCTCCCCCGCTGCTCACTCATCGAAACTTGCAGCATAGTTTTTT
>ENA-UEOI01001253-UEOI01001253.1-human-gut-metagenome-genome-assembly--contig:-NODE-1253-length-22674-cov-3.229898_pt1 | contig 22674 bp, 20 predicted proteins | sample MGYA00242883_ERZ507882 | MGnify/ENA primary metagenome ERZ507882 (study PRJEB26167, sample SAMN06115502) | human gut metagenome | host: Homo sapiens | place: China:Chongqing | collected 2015-07-29...
ATCCATATTGGATGACATTGCGGGGATTGGGGCGAAGCGTCGCAAACAGTTGATGAAGCGGTTTGTTTCACTTGATGCGATCAAGGCAGCTTCCGTAGAGCAATTGGCTGAAGTTGAGTCCATGAATGAACAGGCAGCACAAAATGTATATGAGTTTTTTCATAAGAAAGACTCATAACAAAATAGATGATTTTCTGTCAGTTGACAGGGATTGTCAGCAAGCTGTATAGGGATTGCCAGCAAGCTGTATAGGAATTTGCAGCAGGGTGGCAGGAATTTGCAGGATGCAGGGAATATGCACTATGGTTAGAAAGGTTGGTAGAATATGCAGAATGCAGAGTACAGTGTCGCATTGACACATTTAGTAGACAAATTAAAATTAGAAAACTGTACACCGAATGTACCTATTGATGACGTGAAAGTGACGCAATCGGATGTTAATCGACCGGCTTTGCAATTGGCAGGGTTCTTTGACTATTTTGATTCTAACCGGATTCAGATCATCGGGCAGGTGGAATATACTTATATGGAGCAAAAAGGTGTAGAATACAGTGTCCAAATGTTAGAAGAGATTATGTGTGGCAGTGAGAAGTCGACCAAACCACCATGTATCGTTTTTTGCCGTAACCTTCCGGTGGATGACCGTCTGATCGAATTGGCAACGAAATATCAAGTGCCGATCTTACGTACCAAGCGTGCTACGAATGAATTTATGGCGGATCTGATCCAGTGCCTTAACTATAATATGGCACCGCGCTGTACGGTTCACGGCGTGCTGGTAGATATTTACGGAGAAGGCATTTTGATCATGGGAGAAAGCGGTATCGGTAAATCGGAAGTCGCATTGGAGTTGATTCATAGAGGACACCGTCTTGTTTCGGATGATGTGGTAGAGATCAAACGAATCAATGAGAGCACATTGCTCGGCAGCGCACCGGACATTACGAGGCATTTTATCGAATTGCGTGGTATCGGTATTATTGACGCAAAATCACTGTTTGGTGTAGAGAGCGTTAAGGATGATCAGAATATTGATCTGGTCATTAAGCTTGAGGAATTTAATAAAGAACAGGATTATGATCGTCTTGGACTGGAGGAGCAGTATACGGAATTTCTTGGCAACAAGGTTGTGTGCCACTCTATTCCGATCCGCCCCGGTCGTAATATTGCGATCATCTGTGAGTCGGCAGCAGTTAACCACAGACAGAAAAAGATGGGTTATAACGCAGCTTGGGAGCTGTATAACCGAGTAACGAACAATCTAGCAGAAAAAAATAAATAAAGCGCAGATCTAATGCGTAGATAGGAGGGCTGTCATGATTTTTGTAAAAGCAGATGAATTAAAAAAAGGGATGCGTTTGGCAAAACCAATATACAACAAAAATGGAGTTATGTTGTACGAAAGAGATTCCAGACTGACAGAGCAGGGAATCGTTAGTATTCAGAACTTTGGACTGATTGGTATTTATGTATTAGAGCCGGCGGAGCCGGTACCACCTATGTCAGCAGAAGATATTGAGTTTGAACGCTATCAGACGATGGCAGTATTTGCAATCAAAGAGATCTTGGATGCAGTCAGCAAACAGAAACCGTCTGCAAAGTTGAATACGTTTGTGACGCAGCTTGTTCAGAAGTATGGTTCTTTGGACCACAAGATAAATTTCATCCAAAATCTTCGCAGCGTGGAAGATTATGTGTATAAACATTCACTGAATACAGCGCTGCTCTGTGCGATGATGGCAAAGCGGATGAATTTGTCCGAGAAAAACCAGACAGATCTGGTGACAGCAGCAGTACTGCATGATATAGGTACCTTATTGATCCCGATCGGATTGCGACGCAAATCGCAGTTGGAATTGACAGAAGAAGATCTCAAAAAGATCAATACGTATTATGTGGCGGCTTATCAGATGTTTAGTAGAGATTATTCGCTTGATGCCGGTGTCAAGATGATATTGTCAGTAGCATTGCGAAGAATCTTTCATGTCGGCGGCAAAGATGATGAAATGGAAAAGAAGAAGATCCCGGAGGTTGAAATATTGCGTACAGCGTATATTTATGACCAGTTGACGGCAATGAACATACAAGAAGAGCCAACATCAGATGTGCAGGCGATTCGCTTTCTATTAGATGCCGGAAATGGATACGATCGTGTTGCGGTACAGGCGCTGATTCACAGTATTAATATTTTGGAACCGGGTGTATGTGTAGAGCTGACTAACGGTGATAAGGGATTAGTCATTATTCCTGGCATGTACAATGTGCTGCAGCCATATGTACTTTCATTCAGGGATAATCAGGTTTATAATCTGAGTACACCGCATGTCGCTGCACAATTGCAGATTAAAGACATTATGCGCACGATGGATAATCGTCATGTAATGGGAATAGATATGTTAAAGCAGTACAGTGGAGAGGCGGTACATATTGGGGAGTACCGTGATAATAAGACGTACTAGCAATAGCCGACACAACAAACAAATAGCAATATAAGAGCCGGGGGCAGCGAGAAAAAGGCAGTATCGCTGAACCCGGCTTAGGAGATTGTGCGCTTGTAATAACAGACAGCATAGAAACGAGGTTAACAATGTATATTATAGTAGGATTAGGAAATCCGGAGCGTAAATATGCCGGAACACGACACAATATTGGATTTTCGGCGATTACGGCGATCAGTGATGCCTATGGCATTTCGATGGACATCAAGAAACACAAGGCGGTATGCGGTAAGGGAATGATCGCAGGGAATAAAGTGCTGTTGGCGATGCCGCAGACATATATGAATCTTAGCGGTGAGAGTGTACACGAACTGGTGGATTTTTATAAGATCGATCCCGAGGAGGAATTGATCATCATTTATGATGATATCGCATTGGCTCCGGGAAAGCTTCGGGTACGTGCCAAAGGAAGTGCCGGTGGACATAATGGAATCAAGAATATCATCGCGCATTTGGGTACGCAGCAGTTTTCGCGGATCCGGATCGGCGTGGGAGAGAAACCGGCAGGCTGGGATCTGGCGGACTATGTGTTGGGGAGATTCCCGGCAGAGGAAGAGCCGACGATCCGTACTGCGCTGGAGCAGACGGTAAAGGCATGTGAGACTATTTTGACAGACAGCGTTGAAGCGGCGATGAATCAATTTAACGGAAAGTAAGAGGTTGGGGCAGTGATGGAAACATTATTGGCGCCTTTGGCGGAGATTACGGCGTACCGCAATGCCGAAGAGGCAATACAAAAGCAGCAATTCCCATTGCAGATATCGGGATGCATCGAATCACAAAAGTGCCAATGGATCTATGGACTTATCGGTGAGTCTCCGAAATGGAAAGTGATCATTGCGGCGAATGAGTTGAGGGCACGGGAAATCGCAGAAGACTATCGCATGTTTGACCGGGAAGTTATGTATTATCCGGCGAAAGATGTGATTTTTTTTAGTGCTGATGTACATGGTAATGCACTTAGCACACAGAGACTTAAAGTCAGAGAGGCATTACTGGATCGCAAGGGGGGAACCATTGTCACCTCGATCGATGCCGGCATGGAGTTCGTACTATCGCAAAAGATCTATGAGCAGGCGAAGCAGCAGGTAGCGGAAGGGGAGACATATGATCTTGAGACTCTTTGCAAAAATCTAGTCAATATGGGTTATGTGAGACAGGCACAGGTTGAGATGCCTGGAGATTTTTCTGTGCGCGGAGGAATTTTGGACGTATTTCCGGTAACGGAGGACTGCCCATATCGTATTGAGTTTTGGGATGATGAGATTGACACGATCCGTTCGTTTGACGTGGAGAGTCAGCGCTCAATTGAACGCATTGCAGAGTTTACTATCTTTCCGGCATCGGAATTAATTTTGACTACTGAGCAAATTGCCGATGGTTTTACAAAAATGGCGAAAGACGCAGCCAAGATCAGCACAAAATTAAAAAAAGCGAAAAAATTCGAAGAAGTGAATCGGTTAAATGACCATTTACAGGAAATACAAAATGATTACGAACAATATCAGAGCCGTATTGGGTTGGAAGCCTACCTGCCCTATTTTCCGGTGGAAACATTGTCCTTTTTTGATATTATGCCAGAGGAGGAGACAATCTTTTTCTTAGATGAGCCAACCCGCTGTTATGAGAAAGCTCAGGCGGTGGAAACAGAGTTTCGTGACAGTATGGAAAGCAGATTGGAGAAAGGCTATCTTTTGCCAAAGCAGCCGGAGATCTTGCAGGGAATGGATCCTTTATTTGGATTGCTGCAGAACAAGCAGCTTGTTATTTTGTCTTTGCTGGATGGACTGCCAAAGCAGCTTGCGAGCAGGGCGCAGGTGAATGTACAGGTACAGCCGGTGGGGTCCTATAATAAGCATTTTGAACTACTTGTAGACGATATGCTTCGCTGGAGAAAGAATGGATACCGTGTACTGCTCCTTTGTGGCTCTCGGACGCGTGCGCAGCGTTTAAGTAAAGACTTGGGGGAATATGAAATTCCGGCATTTTATCATGAGAAGCCGGATATGCCGTTGGAAGCCGGACAGGTTATGGTATCGTATGGATTTATGCGTCATGGATTTGTTTATTCGATGACGAAGTTTGCTGTTGTGACGGAAGGTGATATTTTTGGCACAAAGCAGAAACGGCGTAATGTCAAGAAGAAAAAATACGATGGAAAAGCGATACAGAGCTTTAATGAGTTAAGCGTTGGTGATTATGTGATCCATGAGAATCATGGAGTTGGTATTTACAAAGGTATCGAAAAGATCACAGTCGACCATGTGTCGAAGGACTATATTAAGATTGAGTATGGAGACGGCGGAAATCTATATGTTCCTGCATCGGGACTGGATCTGTTGCAGAAATACGCCGGGCGTGAGGCGAAGCAGCCGAAACTAAACCGCTTGTCATCGCCGGAATGGAAAAAGACCAAGACACGCGTGCGCAAGGCTGTGCAGGAAGTGGCAAAAGAATTGGTTTTGTTATATGCCAAGCGACAAGAACAAAAAGGATATGCTTATAGTCCGGATACTGTGTGGCAGCAGGAATTTGAGGAGGTTTTCCCATTTGAGGAGACCAAAGATCAGTTGACAGCCATTGCTGCTGTTAAAAAGGACATGGAAAGTGACAAGATCATGGATCGGCTGATCTGCGGGGATGTTGGCTATGGCAAAACAGAGATCGCATTGCGTGCGGCATTTAAGGCGGTAAATGATGGAAAGCAGGTAGCGATGCTTGTTCCAACTACGATCTTAGCGCAGCAGCATTACAACACATTGTGCGAACGACTCGGAGACTTTCCGGTCAAAGTTGAGATGTTATCACGTTTTCGTACTCCGGCACAGCAAAAAAAGTCGATAGATCTACTACGAAAGGGACAGGTTGATATTATTGTCGGCACACACCGTCTGTTGTCTAAGGACGTGGAATTTAAGAATTTGGGGTTATTGATCGTTGATGAGGAACAGCGATTTGGTGTGACACACAAGGAAAAGATCAAGCAGATGAAAGGAAATGTTGATGTCCTTACGCTTAGTGCAACACCGATCCCACGAACGCTGCATATGAGTTTGACCGGCATTCGGGACATGAGCGTGTTAGAGGAGCCACCGGTAGACCGTCTGCCAATACAGACATTTGTGATGGAGCATAATGATGAGATCATTCGTGAGGCGATCAATCGCGAATTGGGAAGAGGCGGACAGGTGTATTATGTGTATAACCGCGTTGCCCGTATTGCAGAGGTGGCGGCAGAAGTAGCCAAAATGGTGCCGGATGCCAATGTTGTTTTTGCGCATGGGCAGATGAGTGAGCGAGAACTTGAAAAGATCATGATGGCATTTATCAGCGGCGAAATAGATGTTTTGGTAGCAACGACGATTATTGAGACCGGATTAGATATTTCGAATGTAAATACGATCATCATTGATCATGCCGATAAGATGGGGCTGTCACAGCTTTATCAGCTTCGCGGTCGTGTCGGAAGATCAAATCGTACAGCATACGCGTTTTTGATGTATCAGCGAGGACGTATGCTCAAAGAGGTAGCGGAGAAGAGATTGGCCGCTATCCGTGAATACACGGAACTGGGTTCCGGGATCAAAGTGGCGATGCGGGATCTGGAGATCCGCGGAGCCGGGAATCTGCTTGGTGAAGCGCAGTCCGGTCATATGGAAGCGGTTGGATATGATCTGTACTGTAAAATGCTCAATGAGGCAGTACTTACACTGAAAGGCGAACAGCCGGAAGAGGAGCCGTTTGAGACCAGTTTGGAACTGCAAGTGGATGCGTTTATTCCGGCAACTTATATTCGTAGTGAATTTCAAAAGCTGGATATGTACAAACGTATCGCCGGGATTGAAAATGCGGAAGAATATGCAGATATGCAGGAAGAAATGATCGATCGATTTGGAGAATTGCCTAATGCGGCTGAGAATTTATTGCGTGTGGCACTGCTTAAAGCGGAAGCACACCGTGCCGGAATCACACAAATTGTGCAAAAAACGAACCAAATTCGATTTTATCTGAAACCAAACGCAAAAATCTCTTCCGTAAACCTTGTAAAAATGGTAGAATCGTATGAGGGCGCTTTTAAGGTGGTGCAGGCGGCCAAAAAGGAAGAACAATCCTATTTTATTTACACGATGAAACCACAACCACAGCCGGCAGGCAAAAGTTATCGCAGCGGATACGGAAGGATCCCTGCTGCGGTGAAGGTACCGTCTGTTTCCAAAACAGTAAGTAAGCAGGAGACAGCAGAAAAATTATTCCAGACAGTGAATCAGTTGATCCGTGAGATCGGAAAAGTCGTGGAGTAACGGAAAGGCATGGTGACTATGATAAAGAAAAGTAAATGGATGGCAGTTGGTTTAAGCATATGCATTGCCGTGGCAGGAGTATGCACGGGCTGTGGCAATTCCAAGATCGGCACAAAAAAGGTAAAGCTTGCGGCAGGAACACCGGATAGGGATTCGATCGTTATGTCAGTGGGCAGTGACGGTGTAGAATATAGCGAGATGATGAACTATGCCTACCTATTAAAAAGACAGTATGAGGGCAATTTTGGAAGTGAGCTATGGAACTATTCGCTGGGCGGCAATAAAACAGTGGGTGCTCAGGCAAAGCAGGAAATCGTCAATATGGTAACACAGCTTAAAGTGATCGCGCAGGCAGCGGATCGTAATGAAGTTTCACTTACCAATGATGAGAAAGACGAGGCAATGCAAAAGGCAGAAAAGATCATGGAAAAGGTGTCTGACAGTGATAAAAAGAAATATTATTTATCCGTTCAGGGACTTAGTAAATTGTATGAAGAAAACGTGCTTGCCAATAAAATGTTTTATGTGGCTACTGACAAGGCAAACACCGATGTGTCAGATGAGGAAGCAAGGCAGGCTGCGATCCAGTATATCGAGATCATGACGAAAGGGATCGGAAGTTCCGGACAGAAGATCGATATGGATGAGAAAGCCAAAGCACAGGCTCTTAAGTGGGCAGAACAGCTGCAGCTTCGTGCAATTAAGACGAAAGACTTTTTGACATTGGCCAAAGATAATACCGATGCAACAACGCAGGAACTGGTGGTTGGCAAAAGTTCCACCAAATTGGAGAAAGCGGCATTGGATGCGGCGTTAGCCCTCAAAAAGGGTGAAGTCAGCAGTGTTGTAGAGGGAACGCAGGGATATTATATTATATATTGCGTCAATGACAAGGAAGAGGATGCGACACAGGCTCGCAAGGAAGTTATCATTGCAAAACGACAGAATCGCCTGTTCCAAAAGAAATATAACATCTGGCTCAATAAGTGCGATGTTAATATCAGTGAAGATTTTTGGGATTATTTCCAGTTGTAAGGGGAGGGAGAAAGTTTGAAAGCAGAGCACGTCAATCCATTTATCATATCTGTGTGTAAAGTGATGAAAGATATGTGTATGTTGGATTTAAAAATAGGGAAACCATCTCTTAGACAACAGAGTTTCCCAGAAGAAAATTCTTTGATCCGTCTCGGGCTGGTAGGTCAGCTTTCGGGAGAAGTATTGCTTAATTTTGAACCACAGACAGCACTTGGGGTCGTATCTAAAATGATGATGATGCCGGTCAATGCCATTGATGCGATCGGACAGAGTGCAATTTCGGAATTAGGAAATATGGTGGCGGGCAATGCGGCGACGGTATTTGCAAATAATAATATTATGATTGATATTACACCACCGGATTATTGTGTTGGTGCAAGTTATGATGGTGCGGCAACGGAAATGTTTACGATTCCTTTTTCAACAGAAATTGGAGATATGACGATCGATGTGCGCATTGAACAGGAAGGATAAAAGATGGCAGGATATAAGAGATACCGCAAGGATTCCCCGGTTTCCTATGCATTAGGTATAACGCTGACATTTGAACTGTTGCGCTTTCAGCCGGACAAGGTGACGAGGGTATATATTCACTCCGGCATGAAAGAGGGGGAAACATTAGACAAGCTGCGTAGTTTGTGCAGGGATGCCGGTATAGAAATGGTTCAGACAGACAAAATATTTCACGTATTGTCTCAAAAAGAAAATTGTTACGTGATCGGAGAATTTACGAAATATGAAGGGCAGCTGGAGAAAACAGCATCCCACATAGTGTTGGTAAATCCTTCTAATGCCGGCAATATGGGAACAATCATGCGGAGCGCCTTAGGATTTGGTTTGAATCAGATGGCGATCATACGTCCGGCAGTGGATGCCTTTGACCCCAAAGTGGTAAGAGCGTCCATGGGGGCGATTTTTTCGACAAACTTTGTTTACTTTGAGGATTTTGATGAATATCAGGCACAGTTTGGTGAACGGGAATTATATCCATTTATGTTGGATGCCAAGAAAAGTCTGCATGAGATCAGACCACAGGGGACGTTTTCTTTGCTTTTTGGCAACGAAGCGACCGGACTGCCGGATCGCTTTGCGCAGATTGGGACGAGTGTGATCATTCCGCATTCCAATCGCATCGACAGTCTGAATCTGCCGATCGCGGCGAGTATTGCGATGTATGAGACAACGAAACAGCAATTTGAGAGTTGACAGGTTTGTTATAATGATAGTTAGAGGCAAATGCAAATGACGATAGAAAGGATTGATGAGACAATGGCAAAGATTGATATTATTTCAGGATTTTTAGGAGCAGGTAAAACGACGTTGATCAAAAAGCTGATCGCAGAAGCATTTGAAGGTGAGAAGTTAGTCTTGATCGAGAACGAGTTCGGTGAGATCGGTATCGATGGTGGATTTTTGAAAGAGGCAGGAATCCAGATTACAGAGATGAATTCCGGTTGCATTTGCTGTTCTTTGGTTGGTGACTTTGGAGAGGCACTCAAAGAGGTGCTTACAAAATATAGTCCGGATCGTGTTATTATTGAGCCATCCGGAGTTGGCAAGTTGTCTGATGTGGTCAAAGCAGTAAAAAATATTGGTGATGAAGTACAGATCAACAGTACGGCAACGGTTGTAGATGCATCGAAATGCAAGATGTATATGAAGAATTACGGTGAGTTCTACAACAACCAGATCGAATACGCAGGAACAGTAATCTTGAGCCGTACACAGAATGTGTCAGCCGACAAGCTGGATGCTTGTCTGAAGATGATTCGTGAGAAAAACGAGGAAGCATCTATTATTACAACACCATGGGATGATATTCAGGGTAAAAATATCGTAGAGGCTATGGAAAAGGTTAATTCTTTGGAAAAAGAGCTGTTAGAGGAGCATGAACATCATCACGATGGCGAGTGTGGATGCGGACATCATCATGATCACGACCATCACGACCACGAGCATGATCACGACGGCGAGTGTGGATGCGGACATCATCATGATCACGACCATCATGACCACGAGCATGATCACGACGGTGAGTGTGGATGCGGACATCATCATGACCATCACCATCATCATGCAGATGATGTATTTACAAGCTGGGGCGTTGAGACAGCGCACAAGTTTACGGAGGAAGAGCTTACCGAGATTTTGCACAAGTTAGCTGAGACGAAAGACTATGGTGACGTTTTGCGTGCAAAGGGTATTGTAGCGGCAGCAGAAGGAGAGTGGTTCCACTTTGATCTGGTACCGGAAGAGACGGAAGTTCGCCGCGGAGCAGCCGACTTTACAGGACGTATTTGTGTTATCGGTGCTGACTTGAAGGAAGATGCGATCAAAGAATTATTCCACGTTGCGTAAAGAGGACTACGATTTACGGCTTCCATTTCAAATGGAAGCTAAACATAGAGTTGATGGAGGTTTTGAATGTTTGGTAAGAAGAAAGAGGAGATGATGGTATACGTCATTATGGGCTTTTTGGAAGCCGGTAAGACGAATCTGATCCGTGACCTTGTCGTGGATGATATGTTTGACGACAAGATCAAAACGATGATCTTGGCATGCGAAGAGGGCGAGTTAGAATATGAACCGGACGTGTTAGAGAAGGCCAACTGCGTTGTGGAATACATCGAAGACGAAGAAGCATTTAATGGAAAGATCATTCAGAAATTTTTGAAGAAACACCGTCCGGACCGCATCATCATTGAATACAACGGTATGTGGCCGACAAAGCATATTCCGGAATTGTATGATGATATGGAAGAAATTTGTTTTGATCGTGAAGTGATCTTTCAGACGATAGATGTAGTCAATGATGAAACATTTGCTTTATATATGAAGAATATGCCATCTATGATGGTAGATCAGTTCCGCGTGGCAGAAATGATCATCATTAACCGTTGCACCGTCGAAAAGACGAATAAAAACTCGATCCGTGGAAGCATAAAAGCGGTCAATCCGCGGGCACAGATCGTCTATGAATCCGCACAGGATGAGTTTTATGAGATGAAGGATCAGATGCCGTTTGATGTCAATGCAGATGTCATTGAAATTAGTGACGATGATTTTGGACTTTGGTATATTGACATGATCGACCATCCGGAAACATATCAGAATAAGACGTTGAAGGTAACAGGTTTGATCCAGAAGCCAAAGGGGATTCCGGCAGGCTTTGCAGTATTTGGACGTTTTGCGATGACCTGCTGTGCAGACGATGTACAGTATATGGGATTTCTGTGCAAAGCAGATGATTGGTCAGAGTTTAAGGCAAAGCAGTATGTTACCGTGACGGCCCGATTTGAATACAAATTCATGAAGGAATATGGCGAGGAAGGTCCTGTCTTTTATGCAGAGCAGGTGGAAGCGGCAGAAAAGCCAAAAGAGGAGCTTGTTTACTTCAATTAAGTGAGGCAGCAGTTTGCAGAGAATTTGCATATATGCAAGTTGTAGCTTAACAGCTCGGATATGACGAAAGCTCTTAGGCACTGCGCATCCAGATCTGATAGATGGAGCGGATCAGCACGACCGCAAATGGGCCGAGAAAGATGCCGCACACACCGTACAATGAAATACCGATGTAAATGGAAGCAAGGGTAAAAAAAGGAAGTGTATTTAAGTTACTTCCAATTAACCTTGCTTCTAATAATTCACGCGTAAATACTGTTAGTAAATATGCAGTAAGTAGAACTGCGGCCGCGAAAAAAGAACCATGGAATAATTTTACAAGTCCCCATGGAATCAATATCATCCCACTCCCCAAAATAGGAAATGCATCAAAAATGGAAATAAACAGACCGATCACGATACAATATGGATTGCGGATGAGCAGAAAAGCAATTGTGCAAATAGCCCAATTACAGCCAATAATGATGAGCTGACTTCGCATATAGGCAAATCCGGTATTCCACATGGTATGCCCAAGCTCTGACAAAACCGAAAAATAACGATTTTTGTGGATCATAGTATGCAAATGATCATAGTCTTTGCATAAAACGATGAAACTGACGATAACGATCAGCAAAAATGCGCATACTCGCATGGAGCTTCCCATACATTGCAGCGCTATCCTGCCAATATTTTGATAGAGGTTTGTAAATGATGACGGATCCAGATTGTGAAACTGTTCCTTAGCAAATATTAGGCAACTACCTTTTTGTAGACCTAAATAATAATCCAAATGTTGCAAAATATTATGACAACAGGATTCTATGGATTTTGTATAAATTTGATGATAAATGGACAAATTTGTGAGAAGTAGTTTACATTGCTGAAATAAAAGCCATCCGATCAGCAAAAAAATACCCAAAAAGGCAAGAGAGATCAAGAGTAAGGTGCCATTTGCCGCCAGCCACTTTGGAAGATGACATTTTTTTTGTAAAAATAGGACGATAGGCATTAAGCTCCGCATCAGTGTATATGCGAATAAAAACGGGAAAATAAGGGGTAAAACGTATTTGAAGGACAAAAGAACAGCACCCGATATAAATGTAATAATAAGCAGTTGTCGAAGCAAAGGATGTGCATTCATAACGGATCCTCCTTTCTGTAAACGCAATTTTAGACGGCGGAAGTGCTCTATTTAGTGTGTACAAAAGCAATGATTTCATACAAAAAATAATGTTTACAAAATATTAATAACTATAACATTTCACGTTCATAATTCCACCCTATAATAATAACCATATCAGAGAGTAAATGTCGACTCACTGGTAGCTTAGATTTTTTTTTCATACCTTCTCCTTTAAGGACTGTGTACGCTGCAGTCCTTTTTTTTTGCCTATTATGATTAAAGTGTCAGAAGGTCTGAAATCTTGACACCTTAATCCTATTATAGAATCGGGGAATGCCGATTGTGTGCATTTGGTAGGTGGAGTTTGAGTTAGCGATGCATTTATTTCATTGGGAGGAATTGAAATGATGGAAAGGACACAGAAACAGACAAAAAATTTGACCGAAGGATCACCGGCAAGATTGATCTTGGAATTTGCGGTTCCAATGTTTTTAGGATTATTGTTTCAGCAGTTTTACAGCATGGTAGACACAATGATCGTTGGTAAATTTTTAGGAATGAAACCATTGGCTGGAGTTGGTGCGACAGGGTCGTTAAACTTTATGGTGATTGGATTTTGTATTGGTGTATGCAATGGATTTGCCATTCCGGTAGCACAGAAACTTGGTGCCAAGGATTATTCTGCGCTTCGTCGTTTTGTGGCGAATGCTACATGGCTTTGTCTTGCATTTTCTGTTGTTATGACGGTGATCGTGTCAATTTTGTGCGGAGATATCTTGCGCTTTATGAAAACACCGGAGGATATTTTTTCCTATACATATTGGTATATGTTGATCATTTTTTTAGGAATACCATGCACTTTTCTGTATAATATATTGGCGGCACTGATCCGCTCTTTGGGAGACAGCAAAACGCCGGTGATCTTTTTGGCATTGGCATCTGTCCTCAATATTGGACTGGATCTCGTATTTATCATTGTATTTCGTATGGGCGTCAAAGGAGCTGCACTTGCGACTGTGCTGGCACAGGGAATCTCCGGGTTGTGTTGTCTGTGGTATATTGGAAAGCGTTTTCCAATCCTGCGGGGAACGAAAGAAGAGTGGAAACCGTTGCCAAAGTATATGATACGTTTATGTGCGGTTGGAATTCCGATGGGAATGCAGTATTCGATCACAGCGATAGGAACACTTGTGATCCAGGCAGCAGTGAACGGTTTTGGCTCTACAGTGGTGGCCGGAGTGACGGCAGCGACTAAGCTTGGTAATTTTGTATCCTGTCCGATCGAGGCACTGGGACAGACAATGGCACCATACGTTGGACAAAATATGGGAGCCGGCAAACCGAAGCGTATTGGTAAGGGACTTTTGGCAGCCTCTCTCATGGGATTTGGGGTGTCTGCGGTACTGTTTGTCATTGTTTTATTGTTTGGAAAGCCGATGACGTTATTATTTCTTAGTGCAAAGGAAGTGAAAGCCGTAAAATATGCGTATCAGTATATGATCGTAACAACAGCCGGATATTCTTTGCTTACTTTAGTGAATACAGTTCGTTTTACGATACAGGGAATGGGGTATTCGGCGATCGCTATATTGGCCGGGGTGTTTGAAATGGCGGCAAGAACCTTGGCTGGTACGCTTGTAGTAAGTATGATCGGGTTTATGGGTGTTTGTATGGCAAATGATCTCGCATGGATTTTTGCAGATGCTTTCCTTATTCCGGTATTTTTTGTATTATATAGAAGAGCTAAGAAACAATATCAATGATCTGCTTATATCATAAGAAGCAGACGGATGATCTGCTGCATCTGGATGAGAGAAGAATGTGTCAATGACAGGTGTATTAAGGGGAGGAGAGAAGGTTATGCTGATTAAATTATATTTACAGGAGGCTGTTCAAAGAGCGTTTCTTGTTGCGGTTGTTTATATCGTATTAAAAGGAATTTATTTGGCAATGATGAAAAAGGAAGTGCATATCGGCAAAGAAATATTGTATTGTGTTACATTGACTTATATGGTTACTTTATTGGGCTATACTATGTTGCCAAACATGCATATGGGAATAGAATCCAGTGGGAAATTTTATTTTATTTGTGATAGGTGGGGAAATGGAAGGATTAATTTCATGCCCTTCAAAACAATAGGTACGTTTTTATTTCAATCAGAAAATGCCAATGTATCTCATTGGAAGGACGTTTCAGACTTAAATCTGCTGAAGATGCGAAGTCCATGAAGAAGGATTTGGTGAAACTGATAAAAAAGAGTAGTGTAGATATTTTGTATTTGGGATTGGGAGCTTCTGCGCTTTGCTTTGTGATATGGAATTTTGCAGTAAAAGAGTTGGGCGCAGTAAAGACAAGCGTTTATATCTATATGGTTCCGGTGATAACGGTCATTACTTCTGTACTAATTTTACATGAGAAACTGACCTTATTAGCCGGAATAGGAACGGTACTTACTTTGATAGGATTATTTCTGTCGGAGTATAAGCCGGAAAGAAATAGGACTAAAAATGGATTTACAAAATGAAAAGTGCGTCAAATGGATTGCATATAAATGGGGTATTCTCTTGTCTTCACATAGAAAAAGTGACCGGTGCCGATAAAAAAATCTTGAAATCAACATAATCTGCGATATAATAAAACTGGTATGATACAGTAAACAGAAATAATTATTTGTTGTACGCAAGGTTATGAAGGTATAGGAAAATTTATAAGGAGAACGAGGAGGAAAAATATGACAGAAAATCAATATCAGAGAGCAAACAGGATGGTACTGATCACGATTCTGATAGTATTTGGGTTTATTGCAGTAACAGTCTTAGCGGCATTAGGAGTTTCAAAGGGAGAACAGCCAGGCAGGATTATAATACAGTTTATCACAGCGTTGGTTGTTATGACTGCATCAATCGCAGCATACATAATGAAAAAGAAAACACATATATGTGAGGTTCTATTATCAGTAAATATAGCGATTGGATATGTTGTTGTTGTATTACTGAATTCTACGGATACCGTGTGGACATATGGAATTCCGATGATTATTTCCGTTATGGTTTATCTTAATAAAAGATTGATGTATTGTGCCAATGGTTTAGTTATATTAGCAAATATTGCGCGATTAATAAAGGATTTTGACAGTAGCAATTCGGAACTGTTATCAAGCAGGGTATTAGCTATCCTTGTAATCATTCTTGTGACGATCATATCGATCAATATAGCGAATATATTGATTCAGTATTTTGGCGAGAAGGTATCCCAGATTGAGGAGGCGGCTGCAAAACAGAATGAAAGCAATACGAAAATGGTTGCTATTGCGGATAATATTTCTGACGAGTTTGAAAAAGCGCTGAATGAACTTGAGAAAAGTATAGATATCAGCCACAGCTCTATGGGGGATATCGCAGACAGCACGGAAAGTACGGCAGAGGCAATCCAGAGACAGGCGGTTATGTGTTCTGAGATTCAGGAAAACACGGATATGGCGGAAAAAGAAATTAATCAGATGATAAGTGCATCTGATAAGACAGATGAATCGGTAAATAACAGCAAGGTGGTTGTTGGTCAATTAAAAGAACAGGCACAGAATGTACAGGACGCAAGTAATATCATTGTTGATGTAATAAGTGGTCTTACAGAGAAGGTTAATGATGTACAGAATTTTGTTGGTGATATCGTTAATATATCCGCAAGGACAAATCTTCTTGCACTGAATGCGTCGATTGAGGCAGCCCGCGCAGGAGAAGCGGGAAAGGGGTTTGCGGTCGTTGCGGAGGAAATCCGTCAGCTTTCGGAACAGACCAAGAAGGCTTCTGAAAGTATTACAAATATCATACAGAAACTGAACGAAGATACCCAAAAAGCGAACGAGAGTATCAATGAATCTGTGTTATCCGTTGATAAACAGAACGCACTTATTGATGAAACAGAAAAAACATTTGTTGAAGTAGGCAATACAATGGATGTGCTGATGTCAAGCATACATGTTGCAGAGCAGAGCATCAATAAAATACTTGATTCAACGTCAGTGATATCGGATAATATATCACATCTGTCGGCAACAGGAGAAGAGGTTGCGGCTGCATCTGCGGAGGGCATCAAGGTATCAGATTCCACGGTAGAGGGCATGAAGGATTGTAAAATAATACTCAACAATATATATGAGCATGCCAATGAATTAAAAGCTTCTGTTGAGACGAAGGATATTTATTAGAGAGAAAATATGCTGTACTCCCTTCGAAAGACCCATCTATTCTTGAACAATATTACAATGCTTCCATTCCGGAATTTAAACGATTCAATATTGTAGAAAATGAGATAGAATGGAACAATGGAGAAAACGGGCAGGACAAACAAGGTCGTAAAAAAGCTTCAAGTGACTGAGGCTGTTGCATCAGGAAGGAGATAAAAATGCCTGAATTAAGTAAAAGAGTACAAACCTTTACGGATTCTGTAATCCATCGAACCCGTGCGGAAAAGTTTTTCGCAGGGATGAGCTGATGGCAATCGGTGAACTGGCAGTCAGATATGATGCATTTGTTGTGACGGATGAAGTGTATGAACATATTATTTTCTAAAGGGACTGGATAAAATTGGTCTGAAGCATAATGTACCACAGGGAACGTATTTTGTGCTGATCGATATATCAGACTTTTTGGAACTTCCGCAGTTTCATGGATTCTCAGATCTGGAATTTTGTGAATGGATGATCAAAAATATTGGCGTGGCAGCAGTTCCGGGTTCCAGCTTTTTCAAAGAGGATGTCAATCATCTGATCCGGCTGCATTTTGCACGGGAAAAGAAAACTCTGGACGAAGCTTTGTGTCGTCTGGAAAAAATGAAGGAATGTTTTCGTTCATATTAAGAGTGCCCGGTTAGCGTAATTAAGTTTTCGGAAAATTAAATATTGAAAAGGGCAGTTCCTTTGTATAAAGTTTTAAGTGACGAAACAAAAAACGCAAAGGAGAACTGCCCCATGTATAACAGTATAATCGAATTTATCGAAAAAGACACTACTAAAATTGAAAAATTTATCAAAGAATCATTATTATCCGGAAATATGATGCGTTTTGAGGAGGAACTGCTTGAAAATGTAATTGATCTGTTGGAGTATCAGCACAAAAAGGAGCAGATGCAAAAAAGGATCAAGAAACAGGATGAGCTGGTAAGAGAAGTCAAAAGGAATCATAGGATCAGTGGCGAAGAAACCTTACGAAAAGAGATACCGGGACTGGAAAGAGCCAGCTTCCGGGAAGGAAAGATTGAAGGAAAGATTGAAGGAAAGATTGAAGGAAAAGTTGAGATTTTATATGAGGAACTTCATATGACTGTAGCGGAGATCGCGGAGAAATTAGTTATTTCAGAAGAGGAGGTGCAAAAAATTGTAGATGCCTCCAAGTAGTGTTTTATTAAAAATGTGGTTATAATAACGTAATAAAGAAAAAAGAATGGAGGAAAAGGCGATGAGTATGATCAAAAACATGGACAAGGCACAGGTAATGGTACTGAAAGAACAGGTGTCCTATCAGGCAGGACAGGTAGTCAGCAAGACGCTTGCACAGAACGATGCGCTTAGTGTAACATTGTTTGCCTTTGATAAGGACGAGGAGATTAGTACCCATGAATCCGGTGGAGATGCGTTTGTAATCTGTTTGGATGGAGTTGGAAAAATTACGATTGATGGTGTGGAATATGAGCTGCATGAAGGAGAGTCAATCATAATGCCCGCAAAACATCCACATGCGGTATACGGCAAAGAGCAGTTTAAGATGTTGTTAGTAGTGGTATTTTAGTATTGTCTCAAGAGGATGGCAAAGATTTAGACAAAATGCTCCCAAAAGATGGGAGCATTTTGTCTATTCCTGAAGATATTCTTCTAACGTAATTTTTTCACGCATGATCTTTTTAGCGGCTTTTTTGCCAACATAGCGAAAATGCCAAGATTCGTACATATAGCCGGTAACTTTTTCTTTATGTTTTGGATAACGGAGAATAAAGCCGTAATCGGCACAGTGTTTACGCAGCCATTGATTTTCCGGGGTTTGTGCCTGCTCTCTGTCAAGCTGCTGATGATCGGAAGCGGTGATATCCACGCACAGACCGGTTTCGTGTTCGCTATAATCGGCAGGTGCAACACTTCGCAAAGCATCTTTTTTAGCGGAACGATAACTCATTCCGGCACGCTCATTTTTGCGGATTTCCTCGGAAAGGAGTATTGTTTGTTTTTGACGGGTACGATAACCGCTTACGACATTGATAGAATAATTAGGATTAGCGGCTTCACAGTCAAACCACATATCACGAAGATGCGGATATATCACTTTGGCAACCTGAATGCCATTTTTTAATGTTTTGAGTTGGACCGAGTAGTCCTTTGGTAATGCATGATCTTTGTTCACTAAGATCAGAGTTTGCTTGTGGTTGAGATTTGTGTGGTATTTATGGCTGCGCGTGGCCTGCGGATGATCTGTTCCCTGAAAATGATAAGCAGCGCCTTCCGTAGATCCGGCAGATGCGTGATCTTCCTTGATCACCAACAATATTCCTCCTCCTAAAATAGTAACCAGCACTAATAGTGCTGCAAATAATCCGATCAAATGACTTCTTTTATACCTCATCTTATAAATTCCTCCTTGCCTGATCCTGTTTTATACTCTTATTAAAACAAAAGATTGCATCCGATTTTGCAAGAAAAGGTATCTAAGTTGTATCATCACAAGTTCTGCGCATAATGGAGTTTCGAAGAAACTCCCAAGATGAGCACTGTGTGCTCATTATATCATCCTATCCCATTAACCATCGACCATCTGTGATGTACCATTAGAAGTCATAAAATCAGAATAAAAGTTACCGAAAGAGAATGTGAGATAATTCTCAATACCCGCATAGTTTTGAGAGGTTATGATGGTAACCGGAATGTTGTATTTGTAAGATTTAATTGTAAAATAGTAGTGGGCTTCCTTATAGTCATCTTCACTGGAATACTGTGCGGAAACATCACGATTTATCGAAGCACCATAGTATTTTAGAAGACGCTTAGCGTAGCGGTCAATTTTTTCGGACAAAAGAGACTTTTTGCTTTCTCCCATAGGTGTTGCTTGATACTGCATTGGACTGTCGTTTCCTTGCAAAATGTGGGAGGCAGCCACGTGTCCCGTTAATGGGACTGCATTATACTGTGTTGGATCGGACTTTGTCAAAATCTTTTTTATAGGTATGTTTCCCATTGATACATAGTAGATTTTTTCCTGCTCTACATCAAAACGCAAAGAATAAGATTGCTTGTTAGATTCTTTCAAGAAAGAAAGTTCCCAAACACAGAAACTGTCCGTTTCTAAATAATTACGGATGGATAAATAAGTGGCGGATTGAAACATATTTTCCAGATCTTTCACCGTTAGATCGTCGGGAATAAGGTGAAAGGAGTAAAGTTTATGAAGTTGTTTTTGCAGTTTCTCAAAAAATGACTCATCATATTCTGTCAAAGTTTCTGCCTTTGCCGTTGTCAAAATTTCCGAGACAGCGATCGTTTCGGATGAAAAAATAGCGAGACGCTCTTTGTAAGACAGATTGACTTTGGTGGGCGTAGTCTGAGTGGAACCATGTGAAACCGTAATGGTATTGGTCGTTTTTTGGTCAGTCAGATGATTCGTGATCTCAGGAATGATTTCTGCAGTAATAAAAAATGCAGCCACCAGTAAAAAGGTTAATACAATTCGCAACTGTTTTTTCATATGCTACTCCTTTCCGGTTTGCGGGATGGTAATAGTGATCGTTGTACCGACATGAAGTTCACTTTCGATATGCCACTGCGCATGATGAAGGCGCAGGATCTCATAACAAAGCGACATACCAAGCCCGGCTCCACCCTCTTTGCGGGAGCGGGATTTATCTACCATATAAAAAGGTTTGGTGATTTTGTCGATTTCATCTGCAGGAATTCCCTTGCCGGTATCCTGTACGCTGATGCAGTAATAGTCATTGTCGGAATAACCAAGCACAGTGATCGTATCGCCAGACGAGGAAGCCTTTCTGGCGTTGTCGATCAGATTGATAAGCAGCGATAAGAGCAGATCTTTGTCGCCATATAGCGTTGCAGGAGCGAGATGCATTGATAACATCACGTCTTTGGCTGCAAGATTTTGTTTCATCATTGGAACGATTGCATCGGTAAGTTCTGACGATGAAACTGGTGCAAAGGTAAGCTCCTGCTGTTGCAAAACAAATAGATCTAACAGTTTGTATGACAAGGATTCCAAGCGTTTTCCCTGTGAAAAGATATAGTCTGCCGCCTGCCACTTTTCTTCCTGCGACAGATCCATCGTGCGTAATAACTCGGCATAGCCGATAATGGAAGTGAGCGGCGTTTTTAATTCGTGTGCAAACGCTGCCGTAAATGCTTCTTGATTTTTGGCGTGCATGGATATCTCATCAATTTTTTCCTGCAGACTATCAGCCATGCGATTAAAATCAGCCGCCAGAGTAGCAATTTCATCCTGTCCATGAACTTGGACACGACTATTCAAATCGCCATCTGCGAAGCTGCGCGTGGAAGCCGAAAGGACACGCACGCGATATGTCAAAAAATATGACAAAGCCAGAGAAAGGATCATGCAGGACACCAATATGATAAACATGATATAGTGGTACATGCGAGTCATTTCCTGACGCTGCAAATAAATGTTATTGATATTTGTAACAGTTTCTACGTAATAACCTTTCAGATCGCTTGGTAATATCGTATAGCTTACGATACGTAAATAATACGTATCTTTACTTTTATATATTTCGCGTGAGGACTTGTTTTTCCCTGCTTTAGCAAAGAGGACATCGTTGTTCTGCGGTTTTCCGGAGGAGTAAACAACGCTTCGCTGGTCATTATATATTGTGAAAAAATCGGAATCCCCTCCAAAACTTACCGCAAAGGATGAACAGATCTCTTTCATGGCATTTTTGTGTTTAGTAAAATAATCCGCAGGCATAGAGCCGACAATATTGCCTAGAGACATGCGGACCATTTCGTTTTTGCTGTTGCCGGACTCAATCTCTCGATGATAGGAAGCTCGAAAGGACGCAGAAATCATCCAGGTTCCGCAAATACTAAAAGCAGTTGCGATCAAGATAAAAAAACTGATAAAAATTTTCCAATAAAATTTCATATTGTTTTATGCTCCCTCCATGTTGACATTAAACCGCCACCTGTCATTTTGATGATCGTTTTACACTTCCGCAATGTCAACTTCAAGTTGCCACCTGTCTTGTAACTTTGCAGAAGAATTTTGATAATCGTTTTATATTCCCGCAATGTCAACTTCAAGTCGATACCCTACTTTATATACGGTTTTTATTTTATCTTCCCAGTGTAGCTTTTTGCGCAGCCGCTGTATATGGAGATCTACAGTACGACCGTCACCCATATATTCATTCTGCCAAATGTTCTCATAAATAGTTTCACGATATAATGCGATATTTTTATTGCGCACTAAGAAGAGAAGCAGCTCAAACTCCTTGAGTGTCAGCATGATCTGCTTCCCTTGTTTGGTTACGGTACGTGATGGAACGTCGATGACAGTATCAAAAATCGTGATCCTCTCCTCACTTTTGTGATAACGTCTCAGAACGGTTTCTACACGTGCTAACAATTCCATCATTTCAAATGGTTTTGTAATGTAGTCATCCGCTCCTGCCCTCAAACCTTTCACTTTGTCATCCAACGTGCCCATCGCCGTAATAAAAATGACCGGCATTTGTGTCGTCTTGATATAGTCAAGCAATTCATAGCCGTCAATGCCCGGCAGCATGATATCCAGCAAAATGAGGTCGTAACTGTTTTCTGCAATCAGGTCTGCAGCAGTTTCGCTATCAAATGCCTGTTCACATATGTAACCGGTTTTGCAGAGACTCATACGAATCAGATTCGAAATAGCCTCTTCATCTTCTACAATCAATATTTTAGTCATAGCTTTGTCCAATATCTGTCACGGTTATTATATACGGCCTGTCCCCTATCAGGCGTATTATAACCGGAAGTCCTCTCGTGCTTACACAGTTGTGTGTGGAAATTTCCATAACTTCAACACACGTTTACTATACCGACCTTATGTATCTAAAATGTATCATAAATCTGACAAATCATATGACCGGTGATTTCTTATTTGTTGTATTAGCATCTAGATAGCAGTATAACCTCTAAAGGATTATACTGTCAAAAGGAAAGATGGCAAAGTCCCTTTCATAAATGATGAACACCCTAATCTTTTAAAAATAAAATTAGAAAATAGTGTAACATTTCGATGACTCATATGTTATATTGGTAGATAGCACGAAAAATAGCCATCT
>ENA-UEOI01001258-UEOI01001258.1-human-gut-metagenome-genome-assembly--contig:-NODE-1258-length-22578-cov-5.595396_pt1 | contig 22578 bp, 25 predicted proteins | sample MGYA00242883_ERZ507882 | MGnify/ENA primary metagenome ERZ507882 (study PRJEB26167, sample SAMN06115502) | human gut metagenome | host: Homo sapiens | place: China:Chongqing | collected 2015-07-29...
CTTCCATATTCCTCTCCGTGCGCACGTGACCCCCTACCCAAAAGCGAAAAGGAGGAGTAAAGCTCGATGAAAAGAATAACGGAAAAATCTGAGATTGAAAGACTTAACGAGATTTATAAAGACTTACCGCCGAATCAGTATGAAGTGGCACAAGGACTAATTATTCAGGCTGCACGCCTTAGAGTCAGGCTTGATGCACTGTGGAGAAACATCAAGAAGCATGGAGAAGTCGAAATGTTTTCGCAATCAGAAAAGACAGATCCGTATGAGCGCGAACGCCCGCAGGCACGGCTTTTCACATCAACTGACAAAAACTATCAGGCAATCATCAAACAGCTTAATGAGATGACACCTCCGAGCCGGAAGGCATCAAAGTTTGACCAGTTGAATGATGAGATGTGAAGAATTTTATACTGGAATATCATAGCGAGATACATAACGGAACAATCAACGCCGGAAAGTGGATCAAACTGCTGTACGAGTACATCGTATGCGGGATAGGGCGTGGGGACTTTGCTTTTAATCCAAAAAAAGCGAACAGAGCCGTGCGCTTTATTGAGTCTTTTTGCCACCATAGCGAAGGAAGAAACGATCTTTTAAAGTTAGAGCTGTGGGAAAAAGCAATGATATCTGTGATATTCGGGATCGTCGATGAAAATGACGTCAGGATATTTCGAGAGATCTTCATCGTAATCGCGCGTAAAAACGGAAAGACGCTTCTGGTCGCTGCGATTACTGCGTACTGCGTGTATCTCGATGGAGAGTATGGTGCAAAAGTCTTTTTCGTTGCACCGAAACTCGACCAGGCGGATTTGGCGTACAGTGCATTCAAGCAGATTGTAGAACAAGACACGGAACTGAGTGAGATGACACGTGCTCGCAAGTCGGACCTGTATATAGAGCAAACGAACAGCAGCATAAAGAAGATCGCATTTAACGCGCAAAAGTCGGATGGATTCAACCCACACTTGACGGTATGCGACGAGATCGCAAGCTGGCCAGCAGCGCAAGGACTCAAGCAATATGAAGTAATGAAATCGGCTCAGGGTGCCAGAAAACAGCCGCTTATCATATCGATATCGACGAGCGGATATGTGAATGATGGAATATATGACGAACTTTTTAAGCGATCAACACGATTTTTACGAGGAGACTCGCGTGAGCGCAGGTTATGTCCTTTTCTTTATATGATAGACGATATAGATAAATGGGATAACGTCGAAGAGTTAAAGAAGTCAAATCCAAATCTCGGCATATCCGTATCTGAGGATTATCTGATAGAAGAAATCGCGATTGCAGAAAAAAGCTTATCAAAGCGTGCAGAATTTTTAACAAAATACTGTAACATCAAGCAAAACAGTAGCCAAGCATGGCTTGATACGTCAGTAGTGGAAAAAGCATTTACGGATACAGCACTTGATCTTGAGGACTTTAGAGATAGCTACTGCGTCGGAGGTATCGATTTATCGAAGACAACGGACTTGACGTGCTGTATTGTGATAATAGAGAAAAAGAATATGTTGTATGTGTTTGCACAATTTTATATGCCGGCGGAAAAGCTTGAGGAGGCAACTGCAAGAGATGGGATACCATATGCGGCCTATGTTAAGCAAGGGGCACTTAAGCTGTCCGGAGATAATTTTGTAGACTATCACGACTGTATGCGATTTTTCACAGACTTGGTGGAGCAGTATCAGATATATCCGCTCAAAATTGGATATGACCGATACAGCGCACAGTACCTCGTGCAGGACATGAAGACATACGGCTTTCACATGGATGATGTTTTTCAGGGCACAAATCTAACGCCGGTAATCAGAGAATTTGAAGGATCCATAAAAGACGGCGCGTTCAATATGGGAAAGAACGATCTGCTTAAAATGCACCTTTTGAATGCTGCGCTTAAGATAGACGCGGAGGATCAGCGCGTGAAACTGATAAAGATAGCGAAAACAGAGCGAATTGACGGCACTGCCGCTTTGCTGGATGCGATGTGCGTCAGACAAAAGTGGTATGACGAAATCGGAGAGCAGCTTAAAAACGAGGAGGAATAAAGTGGGACTTTTTGAAAAGATATTCCCGCGGCCAAAGCAAAAGCAGGGAGACGAATACTTTAAGCTTTTAACTGCTTATACACCGCATTTTACGAGCCGAGAAGGGCACATCTATGAGAGTGCGATCGTGAGATCAGCAATCCATGCAAAGGCGACACACATAAGCAAACTGAAAATCGATATCGTGGGTACATCAAAGCCGCGTGTGCAGACGTGGATAAAAGACGCGCCAAATGAGTTTATGACGTGGGGTCAGTTCCTGTACAGAACATCGACTATACTGGATGTACAGAACACCGCTTTCATTGTGCCGATACTGGAGCCGGAGCTTGGAATGACAGGAGTATATCCGGTACTTCCGTCACAGTGTGATATCGTAGAAGCGTCAGGAGAACCATGGTTAAGGTATAGATTTGCAGACGGAAGTACGGCAGCTATAGAAAAAAAGCACTGCGGAATTTTGACAAAATATCAGTATGGAAATGACTTTTTCGGCGAAAGCAATAATGCGTTGAGACCGACGATGAGTCTAATTGATATGCAAAATCAAGGTATCGAGGAGGGCATACGAAACGGTGCATCGTATCGATTTTTTGCGCGTGTCGGAAACTTTTCAAAAGCGGAAGATCTCGCGAAAGAGAGACGACGTTTCGATCGTGAAAACTTTGAAAAGGAAGGCGGAGGAATACTGCTCTTTCCGAACACCTATACGGATATCAAGCAGATCGATGCAAAACCTTTTGTCGTCAGCGCCGCACAGATGCAGGCAATTGAGCAGAATGTGTACAGTTACTTTGGGGTGAATGCAGATATCATACAGAACAAAGCGTTTGGGGATGCTTGGGCAGCTTTTTACGAGGGTGCAATCGAGCCTTTTGCAATCCAGCTATCAGAGGTATTGACGCGTATGATTTTCACAGCAAATGAAAGAGCGCGCGGGACAAAAGTCATGGCGACTGCGAATCGGCTACAATATATGACCAATCAGGACAAACTGAACGTGTCGGCGCAGATGGCAGATCGGGGAATTATGAACAGGGACGAAATCCGTGAGATGTGGAATCTACCGCCGCTGCCGAAAGGGATAGGACAGTCATATCCGGTGCGAGGAGAGTACTATACGCTTGAGGACAAACAGAAAGGTGATGGGTAAGTGGTAAGTAAAGATAGAGAATATCTTGCCTTTGAAATGCGGGCGAAAGACGACGAAAAAATGATCGTAGAAGGATATGCGGCAGTTTTTGATCAAGAGACAGTACTGTACTCGTGCGATGGCATCGACTATAAGGAGTCGATAGATAAATTTGCATTCGATACAACTGAAATGGTGGATGTTGTAATGAATTATAACCATCAAGGAAAACCCGTCGCGAGGACAAAAAACGGAACGCTCGAAATCAAGACAGATAAGACGGGTCTGAAGATCCGCGCGAGTCTTTCCGGAACCGAAGAAGCACGCAAATTGTACGAAGAAATCAAAGGTGGATATATCGACAAGATGTCATTCGCGTTCACGGTGTTGGAGGATACATATGATCGCGAAACACATATGCGTCGTATCCTGAAAATCAAGAGGCTGTATGATGTGGCAGCCGTAGATATTCCAGCGTACGACCAAACAAGTATAACGGCGAGGTCTTACTTGATCGCGGAGGCGGAAAAGGAGCGCGCGGAGGTGCGTGAGACTGAGCGGCAAAAGAAAAAGCTTAAATTTTTACTGGAGGTATGAAAATGGAAATCAAAGAAATGTATCTAAAAGACATCGAGGCAAGAAAAGCTGAGATCACAGCAGAGATCGAAAATGATGACGCGGATCTGGATGCGCTGATTAATGAGGTGAGAAAACTAAATGCAAGAAAATCGGAAATCGAAAAGAGGGAGAAATTGCGTGAAGGCATTGCGTCGGGTGATATCGGCGAAAAGTCGCCACTGGAGCGCGGAAAGCCGAAGGAGTGCGAAGAGCGGACATATAGTGCTGATTCTCCGGAATATCGTACTGCGTTTTTTAAAAACCTTCTTGGAAAAAACGAGGAAATGACAAAAGAGGAACGCGCAGCATTTGTGCATACTACCGGAAACACCACCAGTCCACTTCCGACCACGACTTTGAATCGTATTTGGGATCTTGTATCGACAGAGCATCACATCATGGAGGATATCTCCATTTATCGCACCGGCACAAGCATCGATGTCATCAAACACACTGCGATTACACAAGGTAAGGCAAAAAAAGTAACCGAAAACACGGCTAACGATGATGAACAGAACACTTTTTCTAAAGTGACACTGTCTGGAAACGATTTTTCCAAACATATCGATATCTCCTATGCTATGCAACGTATGAGTATTGATGCCTTAGAGCAGTACTTGGTAAATGAGATTTCCCGTAGTATGGGCGAAGCCATGGCCACAGATGTTATAACGTCAATCGAAAGCGGGATTGCCACCGCGAACAAAGTAACGACTGCAGCTGTGGGTGTCGTTACCTATGCCGAACTTGCAAAGCTTTTCGGGCTGCTGAAACGCGTCGGGACAGTAAGACTGTACGCAACGCGTTCGACGATTTATAACCATCTTGTCGGCATGGTAGACAGCACTGGTCGCCCAATCTTCCAGACGACTGCACAGGCAGGCCAGGAAGGAATATTGCTCGGTGCGGCGATCAAAGTAGAAGATGCCGTAGAAGATGGTAAAATCCTGATAGGCGATGGTAATAAGGTTACCTATAACATGATTCAGGATATCATGATTGAGAGCGACCGAAATATCAAAAACCACACGGTAACTTATGCGGGATATGCTCGTGGATCTGGAGCGCTGATCGATGACAAGGCATTTGCAGAATTGACGGTTAAGACATCGACGTAACAGGAGGCAAGCAATGCTTGATAAAGTCAAACTGGCATTACGCATAAAGTCTGTCGCCTTTAATGAGGTAATAGAGAGCCTAATTAATGCGGCAATGCTCGATCTTGGTATCGCTGGTGTAGAAACAGATATAATAGATGCAGCAATTGAGCGCGCGATTATTACGTACTGCAAAATGCATTTCGGAGATTCGGAGAATTACGACCAGCTTAAAAAGAGCTACGATGAACAGAAGGCACAGCTGTCGATGTCAAGTGAGTATACGATGTGGGGTGACGAATTTTGCGACTGTCAGGTGTAATCTGCCTTATATCTATGAAAAAAGGTCATAATGAAAACGGTGTACCTGTAGTGGAAGAGGCAAAGCGAGAGGTATTTGCAACAGTCCGATCAGTGACGAGATCGGAATTTTGGGAAGCGCACCGAAACGGCGTAGAGCTGTCGATTGCTTTTGAAGTTTTCAAGGAGGATTACCAAAAAGAGCGGGTAATCGAATATGACGAAAAAAGGTATCGAGTAGAGCACATCCGTCAGCTGTCAGCAGACAGATTAGAGCTTAACTGCTCCGACAAAGTAGCATAAATGGCAATAGATTTTAACTTCAATTTCCCGCAAGATTTGATCGACCAAATCAATCGAATGGGAATGCTGGACGAAATAGCGCCTAAAATGTTGGACGAGGCAACGCCGGTTATCGAACGTAATGTGAAACTGCAACTTGCACGGCATCGTCGCACTGGCGATATGATCGCGTCAGTCAAGCGTACAAAAGCTAAAAAGACAAAGAATGGTGGGTATTATGCAGTTGTAAGGCCAACGGGAAAGGACAACAAAGGAGTGCGTAATATGGAAAAAATTGCGCATATGGAGTACGGCACAGCGAAACAGCCGAGTACCCCAGTACTGACAAAGGCCCTGCATGACAGCGAGAAAGAAGTTGCAGAAAAAATGCAGAAAGTATTTGATCGGGAGGTTGCTGACAAGGGCAAATGGAAAGAAAGGAGTGGACAGTGGATGGCGACGGACGATCGATGGTTATAAATCCAATTATTGAGCAGGTACTACGTTCGTTATCTAACAATGTATCGTGGCTACAAAACACAGATGACATACAGCCGGATCAATTTATCGTCTGGGCTGAAGATGACACAAGGCCATCGCTTGTTGGAGATAATCATCCGTTGATTATGTCTTACTGGTTGCAAATCAGTTTATATACCAGATGTGGATTGAGCGAGGCTATTGATCCGACAGTTAAAACAGCAGAGATAATTGATGCGCTCATACATGCAAAATTTATAATTACGGAATATCCAAGCACGATAATGGATATTTCAGGATATTATCACACGATGATGCGTGTCAGATATGACGTGTACACAGGAGGTAGAAGTTATGTATCAGTATAAATTAGCGTATCCGGTGTTTGCACCGCAAGAATCGGACGAAGCTGGGACGGGCGCCACATATGGAACCGGCAGTTTTCTGGGAGAAGCAATGACAGTTGGGATGACCGTGCAAGAAAACTCGGCACAACTTTATGGTGATGATGGAATGGTCGCGAACGTTACTGCTTTTAAACAATGTGACATATCACTGGGTGTAACAAAAATCCCATTAAAAGTATATGAACTGATGTTCGGGGCTAAGCACACATCAGCCACTTCGGGACAAAGTGCAACCGGTGAAAAATTGTCGGAAAAGAAAACAGATGCCGCAAAATATGGCGGTTTTGGTGTTATTGCTTCCGGAGAAGAAAATGGGAATGAAGTATATCAATTGATATGGTTTAAAAAAGTCAAATTCCAGAAGCCAACTGAAACCTATAATACAAATGGAGATTCCATTGCATTTGGTACGCCAACATTAAACGGCACTGCCATTAGTGATGGATCAGGAGAATGGAGATTACGAGAAGTATATTCCACGTTAGAAACGGCACTTGCTGCACTTAAAACTAAGGCGGGTATTGAAACAGCATGAGTGATATGCATCAGGAATATAAAACGGTCAGCATTGGAGGACGAGCGTATGAAATCGCTTTAACGCTAAATGTAATAGATCGTTTGCAGGACAAGTATGGGTCAATCTCAGAAGCCTTTGCAGCCACAGCTAAACCGGATGGATTTTGCACTGTGCTTATGGAATTGATCAATGATAATTTAGAGCTTCACAACGAAGAACATCCAGAAGATTTGTGGAAGCCACTTACAAAGGCGTATATAGGCCGTAATGTAACAGCACACAATCTTAGAGAAATTAATGATGCGATTCTTGCAGCATTTGATGCATCTATGCCGAAAACCGCAGGGGGAAACCAAGAGGCCGAGCAGCAATAGATGTATCACAGTGGATCTATCGAGGTGTAACTTTGCTGGGGTATTCCGAAAGAGATGTATGGCATATGACACTGAGAAAACTACACAAGCTTTTTGATGCGCACGTAGATTGGGAAATCTTTATGCGCACAGGGAAAATGCCTCAGAAAGAACAAGAGAGGAATATGCCGATAGAAAAGCTGCTCGGCTTTTGAGCACAGCGCAGAAACATGTTCTGCGCTGATCTGAGGAGATGAGCGAATGGCAGGACAATTAAAAATCGGCGCAGCAATTGCTCTTGACGGTGATGAAAAGTTCAAAAAGCAATTAAAAGACATTGAAAAAAGCATGTCTCTTACTAAGGCGGAGAGTCGGAAGCTTGCTGCTGAGTTTGATAGTGGCGCAGATTCTATTGATGCATTGATGGCAAAGGGAAAACTGCTGAATAAGCAGTATGATGAGCAAAAACAGAAGGTTAATATTATTGCATCTGCTGTCGAAAAATATGAAAATGCACAGAAAGAGATAGCAACCCGGATTAGCGCGACAACTAATGAACTTGAAAATGCAAAAAAAGCTTTGCAGGAAAGCACAGATAAATATGGAGAAAATGCGGAAGAAACCAAAAGGGCTCAACAGCGAGTCGATGAATTGACCGATGGATTAAAGCGGCAGGAAGCACAACAAGAAAAAATCCAGACAAGTCTTAATGACTGGAAAACCAAGCAAGTAAATGCAGAAACGCAGTTGATCAAGACGGAAAAAGTCATTAAGGCGAATAATGATGCTATTAAGAAGTTAGCTGATAATACACGAACCGCAGGAGAGCGGATGCAAAACTTCGGGCAAAAGGTATCGGATGTATCGTCTAAGATCACCGATGTGGGAGACAAAGCGGACAAGCTTGGAAAGAACTTGACTGTGGGAGTATCCGCTCCGCTGGTTGCAATCGGAACAGCAGGCATCAAAGCTTTTAACGAAGTAGATGACGGACTTGATATCATCGTGTCGAAAACTGGTGCGACCGGAGAAGCGATGACCAAATTTGAGCAAATATATAAAGATATTGCCGGAGAGATCAATGCTGATTTTTCCGACATCGGTGCAGCAGTTGGAGAAATAAATACTCGTCTCGGATTACAAGAAAATGCGTTGCACGATGCATCCATTGAATTTTTAAAATATGCGCGGATAAATGGCGCGGATGTTAATACATCGGTTCAACTCGTGACGCGGGCAATGGCAGATGCGGGAATAGAATCGTCGGAGTATACACGCGTACTGGATGCATTAACTGTCGCAGGTCAAAAATCCGGAATTAGCGTAGATAAATTGGCGGAGTCTCTTGCTAAATACGGTGCTCCTATGCGTACTCTTGGCTTGGATATCGAAGATTCGATTGCGTTGTTTGCCGCATGGGAAAAGGCCGGTGTAAATACTGAAATCGCATTTTCTGGCATGAAAAAGGCAATTGCGGATTGGGGAAAAGAAGGTAAAGATGCAAAAATAGAGTTTGCAAACCTGTTAAAAGTTATTAAGGAGACCCCAGATGCAGCAGAGGCGTTGAGCATTGCGACGGATGCTTTCGGATCAAAAGCGGCGAATGATCTGACTGACGCAATACGCGGAGGCCGTTTTGAAGTCGAGGAATATACAAAGGCATTAGAAACTGCGGGCGGAACCGTGGAGAGCACATACGGGGAGATGATTGACGGAGCCGATGATGCGGCTATTGCGACACAGCAAGCCAAAATAGCGCTTGCAGAAATAGGAGAGACAATTATGACGTCGGCAGCTCCTATTTTACAAGATTTGACCGGAATTATAAAGTCGGTAGCGGAGTGGTTTGACAGCCTTGATGATGGCACTCGCAAGACAATCGTGCAAATTGCGGCGATAGGTGTAGTGGCGGGACCAGCCATATCATGGTTTGGAAAAATCACAAAGGCTGTGGGAACTGTGACAGATGGATTGGGAAAGGGAATTAAGCATGTCGGTACGTGGATTGATGAGCTAAAAGGAGTCGGATCTGCAACTACCAGTGCGGATACGGCGATGTCAACACTTAGCGGCAGTATAGGTGGGGTTTCTGCGTCGATCATCGGAGTTACTGGATTTGTAGTAGCATTTGGAGCTGCAATGATAGCTCTTGATGACTATAACTATAAACAGACAAGTACATATAAAGCCAACGAAAAAATCAAGGAGTCTTTTGATTTTGCCGCAGATGCCGCGAAGCAATATGCACAAGAGGTGGCTGCGGTTAATCCGATAGATTCTTTGGCCGATCTGTCTGGGGTGACAGAGGATAAGAAAACAAAGACAGCAGAAGCGATCAAATCTATACAGGACGAAATCACACAAATTTCTTCCGTGGCGACTACAGAGCGTCGTGCTCTAACGGAAAAAGAAGTTGCGAGAATAGACGAATTACTAAAAAAAATAAAATCGTTGTCAGATGAAGAACTTGAAGGTATGGCATCTGGACACGAAAAATATCAAAAGCGTGTCACTGCATCTGTGAAAGCCTTTGAAGGAAGTGCAAAAGAGTATTCTGAGAAAGCCAAGGAATGGTATGCGACGGAGAACAGTTTGTACAAGGAAAGGATACAAGCTATCAAGGATTGGGAGAGCGCGCAAATCGAATCAATTGAAGCGGCGAATTTATCACAAGAGGACTATGAAAAAAGAATTAAAGAAGTAAGTGATGTAGTAGCTGCAAAAGAGAGGGAGGCATCTGAGGAGCACAAGAAGACAACCGATATTATTATTAGCGGACAGATGGATCGATCACAAAGCTTAGATGCCTTTTTAAAAAAGACAGAAGAGTATAACAAAAAGAAAAACCTACTGACCGCCGTACAGCGTGAAATGGAAAAGGCACAGCAGCAAGAAGATTACGATAGATATGATGAATTATTGCAAAAGTATGGTGCAATGCTCGATGAAAATTTGAAGTTGGAGGATGAATTTAATACTGATTTGTCCAAAACGCTCGATGAACGGACTCAGGTGGAAATAGGAGCATGGCTCGGAAGCATACAGGTAGCGCATGAGAATGGAATTGCACTAACGGAAGAACAAGAACAAAATCTTGCTTTGTTCTTGGGTGTTTGGGACAGACTTCCAGACGACATGAAGTCTAAAATGCAAGAAACCGTTGAGGCAATAGGATATGGGTTAGATGATCAGGGGAATTTGGTGAAAACGTCCGCAAACGGATTGACGACAATAATCCGAAACGAATTTGGAAGCAAGCCTTTTTATGACAGTATGCGTTATGCTGGTCAGAATGTTATAGATGGTTTTCGGAAGGGAATGGAAGACCGTCTGTCTAATCTCAAAGGATCGGCCTCTATGTTGACAGGGGCAGTGCAGACCACAATGAAAAAAGATTTACAGATATTTTCGCCGTCACGAGTTACCAGAAAATTAGGCGGACAAACAGGGGAAGGGTTTGCACTTGGTTTACTGGATGAAACTGCAGAGGTAGAAAAGGCGTCTAAAATGTTGATAGGGATACCGGAAGATGCCGCAGAAAAGTTATCAATGCGCGCAAGTATTGCAGATAGTCATCCAACGCGCACGATAGAGATTGGACAGACTGTGTCTGGGACAGATATGCAAACATTTGCAATGTTGATGGTGCAGGCTTTCCACGCTTCTGGGCTAACAGTACAAATGGATGCTAAGACAGTCGGATATCTAACTGCGTCGGCAGTCGGAAAGCAGCTTGGATTCAACGCAAAGCGGGGTGGATGATAATTGTATATCACAGCATTATATGACGCAGATAGAAATGAGGTCGATCTATCAGATTACGGTGCCAAGAAAACTGTTGCACGCATTCTTAATGACGGCGTGCTGACCGCAATAACGGAACATCCTCCACAAGCGTTGACGGATGTATATATCAAAACGGATTTTGCGGCGTATAATCTCGGTTTGCAAATGGTAGTAGATGGCGCCGCCAACGCAGCAAAACTACTGAAAATCTTCCGGCATTGCCAAATCGTTTTTGATGTTAATCAAGGATGGGTGTGGGATTGCGTTTTGAAATCCGTAGACCGAACGATGTTAAATGACATAGCTGTATTAAATATAACATTTTCCGCTGAAGCGTATGGGGAGCAGGTCACTGAGACCATCTCAAGCACGACGCAGCAAATTACAGTAACGGGTGCAAAGGATACGTATCTTGACATCATATGCACGTCAAGCGGTAGTGTCACATTTAATGGAATCACTATCAAAAGTAATGGAGAACAGGTGGAAATCATCAGCAGTAAAGGCGTTGCTGATATGAAAAAAGTTGATATGACAGAGTTCCCACACGGTGTCGGAATCTATCCGATCTACATATCTGGAGACATTGATGGAATGACGCTACAAATCAAATACAGACCGAGGTGGTAACCAGATGGTTATATATAACAATCGACCGATTGCCGCAGAAGAACAAATTGTTGAGATGTACGACGGTACGCAAACACTAACGCTGACCGGACGAATAGAAAGTGAGTTACATACAATTCCTCAGGAATCACGGATCATCTGCGATCAAAATGCGTGGATTGTAAAAGCGGTAGAGGAGCTTGACGGAAATCTGACCGTGACCGCCGAACTGGATCTTGACAATTGGCGGCAACGGGTGTGGACGGCATTTAAAACGACCGAACTTTTACTTTCAGAGGTGATTTCAGAGATCATACCTGCTGGATGGAATGTAGAAAATGTAGACCTTGTATCAATCCGACGTACGATTGAGATGGAGGATGTCACAGACTATGACATCTTACTACAGGCAGAGGACACATATAATTGTGTTTTTGCGTTTGACTGCATGAGAAAATCAGTAACCGTTAAAAAGCCATCAACCGTAGAATGGAATGGCGTATATATCGCTGACCAACTAAATCTGCGCCGTAATGATTATAAGGGAGACACCACCGATTTTTGTACACGATTATATCCATATGGTGTACGCGATGAGGAGACAGGAGAGGCGCTTAACATCAAGTCGGTTAATGATGGCGTAGAGTATGTGCAAAACACAAATTACGCCGGAAAAATCGTATCAAAAATTTGGAGAGATGAACGCTATACGGATGCACAATCGCTAAAGGACGCAGCAATAGAAAAGCTTGCACAGCTTGCTGCGCCGGTGGAATCGTATGAATGTGACGTAATCGATTTGGCAGAGATTAATCCGGAGTACAGTACGTTAAAAATCAATCTGTATGACAAAATCCTACTGATGGACAGCATCCGCAAAACGCGACGGATTTTTGAAGTTGTGCAAAAAACGCGATATCCGGCGGCGGAAGAAAAAAACATTATCATGCTATCGTCAAAGTCAGTTACGTTGTCTGCGCAGATCAAGCAGACTATAGCGGGAGAGATCGGGGAGGGTGTCCGCAGACAAAATGAAAAAATCAACGAACTAAGCCGCGACGTAGATACCAACACTGCGCGGATCGCCGAAACGTACACCATCGGAGAGACGGACGCGCTGCTGGAATCTCAGGCAATGCAGAGCAAATCAGAAATCCTTGCGCAGGTCTCGGAGACATATGCGACCGGCGAGCAGGTGGACGAACTCACCGATGCAGACCGGCAGATCAGGGAACAGCTTGCCTCACTCTCGGTCACGGTGGACGGGGTGTCAGCGAAGACGCAGCAGCGCGGCGGAGCGAACCTGCTGAAAGGCACAGCGGCGTACGGTCTGGATAACTGGGAGGCAGATGAGGGCGTATCCCTGTCGCGCGGCGGCGCATACGCTTCGGACGTGCGGCAGCATTCCGCAGCAGGCGGCGGTTTCGTGCTGCCAAGCGGTACGCGGATTGCGCAGACCGTAACCACGATCCCAGACGGGCAGTACTGCTGGATGCTCCGGTATAAGCTGACCGGCTCCGGCGCACAGGCGGGCGCCGTTATGGTTGGCGTAACAGAAACGGCCCTCCCGCCGGTATCCGAGTGGACGCAGGTACGGGGGAACCTTACCGCATCCGGCACGGCGATGGATTTTGCGGTCGAATGCACAGCCGGCACACTGCTCATCGCCGATATGATCCTCATGCCAGGGCTTGAGGTATCGGACTGGCAGCAGGCTCAAAATGAGATCATGACGGACGGCATGACCTTTGCAAACGGCGTGCTGTCCATCGGAGCCGGCGGAGAAAAGCTGTCCACCCGCATTGATAACGCCTCCTTCGCCGTCAAAAACAACGCGGCAAACAAGTATGAGGCCTTCTTTGACGAGAACGGATCGGAATTCGGGAAAACCACGGTAAGAGGCTCTCTGACGGTAGATCCGGAAGCACGTGCAAAGGGGCTGGTCACCACGCCGGACGGCACGGGGCACGTCTTTCTTACGGTCAATGATTAAGGAGGACGCCCATGGCACAAAGTGGAAGAATAAACGGAAGCTGTACGGGCAGCAGCGGAAGCAAATATAGCTTCTGGTGTGACTGGGAGGAGAGCAATGTCTCGCAGTCCAACAACAGCTCTAAGGTTACTTTTTATCTGCGCGTAAAGCGGAACGACGGCGTGACAAGCTCCGCGTGGAATTTAAACAGAAAGCCGTCCGTTACGCTGAAAATCGACGGGCAGGCGGTGACGCTTGACAGCCTCGACTATATCGACACGCGAAACAATGCGACGTGCACCTTTGGCGTGTACTACACCACCCGCACGCATGGCGACAACGGCGCAAAAAGTCTGTCGGTGTCCGCGTCCTTTACGATGTACGACACGCCGACACTGACCGGCGGCTCCCTGTCCGGTACGGCGGAGCTTACGACGATACTCAGGCAGTCGTCCTTTAAAAGCGTGCCGGAAATCACGATCGGTCAGGCGGCTGTGGTCACGATCAGCGCGCCGGTATCGACCTGGACGCACACACTCAAGCTGGTATTCGGCAGCGTAACCATCACAAAGAACCTGGCCGCAGGCGTATCCTCCGTCACGCTGACAGCAGCGGAGACGACGCAGCTTGCCGCCGCCATACCGAGCGCAAACGAAGGAAAAGGCACGATGACGCTGACAAACAGTGTCGGCGTGTCTACGAATGCGGCCTTTACGGCGCGTATCGACGTATCCGCTGCGTCGCCTGTATGGAGTGGAACGTTTACCTTCGCGGACATAACTCACGCATCGGTCACCGGCGACAATCAAAAAATCATCTCCGGTATCTCGGACATTCGGATCACCATACCAGCCGCTGCGGCGTCCGCGCAGCAGTCAGCAGGGATGACAAAGTATATCGCCTCCTGCGGCGATGTGACCGGTTCTGCGGCGTACAGCGCGGCCCAAACGGTGACCATCACATTAAAGGACGTATCCACTGCGCAGATCACTGTGGCGGCGGTGGACAGCCGTGGGAATCAAACAGTAGCCGTCAAAACGGCAGAGGTCATTCCCTACACGCCGCCGGTCATCCGGTCGCTTACCGCACGCCGCGTCAACGGCAGCACAGCAGAGGTTGTGCTGGACCTTACCGCATCAATCTACGCCGATCTCATCGGTACGACGGCCAATGCGGTACAGTCACTGTCTTATACGTATACGCCGGACGGCGGGGAGATGTCAGAGGCGATCCAGCTCACACCGACCGTATCCGGCGGCACGGTGCGGTTTAATGCTTCGATACAGGGCGATCTCGGCACGGGCGGCTTTACCGTTAAGAACAGCTATATCATCACGGTCACACTGACGGACAAGCTGTCCAGCACGGCGCTGTCTGTGCCATTGAATTCCGGCATCGTCATTCTGGATCTGTACCGAAGCGGGGATACCTACGGCGTCGGCATCGGCGCGCTGTACGATCCGGCGGTTTCATCAAGGCTGCAAATAGACGGAAAGGGCCTTGTCGATCTGATTTATCCGGTGGGTTCCATCTATATGTCTGCCGTGGACACAAACCCCAGCACATATTTAGGCGGCACATGGGTTTCGTGGGGGAAAGGTCGCGTGCCGGTCGGCGTTGATGAGGATCAGGCGGAATTTGCGTCCGCAGAAAAGACCGGCGGCGAGAAAACACATACGCTCACGACAAACGAAATGCCATCGCACCGGCACTATCTGAACAATCCAAATGCAGCCGGCTCGACAGTGAACTATACGATAACCTACGCGCCGAGTTCAAAAGGCCTTGCCGGTACGCTTCAAACTGCGGCGGCGGGCGGCGGCGCGGCGCATAACAATATGCCGCCCTATATCACATGCTATATGTGGAAGCGGACAGCATAGGGGGTGAAGGAATGCCGGCGGAAATTATCACGTCCATCATAGCCTGCGCGGGGACGGTGATCGGGAGCTTTTTCGGCGTGCTTGCGTCGAGCAGGCTGACGACGTACCGGATCAAACAGCTTGAAGAAAAGGTGGACAAGCACAATCAGGTGATCGACCGCGTGTACAAGCTCGAAGCGCGGGACGCGGTGCACGACGAAGAAATCAAGGTTGCAAACCACAGGATCAGCGACCTTGAGGATTATCACAAATAGGAGGAAAAGGACATGAAAGCAAAAATGAAAAGCTGGATTAAGGCGGCGGGAATCCGCGCGGTGAAAACGATAGCGCAGACTGCGGCAGCCACCATCGGCACGGCGGCGGTACTGGGCGAAGTGAATTGGATGATGGTGGGTTCCGCCGCTCTGCTTGCAGGCGTTCTGTCCCTGCTTACGAGCGTTGCGGGCCTGCCGGAGCTTGGCGGAGCGGACGGCAATGACGCTTGAGTTTAAGGTTACGGGACAGCATATCGTGTGGGTGAACAATACGGAACAGGTTGTCGCGGACAGCCGGAATTACGTCAAAGCGAAGTTCACCCTTTCGGAAGAGTGGACGTGCCCAGTGACAGTGCTGTTTAAGGGTGTATGCAAAACAGTCCCCGTACTGCTTGCGCAGGCTGGAGAGGAAATCACCGTACCGCCCGAGGTTCTCAAAGCGCCGCTTATGCTGGTATCGTGTTACTGCGGGGATCTCATCACAGCGGACAGCGCAAGGGTGAAGATCGATCCATCCGGCTACACGGAAAGCCCCGAACCGTCCGATCCGGAAGCGCCGTCCTATTACAGCCAGATGATCGCCTATATCGATCAGATTAATGCTTTGATCGGGGAGGATGCGGAGGCAAAGGATACGCTGACTAAGCTGCAAGACGTGATAGACAAGGCGCAGGATGCCACCACTCTGCCGGATCAGACCGTAATCGGTCAGATGGACGCTTTGATCGATCAGTATATATCGAATGAGGATGTGGCGGCGTATCAGATTTTAGAAGGAACGATTCGAAAAATAAAAAGTGACTGCAAGGTATTGAAGAAAAGCATTTTTCAAGGCGTAGAAAGTCTTACGGAAGCCTATCTCCCAGAGTGCACTGGTATAGGATCGATGGCTTTTCAAGACTGCCTCTCCATACAGAGGATATATGCTCCTAAGCTGCTATCCATAGGAGCGAATGCGATTCACAGTGAAAAAAGAATAGAGACATTTTCGTGCTTATACGCGCCGTTTCTTGAGGATGTAGACAATTCGGCGTTTAAATTCAACGTAAATTTGAAAAAACTTGACACACATCTTAAGATGATCAGATCATATGCATTTAGCTATTCAAGTGTATCGACGCTGATCATACGGAGCGCTGACGTATGTACGCTTCAGTCAACGAGCGGATTTTCAAACGATCCGGTATCAAAGAAAACTGGATATGTATATGTCCCGCGCGCTCTGATTGATGACTACAAAACAGCCACAAATTGGACCGTTTATGCCGATCAAATCCGTGCGATAGAGGATTATCCGGATATATGCGCACCGGAAGAATGGGAGGACTGATATATGCTTTATACAGAGACCGTGACCATAGGCAGTAGGCAGTACCGCCGCACCTACAGCGATACATACAAAATCGCCCGTGACGGTATCGAGTACGACGAAGCAATTGATCCGATCGACACGGAGCGGACATACACGGAAACGGACACGCCTAAAACAGAAACGGAGGAACAGTTATGACAAAAATCATCGACGTATCGGAGTATCAGCCGAATATTGACTATGCAAAGGTGAAAGCGGCAGGTATCGGCGGCGCAATTCTGCGCTGCGGTTATACCGGATGGGGCAGCTCTCACAGCCTGAACGCGGACAAGCGCTTTGAAGCGCACTATGCGGGCTTTCAGGCCGCGGGCGTGCCGGTCGGAGCGTACTACTACAGTACAGCGGACACAGTAGACTTCGCCAAAAAAGAAGCGGAATTCGTGCAGTCTTTGCTAAAGGGCAAGCGGTTTGAGCTGCCAATCTATTACGATCTCGAGAACAACGAGCGGCAGGGCAAACTGTCAAAAGCGCTACTTACCGAGATTGCGGACACGTTCTGCTCGGCCATGGAGGACGCGGGTTATTTCGTCGGAGTCTACGCCAATACGAGCTGGTTTACAAACAAGCTCGATCACGCGGCACTTGCAGAAAAATACACGATCTGGCTTGCGGACTACCGCGGAAGCAATGCGGACAGGACGCTCAGGCGCGATATTTGGCAGTACTCTTCTACAGGCAGTGTAAACGGCATTAACGGAAATGTAGATGTAAACGAATGCTATCGGGACTTCCCGAGCATTATCAAAGCGGCAGGACTGAACGGCTGCGGGAAAGAAGCCCCCGCGCCGAAACCGGAAGCCGCGTCCTACACAGTAAAGGCAGGCGATAGCTGGTGGAGCATTGCCGCCGCACAGCTCGGCGATGGGACAAGGTATGCGGAGCTTGCGGCGTATAATGGCAAAAAGCCTGCGGATACGATCTATGCCGGTCAGGTGCTTAAACTGCCGGTTAAGACGGCATCTGCGGCAAGGACGTACACGGTAAAGGCGGGCGACAGCTGGTGGAGCATCGCGACTTCTCAGCTCGGAGATGGGACAAGGTATGCGGAGCTTGCTAAACTAAACGGAAAGACAGCGGCAAGCGTGATCCACCCAGGCGACGTGATTAAGCTGCCGTAAAAAAGTTTGCCGGTTTGTCCTCTGATGTCCTTCGGGCTCGGAGGCTCAAAGATATTAGAATTGCAGTACAGTTCTATGGAGCGTACTGGGGGGAGATCGGATTCGTCCGGTCTCCCTTATTTTTATACGGAAATCATTGACGTCGTGGCAGACTGTATGATATGATATTTGCACTGCCATTTCTATCGTTTATGCAGATTCGATTTGATAGGCAGTATGAAAGCAGTCGGAATAATCCGGCTGCTTTTTATATGTGTATAAATAAAAAATCCGGAGGTTTATCATCTCCGGATAATTACCGCGCCAAACACACCGTTCGCAAAAATGAACCGTAAGTGTTCGGATTCCGCGCGTTTTGGTGGGCCACTGTGCGCGAAATTCGAACTTTCCGTTATATTATCAAAGAAATCCGTCGTGTCGTCGATCATCTCCATGTAAGACACCTGTTTTCCGCCGCGCACGTTAAAATAAATGACCACTTTATCATCATACAAATAAATGGCGTTAATAAATACGTCTATAATCCGCTTTCTAAATTCCATATCGAAAAGATCGCCTTTGCAGAAGCTTGTCAGCCAAGCTGCGACCTCTTCTTTTTTTAATTGATATTTGCCAGCCAGGCGCAAGTTTATCAGGCTTTCTTCTGCCTCCTGCTTCCGTGCTTCTATTTGCATCGCCTTTTCATTTATTTTATCGATTATTCCGCTTGTCTTTGCACCTATAAGAGCCTCTGCGCATTGTCCTATTTCTGCGTCATGCTTGGTTATTTCCTTCTCTAATCTTTTAATTTCATCGTCAGAACATCCTTTATTGTATTCCTCAACTACTCTCTCTGCGATATAGTCAATACGCGATGGAGTTAGAACATAATCTACAGTCTGTTCAACAACATACCATTCGATAAAATCCTTTTTTTCTCTTTTCTTCTTGCAGCTTTTCGGTTTTTTCTTGCGAGCAGCACATGAATAATAATAGTATCGCTCTCCTGTCTTGCTGGTGCCGCAATCGCCCACCATCGGGGAAGCACAATAACCGCAAAACAGTTTACCGTTGAGCAAATACTCTACCTTTGCTTTTTTATGCGCCGGCGCACGTTTTGTTGCAGCTGTCTTCTTTTGTACATCGTCAAATAGTTCCTTTTCTATCAGTGCCGGACACCCATCTTCAACACTCACCTCGTCATAATGATATACGCCGATATATTTCGGATTTGACAAAATAGTGCGGAAACTATTCACTGTGAATTTCGTTCCCGATTTCGTTCGATGTCCACGATCGTTCAAATATGCCGCTATCTCTGTTTTGGATGCACCAGCCGCATATCGCTCGAAGATATAGCGTACAATCGGCGCAGTTTCTTCGTCAACAGAAAGTTTTTTGCCTTCCAGCTTGTATCCGAGCGGAATTGCTCCGCCCGTAGAATTCCCCTTTAAGGCTGACTCACGCATGCCGCGTCGTACATTCTGTGATAATTGGCGGGAATATGTTTCAGCCATCGCTTCAAGAACAGCTTCCAATATGATAGATTCGTCGCCTTCACCGATGCCTTCTGTTGCAGACAGCACCTTAACACCATTTTTCTTTAATTTGCTTTTGTATATTGCTGAATCATACCGATTTCTTGCGAACCGGTCTAATTTCCATACAATCACAAATTGAAACTGTCTCTTAGCGCTATCTGCTATCATCTGCTGGAATTGGGGGCGGTGATCCGTTGTCCCCGATATAGCGCGATCTACATAATGTTTAATCACGTTATAACCATGCTGCTGTGCATATTGAGTGCAAAATCTTATTTGCCCCTCAATGCTTTGCTCTGTCTGACGATCAGAAGAGTATCTTGCATATATTACGGCATTCATTTTTCCACGCTCCTTTATTCTTATAATATCTTTAAAGAAGTGCATTTTTGGACTCTTTACTCATAATGAAACACATCATAAATATTGTAATTTTATGATAAATTACACTTTGAAGCGTGTCAAGAAAAATCGACAAATTTCATTATTGCAAACCAACCCTGCTGTTGATAGCAGGGTTGGTTTTTGTGGAAATGTTTATCCAAGATGAAGCTGATTTTTTAATGCGTCTTGTAGTACTTGTGAAAAATTGATGTTACGCTCCAACGCCGCAGCGTTGAGCCATGCGGGGAGCGTAACAGTGCGATTGACCGAGCGATTAGTCTGCGCCATTCGTACAGAGGGCATATATACGTCGATCAACACAACACGCTCATTTTTATCCGGATAAATATCTGACAGTGCGGATGGAGTCGGGAGTTCCTCCCCGTCTTCTTCTAACCCGAACAGGACACAACCTAATAACTCACGCGCGGAAAGCAAAGCGTCCGCCTCGTCAACACCGCTCGTGGCACAGTCCAGATCAGGGAACACAACGGAAATTTCCTCACCATCCTCATATCCGAATACTGCCGGATAAAAATAACGATCTGTTTTTTTCAATGCGTATTTCCTCCTTTCAGAAGGCAATCGGGATTATTGGAATTTTAATCCCGACTGCCGCCCGATACTTTGTAGTGTTTTGATTGGGATATTTTTGCAAGGGTGCTTGACAGTTGTTCGCCCCTTTTTTGTGGGGTGCTTAAATTGATGATGACTACCTACGCAGGAGACTTCGTACCAACCATCTGCTTTTAGAAGTTTGATAACCTCCTTTGAACTGTACTGCTTCATCTGTGCTCCTCCTTACACATATATAATAGCACATATAAAAATATTTGTCAACAGTAAAGACAAATATTTTTGCACTTATTATGCTGCGATATAGTCATCTGAGCGGGTGGCATTCTTTTTTTGTGGCACAAATTCGCCTTCTTAATTTGGCAGCCCTGCCGAAATGGCGGGGCTGTTTTTTTATAGAAACGTTTATCCAAGATAAAAGCTTTGCATTTTTCAAACCTTCATCTTAAAGGAACCGCTTGACCGCTTTCAATCAGTTTGCGATAATCACAAACTGTAGAATATGCAAGGTCAGTATGCAAGCAACGATTCGCTTTATAGCATTCGGTGTATAAGTGACAGCACCCAAAATGATAGTTTGAAAAGGAAATACGAAATTTATTGATAATCATAATGCGCAGATCTGAATCGGGAAGAGATAGGAATTCTAACGCAGAAAGTTTATTAGAAACTAGAGAAACATCGTTTGACACGTTAATATCGATGTATTCTTCTCTGTTTTTTGTAGCAGCAACCAAACGACAAAAAAGCAACTTCCTTTCATCTCCGACACAATAGATGTCATTACGATGAACAATCCAATAGCTTATAGATTGATCTTGATTTTTAATGACTTCGAGAGATGCATGCGTAAACTCTGAAAGTAACGGATATAAACGATCTGTTATAAAATCCATAATAAACACCTCATAAGTTATCGAGAACAAGCTCATAGAAAACATCTTCAGGCATAATCTGAATATCAAAGCCCTTTAAAATTAGTTCTTCAGCTTTCTTTTGCTTTATACTCTTACCATCTTTGATTTTAGTACAATAATCATTGTTGCCTAGTATCAAATAATCAGTTTTTCGGGTAACGCCATTGCCCAAACATCCACCAAGATTAGCAACTAACTGCATGGCTTCTCGGCGAGAAAGCCGATCAAGAGTACCTGTAAAAACACATATTTTCCCATAAAGAGGATGAGAGGTGTCAAATTCGGTAACTTCGGCGGTAATCAGCCTTGAATCAATTTTGTTGGCCCATGCATATCTTTTTTTAAAAAGCGCAAAAAAATCAGAAGGATTTTTAAATCGATTGGATACATCCTCTTGCATTTTTAAAAAGCACTGTAGTGTGCAATATGTATCTTGGGAAGCACGGTGGAGATTTCCGTCTGGCACAATGTCCAAATATTCGATGAGGTTAATTAGTTTATGGTGCTGCATATTGGGGTATAATTTTCTAGAAATGCGAAGTGTGTCAATATAGTCATTCATGAGCGGTACGCCAGCAGCATTCATTAAAGAATCATACAGAAAATTGATGTCAAAGTTTACGTTATGACCAACAATATAAAGGCTACCAATAAAATCGATCAGTTCAGATAAAATATCAGAAAAATACGGAGCATTCAAAACCATATCATTCGTGATGCCGGTAAGATCGGAAATAAAAGAAGGAATCTCTTGAAATGGATGTATGAGCGTTTCATATCGATCAATGATCTTTCCGCAATGTACTTTTAATGCGGATACTTCAATAATTTCATCGCGATCGGAGGATAAACCTGTGGTTTCGAGATCAAGCACAATATAGTCTTGCGGAAAAGCAACACGATTTTCGCCTTTTCCAACTCTGGCTTTAGATAATGGTTTCGTTTCT
>ENA-UEOI01001260-UEOI01001260.1-human-gut-metagenome-genome-assembly--contig:-NODE-1260-length-22533-cov-3.382437_pt1 | contig 22533 bp, 19 predicted proteins | sample MGYA00242883_ERZ507882 | MGnify/ENA primary metagenome ERZ507882 (study PRJEB26167, sample SAMN06115502) | human gut metagenome | host: Homo sapiens | place: China:Chongqing | collected 2015-07-29...
TTCGGAAGAGTGGGGCGTATGCATCTCTCCATTGATGTTTAATCATTTAGCAAGAGTACTGTCTCTGGTTTATACTACAGAGACACACGAGCGGATCTGTTCTATTTTTGCCAAAGGAAATTACAATGATGAGAATTATCCGATTCCTGCATTTTATATGCCAACGAATGTAAATTTATTAGAAATGCTGATAGATTAGGTATTATTACCTAACTATTTACAAAGAAAGAAATCCCGGTAAACTGCAAATCAGTTACCGGGATTTTTTCCACTTAATGATAACTTTCCATATCAGAAGTTATTGTTCAGACCACATTCTGCGCTCTCGCCTATTTCAGCATATCGCGAACCTGACTTAGGATCGCACACTCTAAACGCTTGCGCATGATCTTACAGGATAATTCATAAGCATCATGAATATCCCCATTATAAATATAATTGTTCGCATTGCATCCACCGCTGCAATAGAATTTTGCCCAGCAGTCTCGGCAAGTCGGTTTGGAATATACATGTGCACCGGCAAATTCTTTTTTAATGTCGGTGTTAAACGTTCCCTGCTCCAAATTACCCATACAATACTCTTCATGACCTACAAACTGATGACATGGATAAATATCGCCATCCGGCGTGATCGCAACATACTCGTTGCCACTACCACAGCCACGCAGTCTCTTGATCACACATGGTCCCTGATCCAGATCGATCATGAAATGAAAGAAATTGATACTTCCACCGTTATCCTTGATCTCCGCAATCTGATCCACCAATTTGTCATACTCCGCATAGATCTGATCTAAATCTTTCTCTGTGATTGCGTATTCTACACTTTCATCTTCCATAACCGGTTCCACAGAAACCTGATCAAATCCTGCATTGTACAAATGCATTACGTCTTCTGAAAAGTCCAAATTGTATTTCGTATACGTTCCACGCACATAATATTCCTTATCACCGCGCTTCTCAACTAACTTCTTATAGTTATCTACAATGCGGTCATAACACCCGCTGCCATCAACTTTTACACGCATACGGTCATTGACTTCTTTACGGCCGTCGATAGACAATACGACATTAGACATTTCTTCATTGATATAATCAATCTTGTCATCGGTCAACAACATGCCATTCGTTGTGATCGTAAAACGGAAATTTTTATGATATTCTTCTTCTTTGCTGCGAGCATACTTCACGATTTCTTTGACTACCTCAAAATTCATCAAAGGCTCTCCACCAAAGAAATCAACCTCCAAATTCTCACGTCCGATCGAGTGCTCTAACAAAAAGTCAATTGCCGCAATGCCTACTTCTAACGGCATCAACTTACGTCCTGTACCGAAATCTCCCGTAGAAGCAAAGCAGTACTTACAGCGCAGATTACAGTCGTGTGCAATATGCAGGCACATTGCCTTGATCGGAGACTCTACTGCTGTATTTGCAAAATCTCCGTAAATATCCTCACTAAACAACAGCTTGTCGTGATACAGAGCAACAATATCTGCATAAGACTCTTTAATCTCTTCCTCGGAATAATCTGTCTTCAACGCATCAATATATTTTGTCGGACATTCTTCCTCAAAAGGCGGCTGTGCATAGTCTAACAGATCATATGTCACATCATCGATCAAATGTACTCCACCACTGTTGACATCGAGCAAAATATTCAAGCCTTTCGCTTTAAATTTGTGTATCATATATTTATCCTCATTTCTATACTTCTTTTCGTTTGTGTCAACAAAATGGCTGTTACAGTGTTTGTAACAGCCATTTATCATTCTTGATCTGAAGAAAATTATTTATTTTCCTCATTTGCACACTTCTGATTTCCTACTGTACAAGAAGTCTTGCATGCAGACTGGCAAGATGCCTGACATTTGCCGCATCCACCCTTTTTCGCAGTAGCACTCAGATTTGCGCGATTCAATGTCTTGATATGCTTCATAATAAGTATCCTCCATTAACATATTCTAAAGTCCATCTCTCAAAATGAACCCATATAAGTTTATTGTACCATAATTCTCAAAAAAAACAATCTTTTTCCTATATCTGCCAACATATTTTTTTTGCATTATCGCATACTAGTACCATGATAAGCGTGAAAAAACACTTATCAAATCCCGGCAGCTATCAATTTGGGCAGGATTTATCTGTTCGAAATCAAAGATGTCGGACAAATATAAAGGAGGGTAAAAACCATGACAAACAATAACAGTTCCAGAATGGAAGTGCCACAGGCTAAGGAAGCAATGGACAAATTCAAAATGGAGGTAGCTAACGAATTAGGCGTACCTTTGAAGAACGGTTACAACGGTGACCTTACTTCTAAGCAGAACGGTTCCGTTGGTGGCGAGATGGTTCGCCAGATGATCAAGCGTCAGGAGCAGGAAATGGCAGGCAAATAATGCCGGCAGTTTCCGGAGATAGACTGCATTAGCAGTGATCTGTCTCCTACAAAGCAAAGAGTGATATCTGTCATCTGTAAAGATAACAAATATCACTCTCTTTTGCTGTTTCCGCTTATCAATACAAAAAGAACCGACAGGCTGCTCCCAAAATGATACCGATACACATTCCGGCGATCACATCTTTTGGAAAATGTACGCCACCGGCCACACGAGTCACCGCAAGGACGATACCCAAAACCCAGACGACCACTGCTGCCCACATACACTGCCAAGCAATTGTCGTACCGATCACAAAAATAGAAAATACATGTCTGCTCGGAAAGGAATTTCCGCACTTATCCTTCGGGATCAATGGTTGAAACTGATATACCTCATAAGGTCTGCGTGCATTTAATTTGGCACGAAAAACGCTTACAAGTATAAAAGATACTGCCGGCACGGCTATCGTAACACAAGCGTCACAATAGCTTTCCTGCCACACCAGCCAAAATAAAACGCTAAAATACAGCACGGCTGTCACATATGTGATAGCCGTACTTATTCCATTTATGATCTTCACTCCATAACGTGTTTTTTGAATACACGCAAAGATTCGTTCATAAGCTTCTTTTCTCACTCTTCTTCCTCATTTTTCACAACGTCTAAGCATAACTCCTGCAACTGCTTATCATCTACAGCATTTGGCGCATCTGTCATAAGACAAGAAGCATCTTTTACCTTTGGAAAGGCGATGACGTCACGGATGCTGTCCTGCTTCGCCATAAGCATGATCAAACGATCCAGACCATATGCAAGACCTGCATGTGGCGGAACACCATACTTGAATGCATTGATGAGGAAGCCAAACTGTTCGTTCGCTTTTTCTTTGGTAAAGCCAAGTGCCTCAAACATCGTTTCCTGTACATCGTCCTGATGAATACGGATGGAACCACCACCAAGCTCAGTACCGTTCAGCACGATATCGTATGCTCTGGCGCGTACTTTCTCCGGATTTGTCTTTAACAATGGAATATCTTCTTCCATTGGCATCGTGAACGGATGATGCATTGCTACATAACGACCCTGCTCTTCCGAATATTCAAACTCTGGGAACTCAGTAACCCAAAGGAATTTATATACATTTTTATCCAACAGATCAAGATTGCGTGCGATCTCTAAACGCAGATTACCAAGAACATCCCAAACGATCTTGTTCTTGTCTGCTGCAAATAACAACAGATCACCGGCTTCTCCATCCATTGCCTTAACCAGTGCATCTAACTCTTCCTCTGTCATAAACTTTGCAAACGAAGATTTATATGTGCCATCTTCATTAATGCACAGATAAGCCAGTCCCTTTGCGCCAAAATCTTTGGCAAACTTCACTAATGCATCGATCTTCTTACGAGGCATTGCCCCCTGACCTTTTGCATTGATACCGCGAACGGAACCGCCATTTTCCAATGCACCGGTAAATACGCCGAAACCGCATCCCTTCACGACCTCAGAAACATCATGTAACTCCATGCCAAAACGAAGATCCGGCTTGTCTGAACCAAAACGATCCATCGCTTCCTGCCAAGTCATTCTCTGAATTGGGAGCTCTACATCAACATCCAGCACTTCTTTGAAAATCTTCTGAAGAAGTCTCTCATTGACGTCCATCACATCGTCCTCATCCACAAAAGATAACTCCATATCGACCTGTGTAAATTCCGGCTGACGGTCTGCACGCAGATCCTCATCTCGGAAACAGCGGGCGATCTGGAAATAACGATCATAACCGGAGCACATCAAAAGCTGCTTAAACAACTGTGGAGACTGTGGCAGTGCATAAAAATTACCCGGATGCACACGACTTGGCACAAGATAATCTCTGGCACCCTCCGGTGTACTCTTGGTAAGCATCGGTGTCTCGATCTCTAAAAATCCTTCGTCTGCCAAAAATTGACGGATCAATGTTGCCACACGACTGCGCATGATCAAATTGCGCTGCAGATCCGGTCTGCGCAGATCCAAATAACGATATTTTAATCGAATGTCTTCTTTGGTCTTGCTGTCTGCCTCAATCGGGAATGGCGGTGTCTCAGACTCTGATAACACACGAATTGCTTTAGCACGAACCTCGATCTTACCGGTTGCCAGTTTATCATTCACGGCACCGGAACGTGCTGTCACTTCACCGGTCACAGCCACAACAAACTCGCTGCGCAGCTTCTCTGCTTTTGCAAATCCCTCACTGCCGATCTCGCTCTCCTCGAAGATCAACTGCAAAATGCCGGAACGATCTCTCAGATCGACAAATATAATGCCACCTTTATTTCTCTGTTTTTGTACCCATCCCATCACGGTAACGGTATCTCCAATATTCTGTTCACTCAGCTCCGCACAACGGCATGTGCGTTTTAAGCCTTTCATCGACTCAGCCATAGTTCCTCCAATCTCTGCTGCAGGAATCCCTTTCCTGCACGGTAATTCTAATTTTCGTTTCCTATCTTACAACAAATCCCTCTATCTTTCAAGCGCATGCCTTTTGCGCTCGATCATTTCATCCACACGGGAAATATAATCCGTAACACTCTTCACATTTTCAATCCGGCTTACCTGTCCCCGGTCACTATGATATTTCTTCGTTGATGCACCTGCTCCTAACGCAACGATCGACTGCATCTCCTCCATGATCAAAATGTTATACAAACATTCGCTCCCCGGTTTTGCATATCCAATATTTTCCTGGCCACCACTTCCGGCATGACCGGCAGAATTCTTTTGGCGGTACATATAATACGGCAGATATCCCTGTTCTCCGGCAAACTGCTCCCCGCGAGCCAACATCTGCTCCATCCGTCTGCCGCGTATCTGCTCCGTCTCCCCCAATGCGCCTTGTTCTTCCAAGACACTCCGCAGTCTCGAAGCTCGCTTGATCACTAAGGAATGGATCGTCAAACTATCCGGTGCCAACTGCCCCACCTGACGCAATGTATCCTCAAAATCGGACAGCTCTTCTCCCGGCAGACCAATGATCAGGTCCATATTAATATTGGTAAATCCAAGCTTTCTTGCCAGCTCAAATGCCTGTATCGTCTGATCGACCGTATGCCTTCTTCCGATCAGATCCAACGTCTTTTGCTGCATTGTCTGCGGATTGACCGAGATCCGGTCTACACCACACTCACGCAGAGCCAACAATTTGTCCTCCGTAATGCTATCCGGTCTTCCCGCTTCCACTGTAAACTCTACAGACGTGTCCATCGGAAAATACTCCTGCATCGTCTTTATCACAGTACGAAGCTGCTCCGGTGATAATGTTGTTGGCGTCCCACCACCCATATATACACTTGTCAGCCGCTTTCCCTGCATCAACTTTGCCGTTCCCTTGATCTCCCGCTGCAGTGCTGCCACATAATCATCCCGCAAATGACCAAAACGATCGCACGGATACGACGGAAAGGAACAATACAAACAGGTGGTCGGACAAAACGGAATACCTACATACAAACTATATCCGTCCTGATATTCATTTTGCTGCAGCAGAGCTGCCTCTCTTGCAGCAATTTCAGTTCCAAGCGCAGCCTTTTGCTCACTGCAACAATAAACGTTCTGCAGTATTTCCATAACTTCCGTTCGCTCACGTCCCTCTAGCAACATATTCATCGGAATCTTTGTCGGACGTACCCCTGTCATCGTGCCCCAAACCGGAAGTCGTCGTTCAAAGCCCTCCGGCAGCCATTCTTCCGGGAAATCACGGAGCACTGTAAATACTAATTTTTTAACGATATTTTTGTAATACGTCCGATATGGGTGCGCAAGCTTCCCCTCTTTTTTGTGCCAGTCGTCATCTCCGGTTACCGCTGCACTAGACGCTTTACGTCCGGCTTTTGTCTCCACACAAACAGAAATCTCCGTATCACCATAATCAATGGCAATATGGAGGTCTCCTGATTCCCCATTTATTTGTGTGCGTTTTCCCGGGAAAAATCCGGTTGCCAACGCCTGTAGTTCATAGTCAAACTCTTTTTCAGACAATGTAAATCCTATCATCTCAATCCTCCATGTCCGAAAATCATTCTACCGCAAATGGATTAAACATCTTTTCATTTTTGATCGATGCCATAACGCCATGCCCCGGATACACCTGCACGGCATCCGGAAGAACAAATAATTTTTCACGGATCGACCGCACGATCTCTGACATACTTCCTCCCGGAAAATCAGTCCTGCCGACCGATTCCTGGAAAAGTGTATCTCCGGAAAAAAGCATTCCCGCCTTAGGAAAATAAAAACACATACCGCCCACCGTATGTCCCGGAGTCAAAATGCAGCGTACTTCCTGATCTAACAAAGTGATCGTCTCCCCATCTTTCAACCAGTGATCTGCTTCTACGGACAACATGGCACCGCCCATATTGATGGAAAGATTGATGGACGCATCCTGCATTGTCTCCTTTTCTGCTTCTGCCGCATACACCGGAATATGATATGCCGTACGCACGCTATCCACTGCCATAACATGGTCAAAATGTCCGTGTGTCAGCAAGATGGCAACCGGATGTAATTCCTGATCTTCTATAAACTTTTTAATACGTTTTGCTTCATCTCCCGGATCCACGATCACACAGTCTTTTGTATCCTCTCGTTACAAAAAATAACAGTTTGTCTGTACCGGTCCCACCACTTGAAATTTACAAATCAATCGACTCATAATTACTCCTTTTTATGAATGTGTTCTTTGTATATCCTTAACGCTCTCTACCTGACGCAGTTTTGCGGTTAGCACATGCAGCGCTTCTACACTACGGATCGCAAATCCGATCGTGATCGTTGCAATGCCCTGTTTGCTCGTACGGGAATTGACATTATTGATCGTAATACCGCTTTCCGTAAATACTCTGGTCAAGTCTAACAATACACCAATTCGGTCATATGCATAAATAACCAGTTCGGTATCATACAGCTCATTTTCCTCTTTATTCGGAGACACCTGCCATTCTGCCTCGATAATTCGCTGACGATCCGCCTCATTCATGTTCATTACATTCACACAATCTGTACGATGAATGGATACGCCACGACCTCTTGTGACAAAACCAATGATCTCGTCTCCCGGCACCGGACTGCAGCAACGTGAAAAACGTACAGAAACATCGTCCAGCCCTGCAACTACAATACCACTCTTGGACTTGATCGCTGCCATTGCTCCCGTCTGACCATTGGATGATGCATTATTTTTTCCTACTGCTTCTAATATATCTTTATCCGTTGCAAACTGCGGATTTTTCTTACGATAAGCGTCCTGCAGCTTATTGATCACCTGTCCCTCTTTCAGACCACCATGACCAAGTGCAGCCAAGACAGAATCCCAATCACGGAAACCATACTTTTTCATACAAGCCTGCGTATATTCCGGTTTGACCAGATCCGTAAGTACAATTCCTTGCGCTTTACAATAATTCGTTAACAATTCCTTGCCACGCAGTATATTTTCTTCCTTAAACTGCGTTCGAAACCACTGATTGATCTTATTTTTGGCCTGTGTGCTTTTAACAATAGACAGCCAGTCGCGGCTTGGACCTCTGGAATTTTGTGACGTGATGATCTCCACACGGTCACCATTTTGAATATGATAATCAATTGTCACCAGATTGCCATTCACCCTGGCACCTACCATGCGGTTACCAACCGCACTGTGTACTGCGTACGCAAAATCGATCGGTGTCGAACCTGCAGGCAGATTCTTGACATCACCATCTTTCGTAAAGCAATATACATAGTCGGAGAACAGATCCAGATCGCTTTTAAGCAGACTTAAAAACTCCTTATTATCCGACATATCACGCTGCCATTCCAAAATACGGCGCAGCCAGGAAAGCTTTTCTTCCTCACTCTTGGAAGTATCCTGTCCATATTGATTTTCTTTGTATTTCCAATGTGCTGCGATACCATATTCTGCGGTACGATGCATCTCGTACGTACGGATCTGTATCTCAAACGGTTGTCCTTCCGAACCGATCAATGTCGTATGAAGCGACTGATAATTGTTCGGCTTTGGCATTGCGATATAATCTTTGAATCGACCAGGTATTGGTTTATAAATCTCATGAATAACACCTAACGCCGTATAACAATCTCTCTCTGTGTCTACAATGATACGCACAGCGAACAGATCATAGATCTGATCCAATTTTTTATTCTGGGTAACCATTTTCTTATAAATACTAAAATAATGCTTTGCGCGTCCATCGATCGTCGCTTTGATCCCGGCCGCTGCAATGTGACTGCGCACCTCTGCCACGATCTTGGCGATAAACTCGTGCCGCTTCACTTTGCCCTGCTCCAGACTTTTTTCGAGCTGTTTGTACATTTCAGGCTCTAAATATTTAAACGACAGATCATCCAACTCGACCTTAACTTTGGAAATACCGAGTCTATCCGCAATCGGTGCGTAAATATCTAATGTCTCTGTTGATTTCTCTTTTTGCTTGATCGGCGTCTGGTACTGCATTGTGCGCATATTGTGCAGGCGATCGGCTAACTTGATCAAGATTACACGAATATCTTTTGCCATCGCAAGAAACATCTTACGCAGATTCTCTGCCTGCATTTCAACTTTATCGGCCACATAGTCGATCTGTGTCAATTTCGTCACACCATCGACCAACAAAGCAACCTCATCTCCAAACTCTGCTGCGATCTCCGGTCCGGTCATAACGGTATCCTCAACAACATCATGAAGCATCCCGGCAACGATCGTCTCCTTATCAAGTTCCAATTCCGCAAGTATCAAACAGACACAGATCGGATGGATGATATATGGTTCCCCCGATTTACGAAGCTGCCCCTCATGCGCCTTTGATGCGATCTGATACGCTTTCTCGATCATCGAAATATCATCTGACGGATGATATTTACGGATCATTGTAATTAACTTTTTATATAACTCCTCCGGTGCTGTAAAATCCTCCGGAATCGTACTTGTTGCCAACTCCCCCGTATCAATCTTAAACCCCAATTGTCCCATTTTGTTGTCTTCCATATGCAGCCTCCTAACCACTCATGTGTCCAACAACCCGTATATATGGGCCGCCAGCCGTGGGAGTATGTAACTTTTGTATTGTCATCATCGAAACACTTTGTATTGTAGTATACGATTTTTTTCATTCAAAATCAAGTAACGAAAAGCCCATCTTTACTCGCATTCAATACCCATTAGCTTTTGCATCAGCATATCAAACTGTTCATCTGTCAACTCTTCCTCTTCGTAAGCATCTGTAATCAGTTCTTCCAGCTCATCCCATTCGTATTTACCGGTTCCCTCCTGCAGTTTATTCAATTCTTTGTCCCATTTTTTATAAGTCATATTCTGATCCTCCACGATGTTATTTGTATATAGCAGACACTGTACTTTTTGTATCCCATTGTACGGCTCATACTAATTCCGGAGTATATATCATCACTCCCTGTAACCATAATTTTACCAAATTTTGTATATTCATACAATCACCATCCGCAGGAGAAATTCGCTTTGCAAACCATTCCTCTTGCAGCGGTCGTATCATTGTCGTACAATGCATTCTTTCTGCATCAAAAGAGTACGCCGGCAGATCACAAACAAGACGTATATCCTGCCTGTTCGAACGTTTCCGTACATATTCTGCCAACTGCCTGCACACCAACTTCTGATACTGCTTTGCTGCCAATACATGAGTGATCTCTGCCTCACTTTGATCTTCCTCACACAGATAGGCGGCAATTGCGATCGGTTTTTCCTGATCCCACACTGCAACCAGCTCTCCGTCGTAGCATTTCATCTGCTGATCTGTTTCTGCAAAATATGCCGCCGTCCATGCTGCGTGCATATCCATCGGCAGCTCTGCCGCAAAACTCTCCAGTTGCTTCGTCTGTCCCGCCGTCCAACGATCAAACGGGCATATCTGTAATGTATGATTTCCGACATTTTGTATTGATCCCGCCTGTCCAAGTTCCGGCACAATAGCATCCCATCGTGCCTGTGGCAGGGATGGGTCTGCTTCTTCTACTTCTTCTGCTTCTATCACGAACTTATCACACCATCCCGCTGACACAAAGTCATACGGACGGTAGATCGCCTCTGCCGCCGGCATCAGATACGTAAACGGCTCCCCGTCCTCTTTGCAGATACGAAGTGCCTCCGTAACCAACTGCCCCATATATCCTTTTCCCTGTTCTGCTTTCTTCGTGCAAACACCCACAATGTAATGCAGATCGAGCCGCTCGCCCTGCACAATGCAAGTGTACGGATTAAGATGCAACATCGATACAATTTCCTCTCCACGCAGCAAAAGCAGCACCCGGTTGTGTTTCCAGGTGCTGCTCATGTAATGATCTACATAACTTTCTTTATCTTCAAACATCTCGATCCACAGTGCCTTAACCGCTGCTGCAAATGGTTTCTTTTCTGCCTCTGTCTGAAGATCTTTCATCTTGATCTGATCCACGAATCCCACATTCCTTTCCGTTCCCGCAGACTGATAACAATTTCATCCTGCCGCAGGCACATCATTGCTTCGCTAGTTAATATATGTCGGCTGATCCGTACCATCTAACATGTCATAGATCAGATCTGTCGTCCGGCGTGTGGAACTGCCATCCAACAGGCCTAAGAAAAATTGACGAAAAGAATCATCCACAGAAGTTTTCGCCGGACTGATAAGTACTTCCTTCATCCTACTTATCAGCGTCTGCAGATCTTCTACGATCTCACCCGGTACAAACTCTGCGAAATCAAAATAAAGATCTCTCTCTCTCAAATACTCCTCAAGATCAAACGCATAAAAGATCATTGGAATATCTATCAATGCTGCCTCAAAAATAGACGAGCTATAGTCTGTCACCAACAGATCGGTGATAAATAACAGATCATTAATATTTTCTTTGCCGGTCAGATCAAAGAGACGATCTGCAAAATCGCATTCCCGGTACATCGAAAGATCGGAGCGTACGAAAGGATGCTGCTTTACAAGCAACACGGTATCCGGCGGTAATGCATTCATCACAAGATCGATTGGAAATCGTTCCATCGGATAAAACGCCGTTTTATTACCACTTCCACGAAAAGTCGGTGCAAAGAGCACGATTTTTTTGTCTTTCCACTGCGGATAACGCTCATAAAGAGCCGCAACCGTTTCTTTGCGATAATCCTCATCAAAAAATACATCGGTACGTGGTATGCCTGTCTGACGAATATTATTAATGTGCATACCAAAGGCTTCACTGTAAAACGGTGCCATTGCAGATCCACTGACGATCGCCCGTGTATATGTTCTATGATTTCTCGTATTCTGTGCCAGATCCGTAAGCCCAAGCTCTGACAACCCAAACAGCTTAAATGCGCCACAGGCATGCCACAATTGCAGCACCTCAGTCTCCTGTCTGACGTTGAGTGCCCCTAGCTGCGGCACAAAATCTTCTAAAACGATCACCTTTGCCCCCGCTGCGAGATATGCACTTTTTTTCAGTTCCCTAAAAGTCAGTTTATCTACTGTCTTCGTTGTCAAAAACTCTTTTAACTCTGTCTTTCCCTCTTCCTGCAAAAGACTCCGAACCCGGTCCAGATTACCGCCTGCATCCACCTGTCTTTCCGACAGAAATAACACACCCTCCGGCGTGGTGATCTGTTTTACGGCACGAGCATACTGTCTGGCAAAATATCTGGTTTTGTGATCGCGAACACTATAATCATATCCCGTCCACGCCTTTACCATATCATTTGCATGATAAAAAATTGCCTTTTTACCGGATGCTTTCTGTGCTCTCGGGCTAAGCTTACCAATTCCTTTCGAGGCAAGCCAACCGGAACACAACCATACCGGCAGCAGCACTGTGCACACACCAAACAACGCGCGCTTAACTATTCTGATCAAAACACGTGGTTGCTGATATAGGTCAAAAAACTGCTCTCCCCGCAGATTTCTTGAAACTTCTATTTCCTGCCACTGCATATTCTGATCCACATAACAAAGTGAAACCGACACATTCCGATCAGACTGCAATCCTTTTTTATCCGCAAACACGTACGCCAACTCCACTTTGGAGGTGCCTATAAACTTGCAATCTCCCTCCTTAGTCATTGTGCATTCTACAAACATTGGATAATACCGTTGCTTTTTCTTTTGTCCGTCGATGTCCTGTACAAAACTAAGCAGCATATGCATCCTCGCCGCAGTCGTTTTGTATCCTTTTAACTTTCCGGATACCGTCAGTTCATAGACAACCGATCGGTCTGTTTTGGTCACATCAGCAACAGCCTGCAGATTCTTTATCACGCTATCTCTCCATTCCTTTCTCAGCCTGTCAGCCCATCAATATTTTTTCACGCGCTGCTACAGGTGTCCTCCATATTACTTCTTCGTTCTTTTCTTCGTACTTTTCTTTGCCTTTTCCTTTTTTGTCACAGCAGCCACCTTAAAAGCACAGATCCGGTCAACCCGCTTCGTAGCTGAAGTAAACTGTACCGATTCAAAATTTACATATAAATACTTACCACTTACCGCAATCTCCTCATTCATCGACGGCATATTGATCACTTTATTGCGTTTGCCAAGTGTGATCTTACCGGCTCTTGCTTTTTTCAGATTCGGTTTGTACACATCCATCTGATGCAGATAGCCTCGTTTCGTCGAATTGGTCTGACAAGATCTCGACAGGATCAATCGTCCATTCGAAGTAAACGTTAATCCCTGTACACGGTTAGGAAGCTTAATACGCCCACATACGGTAAGCACCGGCTTACCGGTCTTGTCTGCGATCCGATAGGAGCCCAAATAGCCGGAATTACTTTCGCTATACGAAGCCACCCACAAAAGTCCCTTATAATACGTTACCGCAGCCGCCTGCTGCCCTAACGCATTCTTGGTCCCATACGCCTTAATCTCTAAATATTTCTTTTTAGCAACCGCCGCTTTTTTGATCTGAGCAAACGATATGCTGCGCAGATATGTCGACTGGCATATCCAAAGATTACGCCCGTCATAAGCAAGACCACCCGCATGTGTCTTATTTGGCAATACAACTGTCGTCAACAGTTTTTTACTGGATCTGCTCATAACATATACCACGGAATTATCGATTCTCTTGCTGTCATAAGCACTGACGAGTAAATACGAGCCGGCAAACGTCATTCCCTGCGGTACCATTGTTTTACTTCCAAATTCCAAAACGTTAGTATTTGTCATTCCCGGCAAAACGATACTCTTTGCATAGTTTAACTGTTTCTTTACAAAACTGCACGCCTTAACTGCTGCCGATCTCAAAAAAGCCTTTTTCGATTTATACAGCTTGGCACCGGTACTCGTCTTTGCTACAGCAATCGGTTTGACGCCGCTCTTCGTCGCCTTGCTGCTCTCATAATCTTTCTCTTTATAGGTGCGGTATGCTGTCATCGTGTAATAATATTTGGTACCGTTTTTGAGTCCGGTACGAAGATAACGGACCGTAGATTTTTCTTTCAAATCAGCTATAAGAACCGCCTGTGAACCATTAAACTGATAAATACGGTATCCTGTCGCACCATTTACCGCTGTCCACGTGAGCTTTACCCGGCCATTTCCGGCACGAAGCTTCATGGACGGTTTGGCAGGATTCGTCGTGGTCGAAATCTGCTCCGAATATTCTCCGGTGTTTTCCTCGTCTGCAAAATAGGTTCGAATGCGATAACGGTATGTGACACCCGATTTCAAGCCGGTATCCTTATATTCTAATGTCGTTGTGCTTCCTACTTTTGTTTCTACGCCATTTGCCTCTGTGCGGTAGATCAAATATCCGGTCGCACTCTCCACCTTCTCCCAGCCAAGTGTGATCGATGTGGAAGCATTTTTTATGATCGAAAATGTCGTAAGTGCTTCCGGCCGGGTAAACGTGTGAACCGGTTCTGCAAAGTGGCTCTGTTCTCCGCTTGACTGACGATAGGCACACACTGTGATATAAAATTCATCACCGGCTTTTCGGTCTTTCCACGTATATTTCTGCGCTTTCGTCTCATCTAAAAAAACATAAGCAGACTTCTCAAAATCATAATAATACACAAGATACGATGTCATTCCGGGCATTTCATCCCATGCTACCGTGATCGAGTCCGTGGTCGTTTCTGTTACTTCCAACCCGGTCAGCACATCTTTCTCTTCCAAAAATACAGCACCCTCCACCGGTGCGATCAAATCTACTCTATCCGGTGTATAGATTTCCTCGCCGGTCTCCTCTGCCTTTGCCATTGGGGCAGCCGTAAACCCTCCCAAAAGACTGCAGACAAGTGCAGCAACGATCATAACCGCTATTCTGGCTTTCCGTTTTCTGATGCTGTCAAACAACTGTAACATAATGCTTCATCCTCCATGCTCTACTCTTTCTGTAATATTGCAAATACTCTGTCAAGAGATCCGCCTTCTATATAATCATACTGTAATTTGGCAAAATCTTGGCGTTTTTGAGCATTATCCACATTTTTTTGCAAAAGCTGCAAAAGTTCTTCTGTCGAATATGCAATATCACCCGGAACCGTCGAACGATAGTCACGATAAAAACCGCGGTCATATTTGTCAAGGTCATAGGCAAATAATATAATCGGCTTATCTAAAAGCACATATTCCACAACGGTTGAAGAATAATCTGTGACCAAACAATCTGCGACCATATAAAGATCTGTTATATCACTATAGTCTGTCATATTCAGGCAATGTTCATGCAAGGTAATATTTTCTGACGGAAATTTCGGATGAAGTTTAACAAGAACATACCAATCATCTCCAAGTGTCTGACAGATTTTTGCAATGTCAAATTTTTCCAATAATTGTGCATTTTCCTCTGCCGTTGCCCGAAACGTCGGCGCATACAATAATACCTTTTTATCACGAAGGACCGGATACTGACGATATACATTCTCTGCTCGTCTTTTCTTGTCCTCTTCATCAAAATACGCATCCAAAACCGGAATGCCCGTTGCATAAATGCGATCTGTCGGAATGGCAAAAGCCTCACTATAATACGGTATGATCTGCGTCGAAGTGACAAACAGATGTGTCACATGCTTATTAGCCTCAGCAACCTGTTTACGAACATTCGGATTTTCTTCTGTAGAAAGACCAAATCGCTTAAACGCACCAGCACCATGCCACAACTGAATAATCTGCTGCCCCTCCGTATGCATATAGGCAAGCGGAAGCAGATTGTCATTGAGAAAGATCTTCCCGGCATCTGCCATATTCCACGGTACTTTTACAAAAAAACACAGTATTCCCTTAATCTTAGAACATATCCCTCCGTTCGGATGAAAGAGATCCTGCTTGCTAAATGCCACAATCTGACAGCCCTGATCACGTTTTGTAATCTCCTCAGACACCAACTCCAAATTACCATTCAGCCCATGGTTATGTCCATTAAAAAGTACAACTTTATTATGCATCTTCGCAAATTTTCGATGCAAATTATATATTCCCGCAAATACATAGTAACCTAACTGTTTCATACGACTTTTTTATTCCTTTCCAAACTCGCCAACGTTCATTGCCGGCAACTAACTTTATATTTTAACAGAATATCACTTTACTTGTAAATCCCCACTTCCGTACCACCTCTCGTATGCATACAATAATAGAAAACAAATTACCACTCGAAAGGAGGGCTCTATGAACCGAGTCTCTTCTATCATTCATTTAGATTATGCCAGACAACACGGTCTGACCGGGCAAGGGATCGGTGTTGCTATATTGGATACAGGCATTGATTTTCATCCGGATTTTTATTCTAAAGAAGGCGGATATCGTCTTGCCGGTTTTCTGGATCTGGTCAATCATAAAACACACTATTACGATGACAATGGACATGGAACACACACTACCGGCATTTTGACCGGTAACGGCTCCGTCTCAAACGGACTCTACTGTGGTGTTGCACCGGAATGTCATTTTTATTCCATCAAAGTGCTTGGCAAAAACGGCGAAGGGCATATTGAACACGTCTTAGAAGCCATTCACTGGCTGTTACAGCACTACAAAGAATATAATATCCGCATCGTTAATATTTCCATCGGCAGTACCCGCGGCCGACAGTTTGACGAAAACTCTCCTCTCGTAAAAAGTGTCAACTCTCTGTGGGAACACGGTCTTGTTGTCCTCACAGCTGCCGGAAATCATGGCCCGGCTCCCGGAAGTATTGGTGCACCGGGCAACAGCCGTAAGATCATTACCGTTGGCTCTTCCGACCCGTTACAGTATCGTTTTGACTCCGACTATTCCAGCCGCGGTCCAACCAATAGCTGTATAAAAAAACCGGATATTGTAGCACCGGGATCACGCATTGTCAGTCTCGCTGCAGGCTCCTCCTATCAGGCCAAAAGCGGCACATCTATGTCAACACCGATCGTAGCCGGATGCATCGCTCTCCTGTTAGAAAAATATCCGGATCTGACGAATCGCGAAATAAAGCTGCACCTTCGCAACACCGCACTCGATCTTGGATACAGCCATACGAGACAGGGCTGGGGACTGATTCAATGCGACCTCATGCTTTCCACTCCGCCAACAAGACTATAAAAAAGCAAAGCCAGCGCTTTGCATAACACCACATTGTGAGCGGTTTCCTATAAAGATTAATGTAAAAAGAGCCTTCGTGCATCGGAAACGTCATCATGCTCGAATGACATTCCCGATACACGGAAGGCTCTTATCTGATATCTTTTATGCCAAAACACGATCCAGCTCTTTGACAAATTCAGCCATTTCATGCTTGGAAAACTGTGCATCCGCACCTAGCTGCTCTCCTTTGTGGCGCATCTCTTCATTGATCAATGAAGAGAAAATAATGACCGGAATATCTTTGTACGCAGGCGTCTCTTTGATCAGCTTGAGCAGACGGTGTCCATCCATCTGCGGCATCTCAATATCCGTCACGACACATGCAACCTTCTCTTTTAAGGTTCCCTCTTGACGGTACTGCTCCAGCAGCTCCCACAACTCCAATCCATTATTTAACGGCATCAGATTCGTAAATCCCGCTGCCGTAAGTCCATCATAGATCATTAAACTCAAAAACTGAGAATCCTCTGCATACAAAATCGGTTTGTTATTCTTTGGACGCGACCCTAACCGCTCAATATCCGACAACTGAATGCCTGCCTCCGGTGAGATCTGTGCCACAATATTTTCAAAATCCAACAATATCACAAGATGCTTATCAATGTTAATAATACCTGTGATCATGCTTGTTCGCGAATTACTGATCAAACGATCCGGCTTCACGATCTGTGACCAATTCACACGATGGATCCCCACTACGCTATGTACATGAAAAGCGGCATTCGTTCCATTAAAGGATGTCACCAAAAACATATCTGTCTTCTTCTCTTCGCGCTCATTCATTCCCAGACACTTCGCCAGATTGACAACAGTAATTGTCTCTCCGCGCGTACTAAATGCTCCCTCCACAAAAGGATGTGCATTCGGGATTGGCGTTAATTCTGTATAACTGATGATCTCGCGGATCTTTGCCACATTGATTCCATAGTTATGTCCGTCCACGACAAACTCCAAAATCTCCAATTCATTTGTTCCACTCTCTAATAAAATATTTGTATCCATAGTAATGCAAACCTCCGATCTGACTCCACTATTCCCCATTCACATATTTCGTAACGAGCAAAATATGATTCTATGTATACGTATATTTTACATGACTACACACTGTTTTGCAAGCGGACACTCAAATATCCCACAATTTTCTCACCGGCAGCCCTGTCATCTTCTCCAATCTTTCTACACTTGGCTTATAGAAAGCATCCATCTTACGTTTCTGTTCATCTGTCATCTTGTCGTGATTTTCGATCGTTGTATAACGCTGTACCCATCTCGCAAATCGAAAAAATAATTTTTGCTTTTTACTGCGTGTCGTATTTTCCTTTCGCCCACGGATCGACGCATAATACCGATAATTGATATATGCCCCCAGCCAGTTGGCAGAAACAGCACTGCCCTCATTGCTGTTTGGCATTTGTTCCACACAGATCGGATGTTTCACACCGATAAACTCTTGAATCTCCTTCATCTGCTCTTCGGAGTTCCGCATCAGTTCTTCCATCACAACAACCTTGATCTGTTCCGGTCGAAAGTATTGCAAATACTCATTGATCCATTTGTCATACTGAAAACGATCTTTACGCTCCGTATAAATCTCCTCATTTGCGGTTTTCATAAAGGTGGGGAGATGGTCGGCCTGGGTCATTTTCGCTCTTCCCGGCGGCTTTTCCCGCAGTCCGGCGCTGAGATAGCCGATCAGATAGGCAAGATGTTCTCGGTTGAGTGCCCATACAGGTTTTCCCTGAAATGAAGTCAAAAACCATAGTTCCAACCCGAAATAAGGTTCTCGTCCATCTCTGATTTCGCCAATATATGAAAACGCCTCCGCTGTTTTATGAACTTCTCCCGACATGGTTGTTCCGCAATAGGGGCAGGTCACATGGAGGACGGGAAAATGCTGCTTTGCCGTATCTTCAATATCCACTCGGTAGTACCTGCCGCAGTTTTTGCACTGGTTATGGACATCATAACGGTAGATCGTCCGATCCTGCGTCATCCGGTGGCCGCAGCTCAGGCACCGGAAATAGGCGTTGTCATCATCCGCTGTCACCACACCTGCGCCATGGCACTTGGGGCATTTCACCTGAATGCCAGAGGTCAGGGCGTTGTATGCACTGTATGTAAAGTAGGGTTCATCAACAATTCGGCTCATGCGCCCACACACTCCTCTCATCAGTTCTTTTCCAGATAGAATCCCCATACGCAGTTGGAGAACTCTCCAGCGGCAAAGCGGTGGATCTGCCCGTCAATCTCCACCTGCCAGACCTCGAAGGTATGGTCTTGGTGATAGATCGGGTCTTTGACTTTTACTCGCTTGCCGGTGGTTTGCCAGTTGTAGTCAAAGATGTTCACACCGAACAATTTGCATTGACCGTCTGGGCCAAAAGTTTCATATTTCCAAGCCATGTGATGCCTCACAATCCCGTGCGCTGCCAGCCGTCCAGCCGCTCCTGCACCCCGTCGATCCTCCAGCCCTCGCCCACACGCTTCATGAGGAAACGGCGGTCAAAGCCGGTGTTTTTCTCCCTGGTGTAGATGTAGAGCTTGTTCTTGGTGATCTGCTCCGCGTCAAGGAATTCTTCTCCGTTGTAGGTGCCCTGGGCACTGTATGAGAGGCCCAGAGGCCGATAGCCCAGACGGGGCTTTTCGCTCACATACTTCTCCCAGATCGCCAGCAGGCGGGGCACAGCCTCGGCATCTTCAAACCCAACCTGCTCCATGTACTGCTCCCATTCTGTCATTTCGGCAAAGAAAGCGGACAACACATTGCGGCATTCCGACGCTGCCTGCTCATCCAGCTGGACGGGCTTTTTGGCCTTTTCCCGCTGGAGCTGGGAGAAGTGTTCCATCTGCTCCTTGGTAAATTGCACATGGGCCACCGGCTTGATGTAGTTGTTGCCGGCGACAGCCAGTAGTCCATCATAAGTAACAGCAGTGTGGTCGATCCAGATATGAGAGAGCTTGGGGATGGAGGCTGCCTGGAGCAGACCGGCATCATCCAGCCCAGTGTGGTCAAGGGTCAGCAGGTCCAGCTTACAGCCTTGCAGGGCGGACAGGCCGCTGCCGTCGATCCCGGCGTTCCCGGTCAGCAGCAGGATGCGCAGCAGCACAGTGTTCACCGCAGCCAGGATCAGTGCATTGGGGATGCGCACTGCCAGCGTTGCCCACGGGTAGCCGTAGAAGATGCGCAGTGCCAGCGAGGTGATGACCATGGAACCCACAAAGTGTCCCAGCAGCACGCTGATCTGCAGCCGCAGGCCGGTGCGCAGCCCGGGCAGCTTCTGCCATGCAAGCCCCGCCACCAGACCAATGGCACCCGCGCCCAGCGTGATGAGCGGGTTGATGGCGTAGCCTGCCAGCACGCCGCCGATCATATCGGCCACAGCGCCCACGGCAAAGCCGGCACCGGGGCCGAACAGCAGCGCTGCCAGCAGCACCGGCAGGCTGCCCAGATTGAACCGCACAAAGCCGGTGGAGATGCTCAGCACCCGGCTGAACACGATGCTCATTGCCACCAGCAAGGCCAGCATGGTGAGCGTGCGGACGGAATTTTTCGAGTTGTTCATATCAACTGTCCTCCTTGCAAAAGGAATACCGGGCGGGCGGTCTGCACAAACAAAAACGCCCTCCCTGTGACAAACCGCACAAAGGAGGGCGTGAATCCAACAACTTTCACTTCCGGGCGGGACGCAAGCCGTCTCGCCTGCACCCAAGTCCATGCAGCAGCGGGATGCAGATCCTGTACCGCGGGTACACCTTCGTCCACAGCACAACTCCCCGTTGATGCGGCACTTAACGCACAGGATCTTACTCTGTTGATGGTTTTATTATAGTCCTTTTGCCGCAGCCATGCAACCGCCTGCACAGACAACTTTGCCAAACCACCTCGTCAAATTTTAGCAGTTGTGCATAGCATCTGCCGGGTTTTGGCCTGTGTCCCCTTTTCATTTGCCGCATAACGTGGTAAGATGGGTTTAACCTTAAATATGGAGTCTTCTCCCGGAAAGGAATGTTTCCCGATGAAATTCAACGAAATGACCTATACCCGCCCGGACATCGGTGCCCTGCTGGCCCGGTGCAAAGAGCTGGCCGCAAAGGCCGCTGCCGCACCGGACGGCGATGCCCTTGTCCGGCTCTACTATGAGCAGAGCGAAGCCTTTGCAGAGTATAACACCGCCGCGAACCTTGCCAACATCCACTACACCTGCGACACCCGCGATGAATACTGGAAGGCTGAGCAGGACTTCTTTGATGCCAACGGCCCCGCCGTGACCAACGCCAGCGTGGAGATCAGCCGCGCTTTCCTTGCGAACCCGCATGTGGATGTCCTAACCGCGAAGTTCGGCACCACCTGTGTGGCCGGTATGAAGAATGCCGTTCTGGGCATGGATGACCGCACCGTGGAGCTGCAGCAGCAGTTCAATGCTCTGGTGAGCCGCTACCAGCAGATCTACGGCGGCGCACTGGTGGAGCTGGACGGCAAACAGCTCACCATCCCCCAGTTGGGCCCCTACAAAGAAGATCTGGACCCCGCTGTGCGCCGCGCCGCCTACGAGGCCGAGGCCGGTTATTTTGACGCCCACCGTGCCGAGCTGGACGAGCTGTACGGCGAGATCGTGAAGAATCTGAATGCACAGGCCCGGGTGATGGGCTATCACGACTACAGTGAGCTTTCCTATGTGCGCATGAACCGCATCGGCTACGGCCCGGAGGAGATCCGGAAATTCCGCGATCAGGTGGCAAACGATGTGGTGCCCCAGCTGCAAAAGGTGATGGCCCTGCGTGCAAAGCGCACCGGCATCGCCCGCCCCACCTTCACCGATCTGCCCATCATGTTCAAGGACGGCAATCCCAAGCCCATTCCCGGCTACAAAGCCCGTATGGATGCCGCCCGCACCATGTACCATGAGCTTAGCCCGGAAACCGCCGAGTTCATCGACTTTATGCAGGACAACGAGCTGTTCGATGTGGAGAGCCGCCCCGGCAAGATGTCCGGCGGCTACATGACCAGCCTGCCCAGCTACAAGGCCCCCTTCATTTTTGCCAACTGGAACAACACCTCCGGCGATGTGGACGTGCTGACCCATGAATGCGGCCACGCCTTTGAGGGCTATGTGGCCGAGCGTGATCCCGAAGTCCCCGCCGATCTGGAATGCCCCGGCATGGAGAGCGCCGAGATCCACTCCATGGCCATGGAGTTCCTGACCGCACCGTGGCATCATCTGCTGTTTGGCAAGGACACCGACAAATACGCCCTGCTCCACGCCGAGGACAGCTTTGTGTTCCTTGCCTATGGTTGCGAGGTGGACGAGTTCCAGCACATGTACCAGAACCCGGATCTGACCCCCGATGAACGCAATGCCGAGTGGCTCAAGCTGGAAAAGAAATACCGCCCGTGGATCGATTTTGACAATCTGCCCTTCTATGGCCGGGGCGCAGGCTGGCAGCGCCAGCTGCACATTTATGAGTGCCCCTTCTACTATATCGACTACTGCCTGTCCACCATGGCCGCTCTGCAGTTCTTCCTGCTGAGCCTGACCGACCACAAGGAT
>ENA-UEOI01001272-UEOI01001272.1-human-gut-metagenome-genome-assembly--contig:-NODE-1272-length-22348-cov-28.084190_pt1 | contig 22348 bp, 10 predicted proteins | sample MGYA00242883_ERZ507882 | MGnify/ENA primary metagenome ERZ507882 (study PRJEB26167, sample SAMN06115502) | human gut metagenome | host: Homo sapiens | place: China:Chongqing | collected 2015-07-29...
GGCATCTATGTGGATGTCGTCACCGGCGAGCCGCTCTTTTCCTCCACGGATAAGTACGAGAGCGGCTGCGGCTGGCCCGCCTTTACAAAGCCTATCGAGGGCCCCGCTGTGGTGGAAAAAGAGGATCTGAGCCACGGAATGCGCCGCACGGAGGTCAGAAGCCGCGCCGGAGACTCCCATCTCGGTCATGTGTTCACCGGCGATCCGGAGTCGCCCAACGGCGTGCGCTACTGCATCAACAGCGCGGCCCTGCGCTTCGTCCCCTACGAAAAAATGGAGGCCGAGGGCTACGGATACCTGCTGTACCTGTTTGAAAAATAGGACGCAAGCGGTCGGCAGTTCTCATGCAAGGAACTATCAGCACATCACAGCATATCGGACTGCCCGGTGGCAGTCCGATATGCTGTGAATGGAATTTTCTGGCACTCTCAATGAGCCGATTTCGAAACGAAGAAGCACATGTATCTTTTTCAAATAAGCAACTACGATGACCCCGCTGTGGACAGAGAAACCGCAGAGCTGCTGCATCAGCATTTGGAAGCTGAGAGCCGGCGGCACTGCCCCGCTATGTGGAATGCGATAGACCGCATCAGAACTCACGCCGTGAAAGGCCCGGCGCGCGAAAGGCGGACAGTGCGCTACCGCATTTATGGCGTGTTCCTGCTGGCGCTGGGCCTTTTGACGCTGATTCTCGGCTTGATGCCGCCAAGAACCACCGATGTGATCATTGTGGGCGGAGCCGTGATTATTGCACTGCTGGAGTTTGCCCTTGCTCGCGGAAGAACGCCGCCGCGCATACCGGCATCCTGCAAAAAGGAGGCGCGGAAAGCGCTGGAGCTGCGGCGCACCGTTGATTGGGAAAAACATATTTTTAGTCAGTCCGAACTGTCGGAGCTGTTACATGGAAGCATCAAGTCAGATACCATCGTACCATTGGGTTCATTGGGTAAAGAGATAATCGGACTTTTTCATACTTTCATACATAGATATAACGATATGGGCAATTGACTTGATATTTACGGTGTTCGATGATAAAATCAAGGTATCTTGAAACGGAATCCTTGCGCAAGGTTATCTGCTTTTAGTAGTGCTGCTTCGGAAGGGAGAGTATCGCAATATGGGAATGTTTGTAAATCCGGACAATTCCGCATTTCAAGTTGCTTTGAATTCGGAAATTTATGTTGATAAAACCGGGCTTATTAAGTATACAAATAATTATTGTAGGAGTCAGAAACCGTATGTCCAAACGAGGCTCACTATATTTGCGGCACGCTATTTGGCTGGCGGCTTCATCGGCGGTGCTTCACAATCCGGCGCTGAGAGGAAACTCCTATATGGCATCTGTGAGCCACACCTGCAGGAAGACGGTCTCCATCATTTACGCCGTTATGAAAGACAACAAGGCCTATACGCCCCGTATCCCAAATGAGATTTCAGCTTGACAAATTATAGCCAGTCTGTACTAAAATCGAACGGCCTCCGCCACTCGAAAAAACTTCCTGTAAAGTTCGGCTTTTCGCCCAAAACCGTTCCCGCAAATATCGCCAAAAAGTTACTGTCACAAACCCTACCTTAAACTGTTTCCCATTGCGTTTTTCAACTTCTCTCACAAATGGCTCACATTTGATTTCACGGGCGAAAGCGAGCACACCCGCCTTCGCTCGAAGAGTTGCACACAGCAGCTCACACGGCGAAACGGGGGGCGTCCCTCCCTCGGCCACAGTGCGGCTTTGTGCTGCCAGCGAAATTGCCACTGAAAGAATAAGGGGAATGATCGTTGGATAGAGGACTGCGAGGACAAAGGCTCATTTCATGCAGCGCCACAGGAGGGTCACGAGCTGCGCTCTTGTGCAGTCATTGTCAGAGCCGAACGATCCGCTGCCAACGCCGCTGCTGATGCTGTTTTCTGCCGCCCACATGACCGCGCTTGCATAGTAAGCGTCGGCTGCCACATCGCTGAACGCGGTGCTGCCGCTGACCGTAGGACTGCCGTTCGCACGATAGAGGAGAGTCACCGCCTGCGCACGAGTGCAGGCTGCGTCGGGACGGAAGAGGCCGTTGCCCGTGCCGACGGTGATGCCGCTTTCAACAGCCCAGGCGACTGCCTCGGCATAGTAGCTGTCTGCGGAAATGTCGGTGAAGTCACCCGCCCGCGCTCCACCCGGAGAACCAGCGGCGCGCCAGAGGAAGGTGACGAGCTGTGCGCGGGTGCAGGGCAGGTCGGGAGCGAAGAGTTCGCCGCCGACGCCACGGACGATGCTTTTTTCCATCGCCCATCGGACGGCCTCGCAGTAATAGGCGTCTGTCGGCACATCGCCTGCGGGAGAGAGCGCCTCGCCGCCAGCCTCCGTGCCGCTTGGCTGCGCTGCCACAATACCCCATCCGCTGTCCGCGTCGAAACCGACCTCGCCGATGTCCCGGGCGGATGCGTAAAGCCGATCGCGCACCGCATCCGCGCTCAGCTCCGGCTCCGATGCCCAAATCGCGGCGCAAAGTCCGCTGACATAGGCGCAGGAGAAAGAGGTGCCGCTGCGCAGCTGCGGCTTGGCGCTGTTGCGATTGGTGGCGGTGGGCAGGTCAACGCCCTGTGCCAGCACGTCAACGCCGTGCCGTTGGGAGAAGTCCGCGGGAGCTGTGCCGTCTGCCGCGCCCACGCCGATCACGCCATCGTAGGCCGCGGGATAATACACATGCTCCGGTGCGGTGCGGTTGTCGTTTCCCACTGCGGAGACAAGGATCGCGCCCTGCGCGAGCGCATAATCCACTGCTGCGCGCAGCTCCGGATCATCCTGTGTCATGCCCATGCTGATGTTGATGATGCGGCAGTGATAGAGATCGACCGCCGAGCGGATCGCCTGCGCCATCACATGTCCGTCTCCCCGTGCGCTGACGCCTGATGGATAGGTGTCATAGCATACCAAGGGAACGATGACCGCCTGCGGGCAAAGCGCAGGCAGGCCAAGGGACGCTGAGCCGAGCACGATACCGGCGGTCGCCGTGCCGTGGCCGATCCGGTCATCCGTGTCGCGGTCGGGAAAAACGAAGTTTTCTCCCGGTTCCACCTGTGCGGCGTCCAAATGCTTGAGGGAAACGCCGCTGTCTACAAACGCGATGCGGATCGGCTCTGATTCTGCTGCGTGTGCGGGAAAGGGGAGAATCCACAGGGCAAGGCAGAGCAGCGCTGCAATCAGTTGTTTGCTGTTTTTCATATCTTATACCGTTCTTTCACCGCGCCGGAGGGATGTATCCTCCGGCGCGGCTGTTTCTTATGGGGTTTCGGCAGAGGCGAGAATGGCAAGGATCATGCGCTGGAGCACGGTGCTGTTTTCTGCGCGTGTCGCGTTGGCCTTCGGTGCAAAGCGGTTATTCGGCTGCCCGTTGATGAGACCTCTTGTTTGGCAGAAAGCCACATTATCTGCCGCCCATTTGGAAATTTGTGCCTTGTCGCCAAACTGCTTGGCGGCGGTTACTGCCGGGAGCTCATACCCTGCCCATTGCAGATAGCGCGACAGCATTACGCACATCTGCTCGCGCGTCACCAGATCATTTGTGCCGAACAAGCCGTTGCCGTAGCCGCTGATGATGCCTGTGCTCTGCCCCCAGAGAATGGCATCCGTGTACCACTGGCCGGCCGCAACGTCGTAGAAGCTATTTGCGCCGCTCACGGCAGGCATACCCGCAATACGGTAGAGCACGGTAGCGAACATGGCACGGGTCATGGGCGCGTCGGGGGAAAAGCGTCCGCCGCCGACGCCCTTGAAGAGCTCACGCGCCGCGCAGAAGGAGATAGCATCTGCGGCCCAATGGTTGGCTGTATCACTGAATGCGACCGGGTTGGAGGTGAAGCGATATGTTCCGCTCTTCGGTGCAAGGAAAGTGACATAACCATCGATGACTGCCGAAATCGGCACAAGGGCGAGTTTGCCGCTGTTATCCGTGTAGCAGGGCAGATATTCTGTCTCGCTCTTGCCCGCGGGCAGCTTTACGCGGACGAGCTCTCCGGCCTTTGCCGAAACGCTTTCACTGCTTAGGTCGGTGCCGCCGGAGCTGTTCACAGGGACAAAGCTTGCCAGCGCCGTGACGTTGCCCACTCGCGGCATGGTGAAGGTGATGGTGGCTGCCGTCAGATCGGCAACGCTTGCACCTGTGACAGTCCAGCCGGCAAAGCGGTAGCCGCTGTCCGGTACGGAAGTCAATGTGACGGTTTCGCCGCCGTTATACTCGCCGCCGCCGGTGACAGAGCCGCCGATGGTGGAAGAGACCGCCACGATGTGGTTTGCCAGTGCGCCGAAGCACAGGGACGCGGTGCGGTAGGCGCCGTTGGCAACAGCCAGCTTACCGGTGAGGATGCCCTGACTGCCCACGGCGGCGGTCAATGCGCCGTCGGAGAGGGAGGCTGTGCCCTCGACCGTTGTGAGCGCCCAGTTCACGTTGTAGCCGGTGAGGTTGAATTTGGTGCCCGTGGAGGTGACGCCCACCAGTGTCAGCGGGACATTTTTCAGTCCTGCCGCAGGGACGGGGAGGTTGCCGCTGCTGTAGGTTTGACCGTTCACCATGACCTCCAGCGAGGCCAGGTCGGCGAGCCCGCCGTGGCTGACCGTGACGCTCTGGGGCGCTGTGGCGTTGCCCACGTCGTCGGCGACGGTGATGGTCAGGTCGTGCTGGGAGGCGCTGTTAGGATCGGGGAGAGCAACCGAGAAAGAGAATGTGCCGTCTGCGGGGTTGAGCTCACTGCCTGTAAGGGTTTTCCCCTTGCAAATCGGTGTGCCGTTACTGACGACCGTAAACCGTGCATCGGCGTCGGTGACACCGGTAACGGTGAGGGTGCCGTCCTTGCCGAAGAAGCTGCCGTTTACGGGGGAGGAGAGGAGCAGCTGGGGTGGCAGGGTGTCCACCGTGAAGGTGTAAGTGGCGGCGAAGCTGTCGCCGTCTGCCGCCGCGCCCTGAAGCGTGACGGTGTGCTCCCCTTCCGTGAGATCGGTCAGCGGGATGGAGATGCTTGCAGTGCCGTTAAACGGGGTGCTGCTCTTCGCACTGTCCAGCCGCCAAGTGCCGGTGACGGCCTCGCTGACCGCGGCGGTGATGGTCAGTTCGTTGTCGGTGTAGACATCCTTTTTGGCTGTGTAGGTCTTTCCTGCCTTGTCCTGCTGGGTCTCCGTGCGGCTTTGCGCCGCCTTGCTGGCGGAGAAGGTTACGGTGGGTGTGACCATTTCAGGCAGATGGCAAGTCTCCGTGACCTCTTTGCCGTAGACGGCGGTCTCGCCGCTGCCGGAGGTGACTTTCTGATAGGGCGTGACGCCGATGGTGTAGGTTTTTCCACCGGTCAGGCCGAATTCCTGTGTGTTTCCGTCGGCGTCCATGGCGGTATAGCGTCCGCCCGCGTTGATGACGGTGCTGCCGCTGTCCGCCGCGTCATAGCTGACCTGCTGGAAGTCGGTGGCGGTGCCGTCGGCGTTGTAGACAGTCACCAGATAGCCGTCGGTGTTGGCGTCCTGCGGGATGGTCAATGCGTATTGCAGGTTGCCCGCTGCCTTGGCGGTAAAGCTTGCCGCGCCGGGGGTGTTGCTGTTCGTCCAGCTTACCTTATTCTGACTGAACGCCACGCCGTTGACCTCGTCAGACTTGGAGTAGACCGCACGGACGAAGTAGTCGCCGGTGGGAACGTCCGCAGGGATAGTAAGGGGGGCGGAGCCGCTGGTCCCCTCGCTATTTCCAAGATCGCGGTCCACCTTTCCGATGCGGTAGCCGGCCTCCTGTGCGTCCTTGTCGCTGCACAGATAGAAGCTGATCTGATCCAGCTCGGAAAGCGCGCTGCCGTTCCAAGTCAGGTCAAGATTGCCGCCGCTCACCGTGCCGCTCACCGCTGTGACATTCGGTACTTCCGAAACATTGTAGAGGATCACATCGCTGCCCTCGGGGGTGGACATGTACCACGGCTTGCCGTACTGCTCTGCCTTTGTGGCGGTGAAGGCGTAGGTGGCCTTCTTGGTGGTTTCGTCGTAGCTCAGGTTGGCGTTGGCGGTGTCGCGGTTGGAGTACACAAGATTGCCTTCGGCATCTAGTTTCTGCTCATAGAGCACAAGGCCAAAGTCGCTGCCGCCCGCGGTGTTCCCGACTTTGATGGCTGCCGCCTTGGTCTTGGCATCCGCCATGTCATTCGCGTCGAAGGTGATCTGCACGATGGCGTCTGCCTCATTCTGGCGCTGTCCGAGGTTGAACCAGTATGCAGTCTTGCTGTTGCCCTCGGTGCAGTGCAGCTCCGCGCCTGTGGCCATGAGAGTCAGACCGCCGTCGTCAGGCAGGCTCGTCGCCATGATCTGGGTATTGGTGCCCACGCGGGCGTAGAGCGTCTGATCGTGCTCCGCGTCATAGTAAACGGGGATATCGTCATAGCCCAGCAGGTCGGGGAAGGTGGGGTTGCTCTTGCTGCCCTTGCTGAAATCTACGCTGCCTTCGCCCCAGTAATAAGTGACGCCGAGGGTGATGAACAGCACCTCCAGCGCGCCCCAGACCTTTTCGGTGCTGATGCCGAGGTCAATGCCCGCGAGCGTCATGCCGCCCACGATGGGTACGGAGCCGGGAACGCGCAATTGGGCGCGTGCAAACATCTCGAAGAAAACGTCCTTGTAGTCCGGACTGATGAGCACGATGTAGCCGCCGCCATAGACGATGCCGTCAAAGAGGTTTACCACGATGTTGGCGCGCAGGTCAATGCCGGGGTACCACTCAAGACTGAGCCCCATCTTCTTGATGGCCGTCAGGCTCTCGATCTTCTTGATGCCGATGTTCTCCGCCTGCAGGCTGATGCCGGTGAGACCGAGTGCGATCGTCGCTTTCCCGCAGGTAAGCACTTTTACCACATCAAAGCTGACGGACATCAGCAGTTTCAGCGGCGGCACCGCCTGCGTCATAAAGATGGTGTCGTAAAGGTTTTTGATGCCGCCTCCGCCGCCGGTGAGCCAGATGACGCCGCAGCCGTCGATATTCAAGCCCGGCTCAAACCCGCTGACAAAGACGTAAAGCTCATCGGGGATGGGGATATTGTTCTTGCTCTTGAAGGAAACCTTGGCCTCCACGGTAAAGTTGGCCAATTTGATTTTTCCATCCACGCCGAAGGACCAGTCGTTGATGGTCTTCACCTCGATGGTGCCCTCGATCTCCGGCAGACCCGAGATGTAGTTCTTGATGGCGACGCCCACCTCGAAGTTTACGCCGATGAAGCCCTCGCCGCAGCCGAAGAGAACATCCCGCACCATGACGGAGCCCTTGATGTTCTTCTCGTTGTCCTCCCCGCCGCTCTCGTCGATCTCCGACCAGTCGAGCGCCCGCTCGAACTTGCCGGAGTTGTATGCGTACTGATAGAGGCTGCCGGACTGCAATTCATCGTAGGAGCTCCACAGCTCCTGCAGCTTCGACCAGTAGGTGGGAGGCTCTGCCGCGTTTTCGTCCACCTTGCCGGAGGCAAAGGTGAGGTCCAGCGCGGCGGTGAAGGACACCACGCAGCCGATGGTCTCTTCGATCTTGTTGGTCTGGTTCTCCGTTTCATACATGATGCCAAGCTGGGCATAGGCCAGCTTGAAAATCATGCCGGAGAGGGTCTGCCCGATGCCGGCGGCGCTGGGCCAGATGAGGGTGATGGGCTTATCCGTGAAATTTTGAGCAGCATCGGTGTTCAGCTTCCTCTCACCGCTTCCATAGGGCTCGTAGGAGCCGCGCTCGCCGTTTTCATTGTAGGGGATGAGCGAATAATTCGTTCCCATCTCGATCTTGGTGAGGATGGCCTTGCCCTTCCAGATGGAGGTGCGCTCGGTGTTGGTGTAAAGCTCGCCGTCAAACTCCGTGCAGATGGCGTTGGCTGTATCGTAATAGACCTCCAACGAGCCGCCCTCGAAGTCCATGCAGCCGTTGATGACGATGGGGTTATCCACCTCATGCTTGCCGCCTACCAGCTTCTTGGTGCTGGCGGCGATATAGTGATCCTTGTCTTTCACCGTCTTTTTGGTGAACTCACCCTTGAAGGTCAGCAGGATCTCCTCGTAGTTGTCCTTCCCGTTGTCAGCCACCTTGTCCTTTACAAAGGACTGATAGGCGGCCTCATCCTTGAAGGAAACGATCTCGTGGGAGTAATAGGAGTCACTCTTGCGCTCCACCACGGCGAGGACACCGTAGGCGTCGTTCTTGTACTTCTTGTCGGCGGATACGGTGAAGTGCAGCTCCGGCGCGGTCTGGAACAGGGTCTTGCCGTCTGGTGCGGCGCTGGTGTTGGCCCACTCCAGCTGGAGATACCAGCCGCCCTCGGAGAGGCGGATGTTCTCCGTCAGCGCCACATCCATGATGCCGTCCTTGATGGTGATGTTCTCATGGGGAACGGGCACGCTGACCTTTTTGTCCTCGCTGTAAACCTTGAGATCCCACTTGCCGGTATCGGTCAGAAGATCTGGATTCGTCACCGTGACAAAGAGGTGCCGTGTGCCCTCGGTGTAGATGATCTTGGGCGTCATGGCGGCGAAGCTCACCTTGGGCACGTCGCCGTCGCTGCCGGGCAGCAGAACATAGGCCATGCGCTCGCCCAGCTTGTTGGTCTCGGAGAGCTGACCGTTGGCATCCGGCTTGTACACGCCGACGGTGATGCGCTCATAGGCGGCGTCCGTGCCGACCTTTGCTTTGAAATACAGCGTTTTGGTTCTGCTCTCGCCCACCTTCAGCTCGTCGTAGGGGATGGTGAAGGGGTCGGTCGTTTCATAGTCCTGACTCGTGGTTACGTCGCCCTCGTCCGTGAGCGAGCGGAGATTGCGGCTGCTCCGCACCGCCAGAATCACATTGCTCAGCTCCTGCGCGCCCTCTCCGGCGATGTTGGTGAAGTCCACCGTCACGGCGAAGTGGGCGCTGCCCTTGACGCCGCTTTCGGGGACAAAGTCGTTCTTGGTGCCGTTCAGCCTCAGACGGACAGGGGCGGTCAGATTGACCGCCACACTGTCGCTGGCGGGCGTTTGGTGGTTGGAGAATACGCCGTAGTAGGTATTGAGGGAGGTGCTGCCGCCCGCAGCCACGCTGCCCAGATCGAAATACAGGGCGTAGGCGCTGTCGGCGGTCATGTATTCGCTGCGGGTGTTGGTGAAGTCCAGCGTCTCGACCGGCGTGAAGTCAAAGAGGGTGCTTGCCAGATGGCTCCAGTGGCCGAAGGCTGCTTGGGTGGGTTGCTTGTCGCTGTTGACGGAGTAGGCGACCACGGAGGGACTGTAGGGGTCATCCGTGGCGAACAGCTGCTGTGAAATGTCGCTGGTCAGCACCTTTTCCTGGCTGATCGTTTCGGCCTTTTGTGTACTTGTATTGTTGTACTGATAGTAGCCGAAGTCCTGCTCGCCCAGGGCGGTGTCGTAGAGGATGCGCGTCTGGACGGGCACCGCCGTGCCGCTGCTGTTGGTCACGCTGAGGCTCAGGCTGACCATGCCGGACTCGTTGGAGCTGGTGTTGGCGAGGGAAATGCTCTGGGTGAAGGTCAGGCTGTCCACGCTCCAAACCGCCTTGATGGTGCCGTTCTCCTCGGTGACGGTCACGCCGCTGCTGTTTTCATTGGGGTAGCTGCCGCCAAAGATGTAGTCCTTGGCGTTGCTCCTCGTGCCCACGCGGAAGGACAGGAAGGAAGTGTCATACTGCCCGTCGTGATAGAGCAGCTTTTTGTTGTTGTCGGACTTTTTCAGGCGGTCGCCCTCCACCGTGCGCACGGTGAAGCCGCCGTTTTTCTTGCTGACGGACACGCTGATGTAGTCGTCGCTGAGAGTGTAGGCCTCTGCCAGCTCGTCAGCCAGCGCGGTGACGGCCATCGTCGGCAGCAGGCCGAGCACCATTGCTGCGCAGAGCAGCCATGAAAGGAGCCGTTTCTTCATTTGCTCTTCCTCCTTTTCTTACTGCTCAACGTAGAGCAGGACGCGGATGGTCTGTCGGTCTTGGGTCGTCACAAGCAGCGTGTAATAGCCTGTGCTGCTTACGGTGAATTTGCCGTCTGCATCGAAGTGCAGGGAGCTGCCGGAGAGATACTTCATCTGCCCCGCGCTGAGGATGCCGCGGCGTGCCTTGATGGAATAGGGCTGCGTGCTGCTGTTGTTTTGCAGCGCCAGCGTGTGCCCGCCGGGGCGGAGCACTGCGGTGCTGTCCGGCAGGATGAGCTTACCGTCAATGTTTATGCACACGGTATCCGCGCCGATAACGCGCACAAAGCGATTGGCGGTGGTCTGGTTGCCCGCCTTGTCGGTGACGGTATAGGTGACGGTGTACTGTCCGGCGGTATTCAGCGTAACTGCGCTGCTGTCATAGCTGACCGTGGGTGTCACATCGTTCTTGTCCCAGACCGTATAGCCCTTATCCAGTTCTGCCTTCAGCGCATCCGCCGCAGTGCCCTCGGTCACATAGATGGTGCTGTTGTCAAAGCTGATGGACGGCGGGTCGTTGTCGATGCTGCCCACGCGGACCATCTTGAAGCTCTCGTTGCCCGCGGCGTCCGTCGCCGTGATGGCGAAGGTGCCGTTCTGGGTGAAAGTAATCTCGTGACTGCCCGCAGCACCAAAGATGTGGGTGCCATTCTTGCCCCAGGTCACAGTGCAGGGCTCGTTGACCTTGACCGTTGCCTTGACCTGATTGTTTTCCTCGACAGTTGTGACAGTCAACTCCGGCGCGGTGCGGTCGATGCCTGCGATGGTGACGGGGACTGTGGTCGTGTTGCCCGCCTGATCGTTGAGAAGGACCGTGTAGGTCCCGTTCCGGGTAAAGGTGATCTCCAGCGGGGCGTCCGGACCGTAGATAACAGGTGTAAGCTGTCCGTCCTCAACCTTCGTCGCGCCGTAGTTGGCAGAAGTGACCAGCTTGCTCGGACGGAGCACAACAACGGCCTGATAGGCGGCATCCGTGGTGCCCACCGGTTCTCCCTTGCGGTCATAGCGCTTTTCGACCATCTGATCGACCTCTGGCTTGACCTTGTCGATGACGGTGATCCCGTTGAGCGTTACCACTGTGCTCTTGCCGTTGGCGGACGAGGCGGTGAAGGTAAGGGTCTGGTCATAATTTTCCTTGAATGTTACCGTAACGCGCTCGGGCGTTGCGGTGATCGTGACGAGGTTGCGGTTGTCTTGACCGTAAATGGTATGGCTCGTTGCGGGGTCTTTTGTCAGCAGCGGATGCTCAGCTGTTTCATTTCCTGCCCGAACGGTCAGATTCTGCATCGCCTTGCTGCTGTCGATGTGCGCTGTGACGTTGGTGCTGAGCGGCCCTGTCGGCGGGAAAGCAGCATCCTTCTTGTCCGACGGCGACCAGCGGACGGTCAGCTCCGGCGGCTCGGTGTCGATGCCGGAGATGGTCTTGGCCGTGCTGCCGGTGTTGCCCGCAATGTCGCGGAACAGGAATGGAATGTCGCCGTTGTCCGTCACATTGTACTTATAGGTGTTTCTGTCGGTGCGCTCTGCATCCGCCGGAGCATCCAGCGTCACGGTATCAAGCTCCGTGCTTCCGTCCTTGACGCTGATGAGATTGCCCTTGTCGTCCTTGTCCTCCAGAGTGAGGATGATGGTTTTCTCATACAGGCTCGTGGCGCTGACCGCCACCGTCGCCGTGGGCGGCGTGGTGTCGATCCTGTCCGGCACATTGATCGTGAACGCGGTTTTATTGGCGTTCGGGGATTTGTCCGTCACGGTAACGGTGTATGTGCCCGCCTTGGTGATGGTCACTGTATTTCCGCTGAGTACTGCGCCCTCGCCGGTGACAGCGATGGTGAAGCCGGATGCGTCGACGGCGTTGACAGTGAGGCTATACCCCTGCACATAACCGAGGGCGTCGAATTTGTCGTCGATGACCGCCTTGCTGTCCGTTGCGAGGAAGGCCTCTGCGCGGGTATAGCTGCCGCTGCGCTTGACATAAATATCCACATCCACGTCGGGCGGAGTGGTATCCTCCTGCGGCTGCACGGGTGCTTGCAGCGTTAATCCGGCGGGAAGCGCGGCGGTCACGCTGCCGGCGCTGCCGAGATCGTCTTCGTAGGTGAAGGTGTGCGAGGCCGCGCCGCCGGGGGTGAAGAGGAACGTGCTGCCGGTGTCGCCGGTGGGCGTCACATGGCGGGCGGTGGTGTACCACGCGCGGATATTGCCGGTGACGGTCACGCCGCCAGCGGCGTAAGCGTCCAACTCGGACTGCGTGAACTCCTGTCCAAGCGCCTGCACATAGTAGTGTACCTGTGCCTCCGGCGCACCGCTTACGATGTTGTCGATGTAGACGCGGAGACTGTAGATAATGCCACCGTCGCTCACCTGCACCAGTGTTTCCATGTTTTCGTTGATATGCGTCTGCCGCTTCTGGGTGCCGATGCCGGGGAATCCGTCGACAGGCGTCATTTCCGTATGAGTGTTGCCGTTGATCTCGTAGACCTTGACGGTGCCGTTTGCCGCGTTGGTGGTCATGGTGACCGCCTCGGCGGTGATGTCCGTGGTGGAGAAGGAGAGGGCGAGGCTGTAGTCCTTGCCGTTTTCTGTGAACTCATTGATGGGGATCTCTTCTGCGTGGGTCTGGCTGAAGGCATCCCGATACTGGATGGACCAGGTGCCGTTGCCGGAGATGGGGAAGGCTTGGCTCCACTCGGTCTTGAATCCGTTGCCGTCCTTTTCGTGCCACGCCCAGGATTCCACCGGACAGACCGGCTGATTGAAGGTCATGCCAAGAATCGAGGGGCGGCCGGTGACTTTCGGCTCCACATAATTGACCGTGTGGCCAGTGCTGCTGACGCTGCCCGTGTTGCCAAGGGCGTCCGTGGCGGTCACGGTAATGTCCATGGTCGTCCCGTCCGCAGCCTTGGCGAACACGCCCTCCACTGTCACATCCAGATAGTCGCGGCTGTAGCGGCCGCTAGTTTCGAGATAGACATTTTTCTTCGCCTCGGCGGAGTAGATGCCCGTGGGATGGCCGTCGTTGGTGGTCCAGGTGACATCCGTTCCGTCATAGGTGAGGGTGAATGTATTTTTGGAATACACTTCGTTGAAGCCGACATCCGCGGTCAGGCTGTCCTTCATGGTGTCTTGATCGTCGCGGACGCGGAACTTTAGGGTGTAGGTGCCGTTGCCGTTATCCTTGAATTGAAGGCCGCTGATGCCGTTATCATTGTTTCCGGGTCCATCGTCAAACCACGGGGTACGCTGGCCGAGATAGCCCACCTCGCAGAGGGCGCCGTGGGCGCTGACGGTGATGACCTCGTAGTTCGCGCCGTTTTCCTGTAGAGCGCAGCGCCATGTGCCGTCGGCGTAGGCGCTCATTTCAACGCGCTTGCCCTCGCCCGCGAGTTCATCCTGACCATTCTGCCACGCCCATGCAAACACCGTCGCGCCGGCGGTGCTTGCGCCGGCCTCCGGCGTGAACACCAGCTGTTTGGCGTCCTTGTCAAGGCGGATGCTGCCGCCGATGGCGTCCGCCACGGGCATGATCTGATAGTACTTGATGTCGCTCCTGCGGCCATTATCGTAGACCTTCTGCACGGCGACGGTGTTGATCTCGCCGGGGGCGAGGTAGAGGTGCGTGCTGTTCTGCTCGGCGGCGCTGAACACAAAGCTCAGGCTGTTGTTTAAGTTTCCGTCCGTTGTGACGCTTGTGTGGTCGTTGGCCGTGGACAGCTCTACTTTGTTGCCCGCCTGGGCGGTGTTCCAAAGCTGGACGGCGTAGCAGCCGACATAGGCCGTGGCGGAGGAGTTTGTTCTGATGCTTTGCCATCCCGCCTCGGTGGGGGAGGTGACGGTGACATAATATTTCGGCGCTGTTGCGATCCTTGCATAAACCGAATCCGCCTGCGACTTGCTGATGGGCAGATAGATGATGCCGCTGTCGGAGGCCAGCTCCAGCCTTCCGCCATCGCCGTAGCTTTTGTCCAGTCCGTAGGCCGTTCTGAGGTACGCATGCTTCGCCTGCGGGTCATAGATCACGGAGCTGAGGGAGAAGTCGGAATTGGGCTGCACGGTGTCCACCGCGATCTCGCGGTAAGTACTGCCATCGGGAAGCCAGGCGCCGTAGTCGTCTCTGCCCGCTTTGAGCGCGAGATGGAACGTGGCAATGTAGACGCCGGATTCGTAGCTGCCCTCCGGCACGGTGACGGTCTGGGAGACGGCACCGTTGGGGGCGCTCCCCGAAATCTGGAAGGGCCCGATGGGGATATCGTAGTGGCTGCCGGTGCTCTTATTTTCCAGACGAATGTAGCTGTCCTGCCAGTTCACATTCTCATATCTCCAGCCGCGGTTATCGCCGCCGATGGAGACGGTAAAGCGGAGACCCGCCAGCGTGGTGCGCTGATAGCCCTTGGCGGTGCTCCAGTTGGAGTTATAGTGTACCGTACCCAGTTCGCCATCGCAGGTCAGGCTGATCTTGCCGAAAAGATCGTTGGCATATCCGGTCAAACGGAGGGTGACGGTGTCCTCGCCAAACTTGTTGGAAGTGTCTCCAAGGGTGATCACGCCGGTGCCGGCATCCGTGTTGTAAGCTGTCTTTTTTCCGGCAAGCACGGTAACGGCGAGGTTGCCGCTGAACTTATTACCGCCGCCGGACAGCAGGCTTGTCAGGCGGCTCGCTGCGTTCCTGTCTGGGTCCGGAGTCAGAGTGTAATTCCCGTCATTATCCTGAGTGACCTGATAGAACTTCCAGCCGCTGCTGGTGCTTGCATCCTCGGCGATGGGCTGCCCGAAGATATTGTAGTTGCCACTGGACACCATCTGGTACACCGCGTAATACTCCGAGTTTTCCGCTGCAGGGACAAGGAAGAACAGCGTGTCCTCATCGCCCTGCTCGGTCACCTTGAGATCAGCGAGTTCGGTGAAGCTTCTGGAATATTCCAGCTCATAGTCCGCATCGCGCAGATCGTAGCTGTACTGCCCAAGGCAGATCGGGGCGGACGTGTTCGTTCCGGTGGAGTTGTCCGTCGCCTTGACCCAGAGATATTTGGAGAACAGCTCCCCGCTGTTCACATCGCCCTCGGCGCTCACGGTGACAGAGGCGGACGCCGTGTCGGAGAGGCTGCCGTCGTTCCAGTCTACGTCTGCGGGTGCGCTGTCGCCGCTGTCGCTCCATGCGTACTGCCACGCGGAAATGCCCCGCCCGTCGGTGAGAATGACCTCGGCGGTGAGTGTGCCGCCGGTGCCGCCGCTGTTCAGGGCGCGGGTGGTGCTCCCCGCCGCGGCGGTGGGGGCGAGGTTATCGATGTACCATTCCAGCTTACCGCCGGTCGGCAGGGTGGCGGCGCCGGTGTTGCCTGCGTAGTCCCGGGCGTTCACCGTGACGGTGCAGCCGGACAGGTCGCCGTAGTGCTCACCGCTTAGCGGACGGATGTGGAAGTAGACGTTCTGCGTTTGCATAAACGCCTGTGCCGTGCCGGTGATGCCGTCCTTCCACTCGCCATCGGCAACTTGGGTCGTGTCGGCCTTGACTGCCCACTTATAGGGATAGGCCTTCCCGTCGCCGTTGTTGTTCAGAATGAAGCTGCCGTAAATGCCCGCATAGCCGGAGGCGGCATCGGAGAGCGTCACGCCGTAGTGGAATCCGCTGCCCTCCGGAGCATAGCTGTTCTTGATCTCCTCCGCCGTGGGAGCAGCCGTGTCCAGCATGGGCGGGTTGGCGTTGGCGGCGGGGGAGATGGTCACATTATCTTTATCCAGCGGGTTGCCCGCGCGGTCGGTGATGTCCCCGAGGGTAATGCCGTTTCCGTCCATAAAGTACATCCGGGTGACCTTGATCTGCGTTTCGCCGTCGGAGAGATGGTAGCCCTCGTCGATGGTGATGTTCCCGGTGACGAACTGCGTCGCCTCGGTGCTGTAATCATAGAAGGGATAGAGATACCGGGAGGTCACCTCGACCGCCTTGCCGTCCGCGTCCAGCAGATTTGTGACGAAAACGGCGTTTTGCCAGTTAGAGGAGCCTGTGCTCGTGCGCTCTATGCCCTTGAGCCGCTCGTTCATGTGGACGATCAGATAGAAGCTGTCGCCCACGCCTAAGTACAAGTCGCTGTTGTCGGTGTAGCTCGTTTCGTCATAGCCCGTGGTGCCGGGACCCTTGCCGGCCTTGCCCAGCGCCTCTTTTACGTCGGTGTTGTTGCAGGTCAGCTCAAACGCCACCTTCGCCACATAGGGCGCGCCGGAGTCCAGCGTCAGATTGGCGTCGAGAATGGTCTGCTTTTGCAGGGGATTGCCCGCAAGGTCGGTGATGTAGCAGGTGGTGGTGGACAGGCCGAGGGTGCTGCCGTTGACCTTTATATCTTCGGCGATGGAGAAGCTGCCGTTGGGACCCACCTGCTTGAGCGGGAGCGTGGCACTTGACGCAAACAGTGCATCCATACCCAGCGCAGCGATCCGCACATCCGTCTCTTGGTTGTTGGGAACGGTGTACTTAAAAATCAGGTCGCTGTCGTTGAGCTCGACCAGCTGGGCGAGATATTTGCCGGCGGTCTCGCCGTCGACCTGCAGGTCGAGATAGAGATTGCCCTTGCCGGCGGCGCTGTCATCGGCAAAGCGGATGGGCTCGTCAAAGGTGAGCCTGATATAAACGCTCTTGCCCTTGCCCACGCTCATGCCGTTGAACCGTTTTTCGTAGCTCTCGCCGTCTGCACTGTATTGAACATTCGCAAGCTCGGGGGCGCGGGTGTCGCGGAACGCCACCACGAAATTCTCGGCATAGGAGCCGCCGCAGGTACAGGTGCGGTACTCGAAGTCCTTCCACGCAAAGGTGCGGTGGCTGAATTGCAGGCTGCAATAGTCGTTGTCTTTCTTATAGTAAATGGTGTTGAAGCCGTCGGAGTTGTTGCTCTGGACCCCGCCGAGGTCGCCGATGCGGGGATAAGTCCGCGACTTGTCGCTCCAGCCGTCGATCACCCTCGCACTGCCGCTGAAGGTGGCGGAGACCTTTTCCGTCACCGTCATCTCGGCCGTGTAGGTCTTGACCTCCTTCCAGTTGTAGTGGCTGTGGGTGTGGGTGCGGTTATAGAAGGTGGCGGAGGTGTTGAATTGCAGATTGTTGGAGACCTGCGCCAGCTTTTTGAGCACCGGGGTCGAAGTCAGCTTGAAGTCCCAGGCCAACTCATTTCCCGTGGCGCGGTCGCTGTACTTTGCGTGCGCACCGGTGCTCTGGCGCTTGTATAAGCCTATGCCGTTGTAGGCGGAGGCGCCGTCACCCTTGATGGCGCTGTACAGCTTCTCGCTTCTGCCGGAGTAGGCGTTGAGAATGGACACCTCCGGCGTTTTGCGGTCGTAGATCACTGCGCCGCCGTCTGCCATGGCGGGCAGCGTCCATACCGGGAGCAGGCTCAGCACCATGGCAAGGCTTAAAAAGGTGCTCAGCAGCCTGCGCGAAAGGCTGCGGTTTGGAAAGGTGTGGGGTGATTTCATAGCGGTCCTCCTTTAGACTCTGCTGCGGGCATGGTGCTCCGGTTTGCTGCTCCCATGCATTGTTCGGCTGTTGGGTTGGAAAGTGCCTCGAATCCTGCCTCGGCTTGCTGCACGGTTTTTTGAATAATGCCCGCCGCCATGGCGTGCAGGTCGATTTTTGAAATTGCGGTGATCATTGCCTCGCGTTGGGGCTTCGGAATGTCATAGAGTTTCAGGGAGCATTCCAGAAAACGGTTGACCTTGGCGTCGATCGTGAAGTACAGGTCGCAGGGGACGGACATGAACCCCCGCATCAGGCTGCCCGAGGCGATCTCCATTTCATAGAAGTCCTTGAGCTGGGCTTGCGGCATGTAGCTGCCGAAGACGAGCTTTAGGCGCGTTGTCATGCTCTTATAAAGGTATGCCGCTGTGGTCGGCAGCGAGTAGGCCGTGACGTACAGCTCCCGCAGCGGCTCCGTCAGCTCCGCGATGTGAAGCTGCAACGCCGTTTCCACCGCATACATGAAAACGGGGTCCTGCGCCGCCGCGTGCTGCTCTGCCAGCGCGAACTGCCCGTCGAACATCCGCTGCACCAGCTCCAGCAGCAGCGCCTCCTTGCTGGGGAACACATGGAAAAACGAGCTCTGTCCGATGCCCGCCGCCCTTGAGATCTCTGTGGTCGCGGTATTCGTATATCCCTTTTCCAAAAATAGAGCCACCGCCGCGCGCAGCAGTCTTTGCCGCGTCAGCAGTCCGCTGGGTTTTCTTCCTCTTGCCGCCATTGCTCGATCGCCACCTTGTTTTTTATTAGAAGTCCTATTCGAAGTGTACTTCTATTATATAAACAGATGCCGCTGTCGGCAAGAAATAATTATGTGCCGGCAGCAAATTTGGAAAAACCAACCAAAATATCCACCGTCATTTGTGCAGTGTTTCTGCACATCTCACGCAAGATACCGCTGTCGGTATCACATCGTGCTCGCGCTAAAGCAATGCGGCAAAAAGAGGATCATATAAAAAAGACAAATTACCTTTGCGAGCATATCGAGGCGGAGCTAATGGAGATCGTGGAGCTCAGTACAAAAGCAAGCAAACGCCTGCTGACTGACAGCAGTACGCATCGAGTGCGGCAGATCCTCCGCGCTGCTATGACGCAGCCCAACTTCGGTAATGGGCGCTTTGCCCGCTCGATGGTGGAGAAAGCCATGTTGCGGCAAGCCGGCCGCGTGATGGCGCTGCCTGCCGAGCAGGTGACGGACGAGAATATTCGCTACCTTACCGCTGATGATTTTGGGGAGGTCCCGCAGCGTGCGGAGTGCCATCGTACCATTGGGTTCGTTGGGTAAAGAGATAATCGGACTTTTTCATACATAGATATAACGATATGGGCAATTGATTTGATATTTATAGTGTTCAATGATAAAATCAAGGTATCTTGAAACGGAATCACCTTGCATAAGGTTATCTGTTTTTGGGAGTATTGCTTCGGAAGGGAGTGTATCGAAACATGGGAATGTTTGTAAATCCGGACAATTCCGCATTTCAAGTTGCTTTGGATTCGGAAATTTATGTTGATAAAACCGGACTTATTAAGTATATGAACCGGGTTCTGAATACGCTGCAAGGGTACATTTGCAACAGCCGCCCAAGGCGCTTTGGAAAGTCCATTACCGCGAATATGCTGACAGCTTATTACAGCAGGGGCTGTGATTCGGAAGCGATTTTTGCCGGATTGGAAATCAGTAAAAGTGCAGATTTCAAAAAGCACTTGAATCAGTATGATGTCATTCACCTTGATATTCAATGGTGCATGGAACTTGCCGGTGGGCCGGAACAGGTGGTTTCCTATATTTCCGAAAAGACAATTGCTGAACTAAAAGGCTATTACTCCGATGTATTGACTGAAAATACAGGATCCCTGCCCGAAGCATTATCGCGGATCAATGCGGCAACCGGAAAAAATTTATCATTATCATCGATGAATGGGACGTCCTGATTCGTGATGAGTCTGCCAACACCAAGGCGCAGGAGGATTATATCGACTTCTCAGAGGGATGTTTAAGGGGACAGAGCCAACGAAATATGTTCAGTTGGCATACTTGACAGGGATCCTTCCGGTGATAAAAGAAAAAACGCAGTCGGCATTGAATAATTTTGACGAGTTTACAATGCTGAGTGCAAGCAATTTGGCTCCGTATATTGGATTTACGAAAGATGAGGTTCAAAACTTAGCAGAGGTATACCATCAGGATTTCGACGATGTGAAGAGATGGTATGATGGCTATTTGCTGAGGGACTATCAGGTTTATAATCCGAGAGCTGTTGTCAGCGTAATGCTGCGAGGGGAATTTAAGAGTTATTGGTCGGAAACAGCCTCCTATGAGGCGATCGTGCCGCTGATAAATATGGATTACGATGGCTTGAAAGCATCTATCATCGAAATGCTTTCAGGCGCAGAGGTGAAGGTCAACACAGCGACTTTTAAGAATGATATGGTAAATATCAAAAGCAAGGATGATGTACTGACCTATATGATCCATTTGGGATATCTTGGGTATAATCAGAAAACCAAGACTGCTTTCGTGCCAAATGAGGAAATACGACAGGAATTGGCAAATGCCATCGAAAGCCGAAAGTGGGATGAGATGACGGCATTTCAGCGGGATTCTAACAAACTTTTGAACGCCACATTGGATATGGATGGTGCGTCGGTTGCGATGCAGATTGAAAAGATCCATAACGAGTATGCATCCGTCATTCAGTACCATAACGAAAATTCCTTGAGCAGTGTCTTATCGATTGCGTATCTTGGTGCGATGCAGTACTATTTCAAACCGATTCGCGAGTTCCCAACAGGCAGAGGATTTGCAGACTTTGTCTTTATCCCGAAGCCTGAATACGGTTTATCTTACCCGGCAATGGTCATTGAACTGAAGTGGAACAAATCGGCTGAAACAGCATTACGGCAAATTAAGGCCAAAAAATACCCGGATTCAATCCGAGACTACACTGGCAGTATTTTGTTAGTTGGAATCAACTACGATGAAAAGACGAAAGCGCATGAGTGTTCGATTGAGAAGTGCGACAAGGAGTAAAGACTTTGCACGCCTATTGCTGAGGGGGTGTAAGAGGATACGCTCTAAGGATGGTCGCGTCGTTACCCGTTCCTCTCCCGCCACGGAAGCGGAATAAAGGCGGAATGCGAGCGGAATATATGGAAAATACAAAATAAATATAATTCTAAAAATTGCAAAAGCTCTGAATAATTGTATGATTTCCTTATTTTTCCCAACGAATAATCGAGGAGAAAGAATGGGGGTTCAAGAGGCCGTGGGTTCAAATCCCGCCACTCGGACCAAGTAATGATAATCCGAACTACATTATCCAAGTTGGTAATGTGTTCGGATTTATCATTTCTATTGAAAATGTTCTATAGTAAGCAAAGGCAGGGACAATTCTTGTCCTTGCCTTTGTTTATATTTTACACTATAATGATAAAAATGGGAACATTTTAAAAAATTTAGCGTCTATATAGATGTAACTAACAATATCAACAGTTTGGAATATTCTAAAAGGGAAGAAGTAAACGGCGATGGACAGAGGAAAAGGAAGGAGTATACCATGAAAAAAAGAGTCTTTGCCATTGTCCCAACAGTCATCTTGTGTATTCTTTTGTTCTATTTAATTAAACCCTCTCAATCCCCCAAATCCCCTTATCAAAATTTGACCCCGGTAAGCGGATTCTCTATTCAGGCTGTGCAAGCACAATACACTATTGATACTAAGCAGATATCTCTTTGCATAACAAATCATAGCGATAATAGCCCGGAACTCTATCTGCCATATCTCGAACAAAATATTAATGAAACATGGGTTATTGTAAAAAAATCCCCTCATATAAGAGATACAGATAATCTTCTTTACATCCCATCAGGAGAGACAATGAATGTAGATTTTTTTCTGACGGACTATGACCAACTATCTGTCGGTAAATACCGAATTATTTTCGGCTTAGCTCATAGTAATGACTTTTTTTACTTTCCTTTTGACATTGTTGATTCTTAGGTATAGAATGAGAGCAGTTAAAAGTATAACAAGGCGGGAGCATCGGTTAAGATGTTCCCGCCTCTGTTATACCTTGTTCTCTTGTTCGGCCTGCTGCTTTGCTTTCCACTCGGCATATTCCCGCTGCCCGTCCTCGCTCTCAAAGAACGCTTGTATCTCCGGGAGCAGGACACGGGCAAGGGCCTCTACCTCGTGATAGGGAATCCCTGTGCCGTAGTCATTGGGCTTCTTTCTGCGCGGCATGGTATCACCCCGTTAAAGCTGCCCCTCGTCGAACAGATAGCCTTGAAACACTATGCCGTCCCCAGTGATGAAGCGGCCCCTTGCGTCCTTTGGTATCTGCTCGGCAGCGCTGGTGTTGTCCAGGATGATTTGAGAAAGCACACTGTCCGCCCTGCCGCAAACACGGAAATCCATGTTGTTGCGTATCTGACCGGGGATGATGGTCGCATCCGGCCTCTGCGTGGCGAGAATAAGGTGGATGCCGAACGCCCGCCCCTGCCGCGCAATGGTGGAGAGCATACTTTCGATTTGGGAAAGCAGCTTCTTCCGCTCGCTGTCGGCACCGGTCTTGCCAAACATCTCCGCCACCTCGTCACAGGCGAATATGAGCCGTGGGAGCGGCTGCTCCGTAGTCTCGTTGTAGGCGTCGATGTTCGGGCAACCAAGCGCCTTGAATGCGCTCTTGCGGCGTTCCAGCTCTTCTACAAGCCGGTCGAGGGTATCGCACAAATCCTCCTCCGCGAAGCACATCCGGCATTTCTGATGCCAGACCTTGGGGAAATCCACGCCGCCTTTGAAGTCGGCAATGTAGACCTCCGCGCCCTTGCAGAGCGCCTGCATAAGCAGCAGCTTGAGCAGTACACTCTTGCCGCTGCCCGTGGAGCCGCCTAAGAGGATGTGCGGAATGTGCG
>ENA-UEOI01001278-UEOI01001278.1-human-gut-metagenome-genome-assembly--contig:-NODE-1278-length-22279-cov-4.139582_pt1 | contig 22279 bp, 15 predicted proteins | sample MGYA00242883_ERZ507882 | MGnify/ENA primary metagenome ERZ507882 (study PRJEB26167, sample SAMN06115502) | human gut metagenome | host: Homo sapiens | place: China:Chongqing | collected 2015-07-29...
GGGATCTGCCGGTCACCGTGCTCACCTCGGTGAGCTTGCCGTCAAAGGCGCCCTCTGCGGCGATGGGGATGCAGTCAAAGCCGCGCATGGCGGGGAAGTTGGTAACCGACTCGGAGTACAGATCGGGGAAGCCGGAGGCGGAGGCGTCGGCGCCCTCCCACAGGACGGCGTTGGCGTAGTTCCGCTTGGCCTGATGCATGTCCACCACCAGGGAACCGGCCCTGTAGGTGACGCCGCCCACGGCGGTGTCCGTGTCCAGCGTGGATACCCTTACGCCATTGCGCAGCAGGAACCGGCCCATCGCATAGGCGTCGGCGGGATCGCGCTGGGAGGCGGCGTCTACGGGGATGACATAGTACTCGGGGAAATAATTGTCGTTCTCCTCGTAGGGGACGCGCCAGGTATCGGACTGCAACTGCTTGTTGTTCACATCCACATACCACTTTTCCATGCTGTCCCGGTGATCTTCGTTCTCGATGCCCCGGCGGAAGAACTCCAGTTGGTTGTGGTAGATGTCGTCCTTGTGCTCCATGACGTAGTCGATCAGGCCGTAGACGCCGTACTCGAACAGGTCGGTGGATGCCTCGTTGTTATAGGGGGTCTCAATGGTGTAGCCCAGGGAGCCGCAGTTGAGCATGGCGTAGCTGGGGCCGTAGTTGGTACACAGGTCGTCCCAAGCGGACCAGTGCATGGTGGAGGGGTCGTAGTCATCCCGCAGAGGCATGTAATAGGACCAGTACAGGGTGTCGGGATGCTCCTCCCGGGTGGCCGACATGGTGCCCAGGGCAGCCGTGCCGAAGGCCTCGGAGCCCAGCGCAAAGTTCTTCACCAGCAGGTCGTATTCCAGGTTGGGCTCGTGGGGCGGGGTACAGGGCTCCACCAGGAATTCGGTCATGTAGCCGTGCAGCTCGGCGAATACCACCGGGTTCCAGTCGTTGATCACCTGGACCAGATTGGTAGTCTCGTTCTGGGTTTGGTTGGAGGCGTCCCGGTTCAGATCAAAGCCGTTGTCGTTGCGGCGGGTGTTGTAGGTGCGCCCGTCCGGGTTCTCATTGGGGCAGATGACAAAGATGATGTCGTCCAGAATGTCGTCCACCTTCAGCGTGATGTCGCCGCTGATGGTATAGAGCTCACTGGCATCGTTGACGCCGGTGTTGTCCTGAATGTTGCCCTCCGCATCCCTGGTGAACTTCTGGGAGCCCAGGCCGGTGATGCCCAGGTCCAGCACGTCGGGGGCGAACATCTCCGAGATGTCCACACTCTTGTCCTTGAAGCCGGTGAGGGTGTTGTAGGTAACGGTCTCCTGTGTAGCCAGGGCGCGCAGGACGTTGAGCTGGGCGTCCACGCCGGGGTCCTCGTCGGGGTGGACGTTGTTAAGGAAGAAGGGCACGCGGTAGTCGCCCATGGAGCCCTTCTCCAGCTTGTCCTGGAGGGAGGCGGGGTCGGTCTCGGCGATGGCGTTCATGGCCTGGAAGGCGTCCACTGACGCCTTGCTGTCGGACAGGGTGACGTAATACTGATCCCGGCCGCCCTCGCTCTGGCCGAAGGTGGTGACGGTGATGTACCGGCCGGGGAGCGCCTCGTCGATGATGTCCTGGATGGACTCGTCAATGTCGTCGTAGCGGACATAGCTGTCATAGGCATTCACCGTCATGTCCGTCTCCGCCACTACGGTATCACCGCTCCGGGCGGACAGGGTGTACGTGCCGATGAAGCTGGGCCAGGCGTTCCGGTTTTTGGAGGAGTCGCCGTTGATGCCGGTAAAGGAACCGGCGGTAAAGGGCAGGGTCACGGTGACCTTGCCGCCGCTGGACGACGCGGCTGCATCGCCCAGGGTGAACAGTGCGTCGCCTCCTTCGCCGTTGTTCCAGACCTGCCAGCGGTCCAGGCGGTCGCCTGGGTAGTAATAGGGATAGAGCGTCCCGTCCTGGAAGCCCTCCTCCCGGGTGAGGTACCAGGTAAGGCCGGCGGCCCAGGCATCGGGAGAGGCGTCCCCCAGTACCGAGGCGTCTACGGTGAGGGTGGCGGTAAAGTCTTGATCCCGGTCAACCAAAGCGAGCGTAGAATCCGAAACGGTGAGTACGGAAGGGGCGGGCGTTTCGGCCGCGGAGGAAATGGCGCTGACGGAAAGCAGCATGCTCAGAGCCAGGAGAAGGGAGAGGGTCCGGACTGCGCGGTGGATACGCATGGTCATGGTCGAGGCCTCCTTCATGAAATGTGGTTCTCAAGCTTCCTCCATGGAAGAAATCTTACTGCTGTTGCTGCACCGGAATCGATCCCCCTTCCTGTAACAGTACTATGACAATAGGATAGCATGGGGTGGAAAAAACGTCAATATAGGAAAGGTGTAGATGCAATTTCTTGTATATATTTTACAATGGCCTGCTGTCAAAAGCATGCGGAGAGAGAAACAGAGTGAAATCCAGATTTCGCTGGAAAGCAGTTTGAAAATACGGTAAAATATCCCCCAAAGGGCTGGCCGTGACACCGGCGGAGCCGGAGCACAACGGAAAGGACGGAAGGGACATGCTGTATGAGACAATCGCGTTTCCCGACAATGCGCCGCTGCAGTGCAGTATCGTGGAGGTGGAGGAATACCCCTTTCATATGCACGACGACGTTCTGGAGATCATGTTTGCCCTGGAGGGATCCTTTGAGCTCACAGTGGTCAACAACGTGCTGGACATGAAGGCCGGGGATATTTACGTGAGCTGTCCGCGGGAGCTGCACCGGCTCTGCGCCTATCCCCACACCCGGGGGACGGTGATGCTGCTGCACATCAATGTGGAGGCATACCGGGCGGAGTTTCCGGACCTGCGGACCTACCAGTTTGCCAACAGTGCCCTGGAGAACAATACCGCGGGAATCCAAATGCTGGGCAGCTATCTGAAAAAGCAGCTCCCCAGGCTGCTGGACCGGACGGGGACGGAGACGGCTGCCTACAGGGAGGTGGGGGAGAAGATTCTCAACACTCTCATCAAGGAGTTCCAGTGCTATTATCTGGGCAGCGGCTTTCCCGAGTTCAACAACGCCTACAAGGGAAACGAGCTCCAGCTCCGGCGCATCCGCCGGATCACGGACTACATCTACCGCAACTACAACAAGCCTATCCGCATTGAGGATGTGGCGGCCATGGAGCACATCAGCGCCAACCACCTGACCAACATTCTCAAGAACGGCTGCGGCGTGGGCTTCCGGACCTTCCTGAACATGGCCCGTGTGGAGAAGTCGGCGGCCATGCTGCTGGAGGGGGGCAAGGGGCTCCAGACCATCGCCTACGAATGCGGCTTTTCCAAGTACAAATATTTCAGCGACAGCTTTGAAAAGAGCTTTCGCACCACGCCACAGCAGTACCGGCGCAGGTACCAGAGCCGCACCATTGCGGTGCAGGCATATAGCTGCAGGGCACTGGAGGGGCAGGAGCTGGAGCTCCTGCTGCAAAAATTCTGCCGGAAGTCGGAGGAAATCTTGCTGGACTGGGGCGGACGGTATGAGGAGAAGCCCCTCCGGAGGCCCCGGTGCGTCAGCCTGGCGGGTGCCGCCTACGACCATATCACCTGCTTTCCGGAGCTGCGGCGGCTGCGGGAGGAGCTGGGGCTGGACACCGTTGCGCTTGATCTGGACTTTCTGCGCCGTTACCGGAACAGCCCCAGAGTGCTGAACTATATCCTGAATGATCTGTGGTCGCTGAGAATGAGGCTGCGGGTGTGTGTGCCGCCGGGGGAGCCGCTCCGGGGGCTGAGGGAGGAGTTGGAGCCCCTGCGGGAGCGGTTTCTGCGGCCCGGCGGTGAACTGGAGGTGATCGTTCTGGCGGCTCCCGGGGAGGAGGAGCGTGCCAGGACTCTGGCGGAGGCCCTGTCCGCCGGCCGGCTTCCGGTGCGCGTCACCGGGGCAGAGCACCGGCCGGAAGCCAATGCGCTGTATGGCTCCGGCTATATGCCGGGCTACCTCCTCCACACCATGGCTTCAAGCCGGGGGAGCCGTATGCCCCGGCTCACGCTGCTGGACGGGGATTCGGGTGTGGCCCTGCTGACCCCGGAGGGGCTCAAGCGCCCGGTCTACCACCTGCTCTCCCTGCTGGAGCAGTTGGGCGACACGGTAATCGCCCAGGGCGATATGTACCTGGCCGCCAGGCAGTCCGGGAGGGAGGACATCCAGGTGCTGCTCTACCACTATGACGCGTGCTTCGACACGCTGTTCGAGGGTGGCTCCCGGGTCGAGGAACAGGCCCCCTTTGTGGAGTTGATGAAGGATCACGACTACAACCGGGAGGTCACACTGAGCGTCCGGGGCATGACGGGGCGGTTCGCCATCCGGAAGTACCGGCTTACCTCTGAGGAATACGCATCCAGGTACCGGGATTTCCCCCTGCCGCCGGCGGATAGACTTTCCGCAGAGACGCTGCGGGTACTCAACGGAACACTGGCCCCTGAAATGTCCCTGAATCTTCTGGAGCTGGACGGCGCCTACCATCTGACCCTCAAGCTGGCCCCCTTTGAGATCCTGCTGCTGTGCTTTGAAAAACTATAGGTTTTCAAACGAGGAAAATCACTGGAATTTTTCAATCAAATGTGATGAAAACCCACAATTTTTGCTATAAAAAGAATTCCACAGGATTAGGACGGGCAATCCGAAAACGTATACAATATAAACAGAAGTACAGCCAACTGGTCGTCAGTTGGCTGTACTTTTTGTTGTATTTTTCCGGGATGCAGCCGGTTTTATTTTAGCAAAACCCCCAAAATATCCGCAGGGAAGGGGCTATTTTTCTGTATCAAGTTTACTATACTTAACATATGAAGATTGCAATCGGAATAAAAAACAGGTCGAGTCTGGTCTAGTTTAAAGGGAAAGGAGCCTTTTGCCGAGGGAGAAGGAAAACAGATGTAACCCATGGATTTCGAATATGCGCTTGAGGCTGCGGGGGCACTGCCGTCCTGCGGCTTGAACGAAAGGCCTGTGGCGTTTCCGGTCCCCGCAGGTCGGAGGAGGGACTCCGGTTTGTGTGCAGGCGGAGTCCCGGACAGGGAACGGTCGGCACAGGCCGACCAATAAGTAGAGGAGGATTGTCCATGGAAAACAAAGAAAAGAAAATGCTGACAACAGAGGATCTGAACCGGACGCTGGGGAAAAAGGAGCTGTACTCCATCGCCTTCGGCCATGTGATCGGCTCCGGCGTGTTTTCGCTGATCGGAATCGGCATCGGGTACACGGGCAAGTCGGCGTGGATCGGGATTCTGCTCTCCGCCGTCTTCATTCTGCTCCAGGCCCTGCTCTTCATCGTGATGGCGGGTACCGCCCGCTTCCGCGGCGGCTATTACTCCATGATGGGCACCCTGTGGGGTCCCAAGTTCGCCGGCTTCTACATCGTCATCTTCTTTGCCTCCAACGTCTCCCTGGCCATGTACGCCATCAGCTTCGCCCAGTATCTCCAGGGCGTGCTGCCGCAGGTGCCCATTGTCCCCGTGGCGGTGGCCTGCCTGACCGTATTCTTCATTACCAACCTGCTGGGCATTGAGGGCGCGGCCAAGCTGGAGATCGTCATGGATATCGTGCTGGCTCTGGCCATGACCTGCTTCATCGTGTTCGGACTGCCCAAGGTGGACTACAGCACCCTGTTTACAGTGGACTTTGCCCCCGCCGGCCCCATGGGCATCATCACCTGCGCTGTGCTGCTGACCTGGGCCACCGCCGGCGGCATTGACATGGTCAACCTGAGTGCAGAGGCCAAGAACCCCACCAAGGATCTGCCCCAGGTCATCCTGGTGGCTACCATTGCCATCGCAATCTTCTATGCCCTGATTGCCATGGTGGCCGGCGGCGTGCTCCCCGTCTCCGAGACGGCCAACCAGCCTCTGGACCTGGTGGCCAGGGCGATCATGCCCAGTCCCGTGTTCCTGTTCTTCGTCATCGGCGGCGCCCTGTTGGCCCTGACTACGACTCTGAACGCCACCTTCGCATGGATCACCAAGCCCATCCTACAGGCCTGCAACGACGGCTGGCTGCCCCATAAGATCGGCTACATTCACCCCAAGTTCAAGACCCCCGTCATTATCCTGGTGGGCTTCTACATCGTGGGCCTCATTCCCATCCTGACCGGCCTGCAGATCAGCATGATCGCCGACACCGCCGTGGTGCTCAGCAACATTCTGTTCGCCTTCATCTGCTTCGGCACCGTATTTATCCCCCAGCGCATGCCGGAGCTGTGGGAGGTCTCCGCCTTCCGCTGCAGCAAGAGCAAGCTCTACCTGAAGTCCATTCTGGGCGGCGTATCCTGCGTGGTCATGGTGCTGGTGCTCTTCTTCCAGATGAGCATGCCCCAGGCGGTCATTCTGGTCATCATCACCATTGTGGGGATTCTCTTCGCCCAGCTCCGCTACAGAAGCGGCGCCGTCAAGCCCGTCAAGAGCTATGAAAAGCTGTAATGCAGGGATCGTCTATTTTATTCAGAAGGAGTTCTTATTGTATGGACAGAACATATCAGCACATATTTACCCCTCTGACCATCCGGGGAATCACCCTGAAAAACCGCATTGAGATCGCGCCCATCTCCGTGTTCGACCTGGATACCACCCCGGAGCGCCACCCCTCCGAGCGGGATATGCAGTTCTTCCGCATGCGGGCCATGGGCGGCGCCGCCGTAGTCACCCTGGGCGACTGTATTGTCGACCCCAGCGGCGAGGACTCCGGCAAGCTGGCCTCCCCCAAGATCCTGGCGGGACATGAGGATAACCTGCCCTTCTTGACCCGCATTGCCGACGAGATCCACCGCTACGGCGCCGTTGCCAGCATTGAGCTCAACCACGCCGGCATGCTGCGGGCCAGCGCGGGCATCCAGGCCTGGGGCCCCGACTACATCAACCTTGACGAGACCAAGACCATCGCCCCCCTGTCCGACCAGTCCGCCTCCGATGAGCCGGTCTACCGCAAGGGCGAGGTGCTCTTCATGACCGAGGAGATGATCGAGACCGTGGTGGACGCCTTCGGCCGCGCCGCCGAGCAGGCCAAGACCTGCGGTTTCGAGATGGCCATGATCCACGCCGGCCACGGCTGGCTCATCCACCAGTTCCTCTCCCCGCTGACCAACCACCGCACCGACCGCTTCGGCGGCAGCCTGGAGAACCGGGCCCGCCTGCTGCTCATGATCATCGACCGCATCCGCCAGTACTGCGGCGAGGACTTCCTCATCGAGGTGCGCTTCAGCGGCACCGAGTACGTGGAGGGCGGCTACACCCTGAAGGAGGGCGTGGAGTTTGCCAAGCTGATGGACGGCAAGGCCGATCTGCTGCATGTCTCCGCCTGCAACTTCTACTTCCCGGAGACCGAGTGCCTGATGGTGCCCGGCATGTTCAAGGAGGAGGGCCACAACCTCTACCTGGCCGAGGAGATCAAGAAGCACGTGAAGCACTCCCATGTGGTGAGCGTGGGCGCCCACCGGGATCCCAAGAAGATCGAGGATATCCTGGCCGCCGGGAAGGTGGACATGATCGCCGTCTGCCGCGCGGTCAACGCCGACCCCCAGTTTGTCAACAAGCTCAAGAGGAATCAGGAGGAGGAGATCCGCCCCTGCCTGCGCTGCAACGCCTGCATCGCCAACTACCAGACCCGCATCACCAAGTGCGCCATCAACCCCACCCTGGACCGGCCGGAGGACGAGGTGTTCCCCTTCCTGCCCACCACGCCCAAGCGGGTGCTCATCGCCGGCGGAGGCCCCGCCGGACTGGAGGCGGCCATTGTCGCCAAGGACCGGGGACATGAGGTCATCCTCTGCGAGAAAACCGGCACGCTGGGCGGCCTGCTCCGCTACGCCCGGAAGGTGCCCTTCAAGCGGGAGACCCAGCAGTATGTGGATTATATGATTGCCAAGGCCGTCCGCATGGGCGTGGATATCCGGCTGAACACCGAGGTCACCCCCGAGCTGGTAAAGGTCATCGCCCCCGACTTCTGTATCGCCGCCGTGGGCTCCAAGGCCCTGATTCCCCCCATCCCCGGTGTGGAGAAGGCCCATCCCATCATGGACATGTATGACGGCAAGGTACAGGTCGGGCAGAAGGTGGTCATCGTGGGCGGCGGCCTGGCTGGTACCGAGGCCGCTCTGGAGCTGGCCATGCAGGGCAAGCAGGTCACCCTGGTGGAGATGGGCATTGACGTGGCCCGCGACGCCAACTCCATCCACAAGCCCGCCCTGATGATGGAGCTCAAGGATCACGCCGAGCAGGTCACGATCCTGCGCAGGACCACCTGTACCGGGATCCATGACCACGGCATCGTGTGCAGAGACGCGGACGGCAGGGAGCTCACGCTTGACGCCGACACCGTCATCCTGGCCGCCGGTATGGCGCCCCTCCGGGCGGAGGCCCTGGCCCTGGAGCCGGTCTCCAGCGAGTTCCGCATGGTGGGCGACTGCAAGCGGCCCCGCCAGATCCTGGAGGCGGTCCGCGAGGGCTATGACGCGGCCATGGAGGTCTGAGACGGCATCCTGACGCCCCAATGAGAGAAGATCCCATTCCGGGGCCCGGCACATGTGCCGGGCCCCGGAACTTATTTCTGGAGGAGAACCGCGCAGGCAAACAAGACCGCCTCCGCTCATAGGCGGAGGCGGTCTTGCAGTGTATCCGGCGGAACGCCGCCGCTATCCGGTCCCGGGCAAAGCAAAGCCTGGCGCGGCGGACTCACCAGCACTCCAACTCGGCCAGCACCGCCGGGGAGTCGGTGAGGATTTCTACCGGCTGGGAAAAGTCCAGGGCGAACAGGCCCATGGACGATTTGGCGTCGATAGCGATGGCGCCGTCCAGGGAGCGGACCTGAACCTCGTCAGGAACGGAGTAGGCCAGGCGGTGAAGGCGCTCCAGCGCCTCCACCGAAGGGACTTTCTTCTGCACAACCACGGCGTGTCCTCCTGTCGTCAGTTCATCAGCGAGCACACCAGCTCAGTGTAGCCGGCGGGGTCCTCCAGAGGCAGGCCGGCGATGAGCTGAGCCTGGGCGTAGAGGAGCTTCGCGTACCGGGCGGCCTTGTCCCGGTCGCTCTCCACCGCCCGGCTGAGGGCGGCGAAGGCCGCCGAGTCGGGGTTGAGCTCCAGCACCCGCTGGGCCTTCATGCTTTTGGCGTTCTCGGGGTCCACCCGCTGGAAATACTTCTCCATCTCCAGGGTGATGGGGCCGTCGGCGGTGAGGCACACCGCGCCGCTCTTCAGGATTTTGGACACCCGGGCCTCCTTGATGGCGTCGCCCAGGGTCTCCTTGAGGAAGTCCAGCACGGGCTTGCTCTCCTCGGCCTTCTGCTCCAGGGCGGCCTTCTCCTCGTCGGTCTCGGGGAGGGCGTCGGCGTCGTCCACCGACTTGAAGGCCACCTCGTCCACCGCGCCCAGGGCGTCGATGACGAACTGGTCGGGCTCGTCGGTGAGGTAGAGGATCTCGTAGCCCTTGTCCCGGATGCGTTCGGCCTGGGGCAGCTTGGCAAGCTGCCCGGCGTCCTCGCCGCAGGCGTAGTAGATGTACTTCTGCTCCACGGGCATGCGGGCCTTGTACTCGGCCAGGGAGGTGAGCTTGCCCTCCTTGGAGGAGAAGAAGAGCAGCAGATCCTTCAAAAGCTCCTTGTGGGCGCCGTAGTCGCTCACCACGCCCACCTTGATCTGGGTGCCGAAGGCCTTCCAGAAGGTCTCGTACTTCTCCCGGTCATCCTTCTGGAGGCGGAGCAGCTCGGCCTTGATCTTCTTCTCCAGGTTGCCCGCGATCACCTTGAGCTGGCGGGTGTGCTGGAGCATCTCACGGGAGATGTTGAGGGAGAAGTCCTGGGAGTCCACCACGCCCTTGACGAAGCGGAAGTGCTCGGGCAGCAGATCGGCGCACTTGTCCATGATGAGCACGCCGGAGGAGTAGAGCTGGAGGCCCTTCTGGTACTCCCGGGAGTGGAAGTCATAGGGGGCGTGGGCCGGGATATAGAGCATGGCCTTGTACTCCACCGCGCCCTCGGCGGACACGTGCACCACGCTCAGGGGATCCTCCCAGTCGCCGTACTTCTCCTTATAAAACTGGTTGTACTCCTCCGCCGTGACCTCGCTCTTGGGCCGCTGCCACAGGGGCACCATGGAGTTGAGGGTCTCCCACTCGTCGAAGTCCTCCCACTCGGGCTTGTAGTCGTCGCCGGCGTCCTCGGGGCGGGGCTTCTGGCGGGACTTGTGCATGAGCATGACGATGGGGTAGTGGATGTAGTCGGAGTATTTTTTGACCAGCTCGGCCAGGCGGTACTGCTCCAGGTACTCGTCGTAGTGGTCGTCCTCGGTGTTCTGCTTGATGTGGAGCACGATGTCGGTGCCAGCGCTCTCCTTCCCGCAGGGGGTGAGGGTGTACCCGTCCGCGCCGTCGGAGGCCCACTGCCACGCCTCGTCGGAGCCGTAGGCCCTGGAGGTGACGGTGACGTGGTCGGCCACCATGAAGGCGGAGTAGAAGCCCACGCCGAACTGGCCGATGATGTCGGTGGTGTGCTCCCCGCCGTTCTCCTGCTTGGCCAGCTCCTGCTTGAACTGGAGGGAGCCGCTGCGGGCGATGGTGCCCAGGTTCTGCTCCAGCTCCTCCTTCGTCATGCCGATGCCATTGTCGGAGATGGTCAGGGTGCGGGCAATCTGGTCGGGGGTGAGGGTAATTTTGAAGTCGGAGCGGTTCAGCCCCACCTGATCGTCGGTGAGGGCCTTGTAGGCCAGCTTGTCCACCGCGTCGCTGGCGTTGGAGATCAGCTCCCGCAGGAAGATCTCCTTGTGGGTGTAGATGGAGTTGATCATCAGATCCAGCAGCCGCTTGGACTCGGCCTTGAACTGTTTCTTTGCCATGACAATGCCTCCTGTATCTCAAACGGTTTTGTAAACAAAGAGCGTTAGCACTCGAACTTTCTGAGTGCTAACGCTATCATAATCCTTCGCATGAAAAATTGCAAGAGGGTTCAAGGATTGTTTACAATTCGGTGGGAGCGGATGTGCCAGGACTCGCCGTCCCGCTGTAAGGCTAACTCCGCCCGGCCGCCGTCCTCCCGGGGTTCCGTCCACAGCCGGGCGGTGCCGGCGGCCTCGTCCACCTCGCCCCCGGCGCACAGGAACTTGCCGGGGCCGAAGTCGCTGGTGAAGGTGTACCAGGCGTCGTACTCCTCCAGGTAGGGGACGCCCGAGGTGTCGGCCAGCTCGGCGGCGGTGATGCCGGCGTACCGCTCCAGGGCCGCGTCCACCGAGGCGCGGGTGATGCGGTGGGTGGGCACGTCGCCCGGCGACATGTCCCAGGGGTAGCCGGGCAGGGTTTTCAGAGCGTCGGATTCCGCCTCATCCCCGGCGCTCAATGTGCCGTCATCGGGGTAGTACTCCAAAAAGGCGGCGAAGTCCAGCTCTCTTACATCGTCGTAATAGCTGGTGAAAAAGCCGCTCGCCGGAGTGGCGTCAGCCACGCCGCCCTCCTCCGCCCCTGGGGCAAAGGCCTGATTGACCCGGCTGATCTCCTCCGGGGTGAGCGCGCGCGGCTCCGCCGCCGGGACGGATGGCTGGGGAGCAGGGTCAGCCGGACAGAGCTCCGGGAAGGCGCTGCTGAGCAGCCCACGGAGGCGAACCAGGGGGATGGGGCGCTCCAGGGTGGCGGTGGGGGAGGTAGCGCCGTCCTCATAGACCGGGAAGAGGAGCACAAGGTGGTCTTCCGTAAGGTAGAAGGCGTTGACATCCCAGTAGCTCTCAAAATATGCCCGGCCGTACGGGCCGTCCTCCAGACCGTCCAGAGCATCCAGAAGAGCGTCCATCCCCTTCTCGGCCGGAACCCGCAGTAAGGAGTCCAGGGTAAGGGCTTTGCCGGTGGACAGGTCAAAAAGGCTGCCGGAGACAGTGCCCGCGGGCTCACCCGCCAGCGCCTCGGTGCGCTGGTAGCGGACGCTCAGGAAGCGGTCGCACCGCTGGATGGTGTAGACGCTCTCCACGGAATAGTCCCCGCCGGGCTCCAGGCCTGGAGTGCTCCAGTATTCCCGGCCCTTTTCCAGCCACCCCTCTCCCAGTATGGAGAAGTCTTCGTTTAGACTCCGCCAGACGGGGTTCTCCCCGGCGTTTTCGATATAGGGCATGACAAAGCGCAGGGAGACCACCACCCCCTCCGGCGCGTCCGCGTTGGATTCCTCGCCGGCATAGTCCCGCTGAAAGACCTGCTCGCCCCACACCGGGGCGGGCGTCTCCGGCCGGACAGAACCGGCCTCCGGCGGCGGGGCGGTCTCCGTCGGAGCCGGGGCCTTCGGTGTGCAGGCGGTCAGACAGAGGGCCAGCAGCAGAACGAGCGTCAGATATCGTTTCATATCAATCCCGCCCATCTAAGTCAAGATTCTTCTCCCGGAATACGATGCGGAAGGAGGGGATGTTGTCGAAGCCTAGGTTGGAGGTCTCCACTGTGAAGCGGTAGGCGCGCTCCGTCAGGACGGCGGTCACCACCACGTCCTCCCCGTCCTCGGCGATGGTGACATCCCGCAGGAAGTGGCCGTCCCGGCCCAGGGAGCCCGCCGGGAAGGAATAGGGGTACAGGTCTCCGGGGTAGTTCATCAGCTCCAGGTGTTCATTCAGCGGGGAGCCGGGGGCGCCGCTCTCCAGGCAGGTGTTGTAGAGGCGGAGGGTGAACACCCGGCCATCCGGATCAAAGCTGGTCTCGAAGCTGGGAATGGTGGTGGCCGCCGGGAAGAACCCCTCAAACAGCTCCTGGCTGTCCCCGTTGGGGATGAAGGAGAAGGACAGGCCGTCGGCATCGATGCGGGCGTCGTACACCTGCTCAAACCGGCCGCTTTCAGTATCGGGGCGGCCGTTCTCCCACCAGCCCATGTAGAAGGGCTCCGCCGGGTCCAGCCAGGTTTCCACAGTATCCAGGGTGGTCTGAACGGCGTCCTCCGGCACCCGGCCGTAGGCGTCCACCAGCACCCGCACGGTACCCGACTCGGGCAGCCCTTTCCAGGGGGTGGAGGAGCTGACACCGCCGGTGGTAAAGCGCACCTCGCCTGGGCCGGTGATCTGATAGGAAGCATCGGCGTCCAGACCCGTCAGGTACACCCGGCGGCCGGTTTCTCCGAACACCCAGTCCAGAAGGCGGGGTTCACTGCCGCCGTAGGTGTATTCCACCACAAAGTCGTCTAGATAGCCGCGCACCTCCGTCACCGTATAGCCCTCGGCCTCATAGAGGGCGGGCAGTTCCTCCTCCGTGACCGGGGTGGGCAGCTCGGCGGTGGGGGCGGGGCTGGCCGCGCCGGGAGAAGGGGCGGGCTCAGCGGGGGCGGCCGGGGCGCAGGCGGCCAGCAGCGCGGCCAGGGCCAGGGCGGCCAGGCCGGAAAAAAGGCGCAGTTTCATAAAAAAATCCTCCTTGGCGTCTCCTATCATACCATAGGGGACGGCAAAAAGGGTTACAGGGGCGGTTTCAATCCGGTTACAAGAAACTACGATTGCCCTTTTGCAAAAAATCACATATAATAGAGGCTGCTGATTATGAGAGGGAGGCAAGTTATGATTCTGAACGTGCTGGCCGTAGGCGACGTCGTGGGGGACAGCGGCGTGGAGTACCTGTCCCGCCATCTCCGGGGGCTGAAGAAGCTCAAGGGCGTGCATTTCACGGTGGTCAACGGGGAGAACGCGTCCGGCGTGGGGATTCTGCCCCGGCAGGCCCGGGAGATCTTTGACGCCGGTGCGGATGTGGTCACCCTGGGCAACCACACCTGGAACCGCATCCAGATCGCCGACTTTCTGGAGGATGACCGGTATACCCTCCGCCCCGCCAACTACACCAGCCGGGTGCCCGGCCGGGGCTGGGGCGTGTACGACGGCCCCGGCGGCGTGCGCATCGGCGTCATGAACCTGATTGGCCGGTGCGAGATGGACAGCAACTTCGACAACCCCTTCACCACCGCCGACCGGGTGCTCAGGCGGATGGAGGGGACCGATGTGGTGCTGGTGGACTTCCACGCCGAGGCCACCAGCGAGAAGGGGGCCATGGGGTATTACCTGGACGGCCGGGCTCAGGCCGTGTGGGGCACCCACACCCATGTCCCCACCGCCGACGGGCAAATTCTCCCCAAGGGGCTGGGCTTTGTCACCGACCTGGGCATGACCGGCCCGGCCGAGAGCGTGCTGGGCATCCGGCCGGAGCAGGCCGTCAACCGCTTTCTGGGCGGGCTGCCCCGCCGCTTTGAGCCCGCCCCGGGCCCCTGCAAGCTGGAGAGCGTACTCTTCTCCATCGACACCGACCAGCGGCGGTGCGTGAGCGTCGAGCGGGTGGACATCCGCGCGTAATATCCCCTGCGAGAAAGGAACCGAGACATCTATGCTGACAATCATCCACGGGGCGGATTTCCACCTGGACGCCCCGTTTGCCGCCCTGCCCCCGGACAAGGCCAGGGCCCGCCGGGCCGAGCAGCGGGAGCTGCTGGACCGGCTGGCCGGGCTGGCGGAGGAGCGGCGGGCGGACGTGGTGCTGCTCTCCGGCGACCTGCTGGACGGCGGCCAGACCTACCAGGAGACCGTACAGGCCCTGGCCCGGACCCTGGGGGGCATCCCCGCCCCGGTGTTCATCGCCCCGGGCAACCATGACTGCTACGGCCCCCGTTCGGTGTACGCCGGCACGGCGTGGCCGGACAACGTACATATCTTTTCCACCGTGGCGGTGGAGGGGGTGGAGCTGCCCGGCCTCAACTGCGTGGTGCACGGCGCGGCCTTTACCACCCCCCAGGCCGACCGCTCTCCCCTGATGGGCTTTGCCGCCCCACGGGACGGGCGCATCCACCTGATGGCCCTCCATGGGGACGTGGAGGGGAAGGGACGCTACGGCCCCATCGCCCTGGAGGACATCGCCGCCAGCGGCCTGACCTACCTGGCCCTGGGACACATCCACGCCTGCTCCGGGCTGCAAAAGGCGGGGGACACGTACTGGGCCTACCCCGGCTGTCCCGAGGGCCGGGGCTTTGACGAGCTGGGCGACAAGGGCGTGCTGGTGGTGACGGTGGACGACGGCGGGGCCGTGTCCGCCGAGTTCGTCCCCCTGGCCCGGCGGCGCTATGAGATCCTGACCGTGGATGTGACCGGGGCGGAGAGCCCGGCCGCCGCCCTGGCGGCGGCCCTGCCCGCAGACGCCGGGGAGGACTGCTATCGCATCGTGCTCACCGGAGAGCGGGGGGAGGAGCCGCCGGAGCTGGCCGCCCTCGCCGCCCTGGCCGAGCCCCGCTTTTACAGCGTGACCCTCCGGGATCAGACCCGGGAGCGGCGGGCGCTGTGGGCCCGGTCGGGGGAGGACAGCCTCACCGGCCTCTTCCTGCGCACCCTGCGGAGCGGGGCGCTGGAGGGGGACGGGCTGGAGCTGGCCGCCCGCTTTGGGCTGGCGGCCCTGGAGAATGGGGAGGATCCCTGCCTATGAAGATTTTGAAGATGCGCGCCACCTTCGGCAAGCTCCAGGGCGCGGAGCTGGCGCTGGGGGAGGGGCTGAATGTCATTGAGGCCCCCAACGAGGGGGGCAAGTCCACCTGGTCGGCCTTCCTGCGGGCCATGCTCTACGGGATCAACACCAAGGAGCGGGACCGTCAGGGCTACCTTGCGGAGAAGAACCGCTACCAGCCCTGGAGCGGCGCGGCCATGGAGGGGAGCGTGGAGCTGCTCTGGCAGGGGCGGTCCGTCACCCTCCGCCGGGGGCCCAAGGGGAGCACCCCCTTTGGCCGCTTTGAGGCGGTGTATACCGGCACGGCGGAGCTGGTGCCCGGCCTCACCGGGGACAACGCGGGGGAGACCCTCACCGGCGTGCCCCGGGAGGTATTCGAGCGCTCCGCCTTCGTGGGCCAGGGGGGCGCGGCCATCGACGGCGCCCCCGCCCTGGAGGCCCGCATCGCCGCCCTGGCCTCCAGCGGGGAGGAGGATGTGTCCTACTCCCAGGTAGAGCGCCGCCTGCGGGACTGGCTCAACCGCCGGAAGCACAACAAGACCGGCCTGATCCCCCGGCTGGAGGAGGAGCTGGCCGACGTGGAGGAGACCCTGGCCCGCCAGTCCAAGGCCTTCCGTCTGGCCCAGGAGGCCAGGCGGGAGCTGGAGCGGCTCCAGGCCGAGCACAGACTTCTGGAGTCCGAGCGGGACGCCCACCTCAGCCGGGCCATGGCCCAGCGCAGGGCCCGGTGGGAGGCGGCCCAGGCCGCCCTTGCCGAGGCCCAGGCCCAGGTGGACGGCCTGGAGGCCGAGCGTACCCGCCACGGCGCGCCTCCCGACCGGGATACCCTGAAAAGGGCCCAGGAGGAGCTCAACGCCCTCAATACCCTCCACGCCAACCGCAAGCTGGCGGAGAGCCAGCTGGAGGAGGCCCGGGCGGCGGAGGCGGAGGCCCGGGCCTCCGCAGAGGATCCCCTGTTCCCCGGCCTGACCCCCGACGAGGCCTGGGAGCGGGCCGGCGCCGACGCGGAGGCGGCGGGCAGCCGGCCCAAAACAGCGGGGCTGTACGCGGGCGGCATCCTGCTGCTGGCAGTGGGCGCGGTGGGGCTCATAGCCACCCTCTGCGGGACGCTGCCCTTGCCCCTGGGGGGGAGCCTTCCGGCCGTTTTGACGACGGCCGGGGTGTCCGCTGCTCTGGCTATCGGGGGGGCAGCCCTGCTGATCGCCGCCGGGCTGTGGAAAAGACGATTTGCCGCCGGAGCGGCAGAGCTGCTGGCACGCTACGGGGCGGAGCGGCCCGAGGATATTCTGGGCCGGGCCAGCGCCTACCGGGAGGCGTGTGTGGTGGCGGCGGAGGCGGCCAAAAAGCGGGAGGCGGTGGAGCAGGCCCTGGCCGGGCACATCGCCCGGGACGAGGAGACCCGCCGGAGGCTGCTGGAGCTGGTGCACCCCTTCGCCCCCACGGTGACGGACACCTTCGGCGTATCCGCCGCCCTCTCCCGGGCGCTGAACCTGGACGAGCGCCTGTCCACCGCCCGGGTAAAGCTGGAGGGGGCCAGAACCCTGGCCGACAGCCTGCCCCGGCCCGAGGAGGTCTCCGGCGGGACGGACGTGGAGCCCCGCTTTGACCCTGCCGAGACCGCGGCCCGCCTGAGCGCGGCGGAGGGAGAGCTCTCCCGGCTGCGCAGCGGCCTGGCCATGGCCCAGGGGGAGCTGAATACCCTGGGCGACCGGGAGGCCCTTCAGACCCGGCGGGAGGCCATCCAGGAGGAGCTGGACCGCCGCCGGGCGGAGTACGACGCCCTGGGAGCGGCCCTGGCCGCCCTGGAGCAGGCCCACAGCGGGCTCCAGGCCCGGTTCTCCCCGGCCCTCAACCGCCGGGCGGGGGAGCTGCTGGCGGAGCTCACCGGCGGGAAATACGACAAGGTGGCCCTTACCCAGCAGTTTGAGGCCCTGGCGGAGGAGCACGACGGCCTCCAGCCCCGGCGGGCGCTGACCCTCTCCCAGGGCACCGCCGACCAGCTCTACCTGGCGGTGCGTCTGGCGGTGTGTGAGCTGGTGCTCCCTGCGGAGGAGCCCTGTCCCCTGGTGCTGGACGACGCCCTGGCCAACTTCGATGACGGCCGCTGCGCCCTGGCCCTGGAGGCCCTGGCCCGGCTGGGAGAGGAGCGGCAGATCCTCCTGTTCACCTGCCGCAGGGGGGGGGCGCGGCTGGCGGAGGGCCGGGAGGGGGCCGCCGTTCTGCGCTTGCAATCGTGAGCAGGGCGGGGTATAATAGAACGATCTTTTTTCCCATTCGGATGGAGCTGATACCTTTGGCAAAGAAGCAAACACAAGACGGGGAGGAGCAGGAGGAGCTCTCCAGCGGCGACTCCCTCAAGCTGGATCTCTACTTCTGGCTCCAGGCCCTGGTGCTGGCTCTGGTGGCGCTGATCCTTCTCTTCACCTTCGTGGGGCGCATCATCGGCGTGGACGGCAGCTCCATGTATCCCACGCTGCACCACGGGGACATGCTGCTGCTCCAGAGCGTCGGCTATGAGCCCAAGCAGGGGGATGTGGTGGTGCTCACCAAAGCCTTCCGCGATGTGGACGGGCCCATCGTCAAGCGGGTCATCGCCGTGGGCGGACAGACGGTGGACATCGACTACGACGCGGGCACCGTCGCAGTGGACGGACAGGTGCTGGACGAGCCCTACATCCATGAGGCCATGCTGTGTCCCACCTATGAGAACCAGACCCATATTGAGGTGCCGGAGGGCTCCATCTTCGTCATGGGCGACAACCGCAACCACTCCAGTGACAGCCGGGACGTGACCCTGGGCACCGTGGACGAGCGGTATGTGCTGGGGCGGGCGGTGTGCGTTCTGCTGCCCTTCCAAAACTTCGGCATGATCCCCGAAGGGGAGCAGACCAGATAGCATGCAAAACGCGGGCCGCGTATCCAAGGGATACGCGGCCCGCGTTTTAATTCAGGACAGGCGGAAACGCTCCAGCTTCTGATAGAGGGCGGTGCGGGAGATGCCCAGCAACCGGGCGGCCAGCGCCCGGTTGCCCCCGGCATAGGCCAGGGCCTGCTCCAGGGCGGCGCGCTCCTGGTCGGCCAGGGTGGGGGGCGGCGCGGAGGCGGGGCCGGACGGCGACTCCGTCCCCGCCAGGGGGTCGGTGACGCCGAAGGCCTCGTTGTAGCTGCGCTGGCCGATGGTCAGCTCGTCCACCACGTGCCGTCCGGTGATCTGCACCCCGTCGTAGAACACCAGCCAGCGGCCCACCAGATTCTTGAGCTGGCGGACGTTACCCGGCCAGGTGTACCGCTGAAGGTACTCCATGGCCTGGGAGGTGAGGCGGAGCCGCCCGCCCTTTTGGGCGCAGAGGCGGTCGATGAGCAGGGGAATGTCCTCCGGCCGGGCCCGCAGGGGCGGCAGGTAGAGTTCGATGGTGGACAGGCGGTAGTAGAGATCCGCCCGGAAAGCCCGCCGCTCGCTCATGGCCAGCAGGTTTTGGTTGGTCGAGGCGATGATCCCCGCACGCAGGGGGATGATCTCACGACCGCCCACCCGCTCAAACTCCCGGGACTCCAGCACCCGCAGCAGCTTGGACTGCATCTGCAGATCCATGTCCCCGATCTCGTCCAGCAGGATATCCCCGTCCCCCGCCAGTTGAAACTTGCCCATCCGGGCCTCGGTGGCGCCGGTGAAAGCCCCCTTCTCGTGGCCGAAGAGTTCGGATTCCAGGAGCTGCTCTGGGATGGCGGTACAGTTGATGGTCACATAGGGGAGGGGGCGGCCCCCGTGGCGCTCGGCATGGATGCCGCTGGCGATGATCTCCTTGCCGGTGCCGGTCTCCCCCAGAATGAGTACGCTCTCACCGCTGTGAGCGGCCTTCCGGGCCTTGTCCAGCAGGTCGGCCACCCGGGGGCTCTCCCCTACAAAATCCTCCAGGCGGTAGCCGCTGTCCACCCGGGCCAGATCCTGGTAGAGGCCCCGGAAGCCGGCGGCCTGGTCGCTGAGCTGGGAGAGCACCTTTTTCAACCGGCCCAGGTTGCGCACCGTGATGGTGCCCACCACGCCGATGACCCGCTCCCCGTCCAGGACGGGAAACAGGCTGGAGATACAGGGCCGGCCATGGAGCTCCAGAAAGAGATCGGGCCGGGGTTGGCCGGTGCGCAACACCTCCTCGAAGGGGGAGAGCTGGTCCAGCACTGAGATATGCTGCCCCACCACCGCTGCCCGCTGGGACGGGTCGGGGAAGGAGCTGGCGCTGATGTAGAGGATGCGGCAGTCGGTGTCCACCAGAATGGCGGTGTCGAACAGGCTGTCCAGCATCCGGTCCAGGACGCCGCCCCGGGTGTGCAGCTCCTGGCGGCTGATGTGCAGAGTCTGCATGTCCTCACCACCTGTTCATAATCTGAACACTATTATACAATATGTACGGAAAAAAGACAAGACAGCCGGGCGGAACTCCCTTTTTACTTTTGGACTGATGGGTTTCAACTCCGGCAATTTCACTATACATTGAAAAAAACTAAAAAATATGATAAGGTAGACAAACAGATAAATCAGAATTTATAAAGGAGATTACGGATGAAATTGTTTTTATGTTCACACTTTTCAAGTGTAGGGAATCTGATAAAAGAAGATGTTGAAAATAAGAAGGTTGTATTTATTCCGACAGCTTCAATTCACGAAGGTTATACGGGTTATGTGAATTCTGCCAGGAAATTATTCAAGAAATTAGGAGCAATCTTAACAGAAATGGATATTTCAAAGGAGGAGTATTTGACGATAAAATCTGCTTTTGAAGAAGCGGATGTTATTTATTTTACTGGTGGTAATTCATTTTTTCTTATTGACCAATTACGAAAATCGGGAATTGATGAGTTGCTGAAGAAAGAAGTTATGAATGGAAAACTAATGATTGGTGAGTCGGCTGGAGCAATTATATGTTCTTCAACAATTACATATATTGAACAAATGGATAAGAAACCAGAAGATTATTCACAAGAAGATGATAAGGGCCTTAATTTTGTTGATTTTTATGTCCTCCCACATTATCTTACTGCACCATTTAAGAAAGTTACTGAAAAGATATTAGCTGAGTTTTCGGATTTGAATATTTGCCCAATTAACAATCATCAGGCAATTATAGTGAATGATAAATCTGCAAAGGTGATTTGTATTGATTAGTTTACAAATTGCAGTTTGTCGTTCTATTTCCAGACAAAAAGACTTCCCTCCGTTATTTTGACGGAGGGAAGATTATTATACCCCAAATCAGTACAAAGGGTAAAAGGGAGGGGCGGAATGGGGGGAGAAGGAGGGCGGAAGTCCCCTGTGGGGCGGGGGTTCCGGGCCGTGCGGCGCATTTGGCACGGGGATTGCTTATGAAAATGGACGTGAATACAAAACACAGAAGGAGTGTTTATCATGAGCAAGAGACCCGAACTGACCGCTGCTGAGCGCGCCCTGCCCTACGCTAAGTTTTACGACCTGCCTATCACCCCCATTCCGGAGGAGAAGCTGGCCGTGCTGGCGGCTGGCCCCATCGATCCCAGCCTGGCGCTGAAGATCGAGGACCGCAACGACCTGTTCAAGCCCGGCTATCTGCCCTGCGAGATCGGCTACTGCGTCATGCCCAACGGCACCGGCTTCCTGGCCAACCGCCCCGAGATGCCCGGCGTGACTCCTGAGATGTTCGAGTGGTGGTTCGCCTGGCACAGCCTGGAGGATCTCCGCTACCGCATCTGGGACCCGGAGGATCACTACTATGCCCGCCAGCAGATGCGGGAGAAGACCCTGGACCAGAGCCTGCCCATGCGGGAGCGCACCTGGGGCACCGTCCACCATGTGCTGGAGGATATCGGCCCCGGCCCCGACGAGCTGGTTTTGGAGTTCCGCTATCCCCACGAGCTGGGCTATGAGGAGGAGAAAGTGGGCACCGACGCCTGCGCCGCCCTCATCTGCGCCAACGGCCACGGCCCCGTCCCCGGCCAGGGTGTGGCGGCCATCATGACCCACTTCGTCCGCGAGATCCCCGGCGGCATCGAGCTGCGCTCCCGCTTCTGGATCGGTTACGGCCTGGTGGACGGCAGGCTGGTCAAGCTGGTGCCCGACGGCGTGTCCGTCCCGGAGGAGGTACCCATGGGCCTGTTCGCCCACAACCTGAAGGAGTTCGGCCACCTGGCCGCCATCTTGCCTCAGGTCTACGCCGAGAACAAGGACAACTGGTAAGGAGGAGCCGTCATGTGCAAGAAGAGCAAATTCCCTCTGGTATTTAACATTTTCCTGGCCTTCTTCATCACTTTGGTGGTGACCATCTTCGTCAAGGCCGGCGAGGGCGCGCTCACCCCGGAGAGCTTTATCATCGGTATGATTCAGGGCTTCTGCCTCAACATGACCCTGGAGACCATCATCGATCTGCCCGCCATGGGCAACAAGTTCGTCCGCGCCCTGGGCGTCAAGAAGATGGAAGGCCCCGCCGCCTACTTCCTGCGCCTGCTGGCCATCGTGTTCGTGATTGTGCTGCTCATGAGCTTCCTGCTGATGTTCTGCGAGATCGGCTTCGCCATGGGCGCGGGCTTCTTCGGCTTCTGGATCACCAAGGTGCCCGCCATCTTTGTGGTGGCCTACATCACCGCCGCCATCGTCTTTGCCGGGAATCTGGCCGCAGATCTGCTGTACGGCGTGGTGGACCCCAAGATCAGAAGGGGGGCGGCCCGGCGATGAGATCCTGGAACCGTAGGCAGCGGGCTCTTGGGCTGCTGCTGTTCACGGCAGTGCTCCTGCTGGCGGTCACGGTGTCGGGGGCGCTTTTGACAGATCGGGCCACGGCGGCGGACTTCTCCCTGCCTGAGGGGTTGGATCTGGAGCACCCGCTGCTGCGGGAGAC